>Ga0074045_10002368_pt1 | contig 17454 bp, 16 predicted proteins | sample BogForMeECP23OM2_FD_94442 | JGI IMG/M metagenome (GOLD analysis project Ga0074045, IMG submission 94442) | Bog forest soil microbial communities from Calvert Island, British Columbia, Canada - Bog Forest MetaG ECP23OM2 | ecosystem: Environmental > Terrestrial > Soil > Wetlands ...
CATCTCATACGCCAGCTCCATGATCGTCTGCCTCGTTATGCCGGCGAGCACGCCGTCATAGAGCGGCGGGGTCACGAGTACCCCGTTCTGGACGATGAAGACGTTCTCTCCGGTCCCTTCGGAGACGTGGCCCTCCTGCGTCAGCATCACCGCTTCGTCATAGCCGGAATTGGTCGCTTCGTGCTTGGCCAGGACCGAGTTCATGTAATTCGCGCTCGCCTTGACATGCGGCGATAGGATGTTCGCGCTTATCCTCCTCCAGCTCGATACGCAGCAGGAGATCCCCTGCTCCGCCTTCGGGCCGAAATACTTCCCCATATCGACGGGGATGATCGAGACATCGAACGGTTTGTCGACGGTCGTTATCCCTATCGTGGAATAGCCGACATAGCCTATCGGGCGGATGTAGCAGCTTTTCACCTTGTTCTTCCGTATGAGCTCCCGGGTGACCTCCTTGAGCTGCTCCTTGGTGTATTTCACTTCGAACTGGTACGATTTCACGCCCTGGAAGAATCTCTGGTAATGATCGTCCATCCTGAATATGGCAGGCCCGTCCGGCGTGTCATAGCAGCGCATCCCCTCGAAAATCGCGGTGCCGTAATGGAGGCCGTGCGTGAGCACGTGTATCCTCGCATCCTTCCAATCGACGAACTTCCCGTGCATCCAGATCTTGCTGAGCTCTTTCATGGAGAAGGCTTCTCCGTATGGGCTTTTTAACTTTTGTCGCGCTCATTGAATCCATGCCAAACGTCATCGTCTATTCCAAGAACGACTGCCCCTGGTGCGTCAAGGTCAAGGATTTCCTGAAGCAGAACAATGTCCAGTTCGAGGAGCGCAACGCGGAGCAGAACCGCGCCTATGCTGATGAAGTGTTCAAGAAGAGCGGCGGATATGCCGTTCCGGTGACGGATATTGATGGAGTGGTGATGATCGGGTATAATGTCAAGAAGATGAAGGAGCTGCTCAAACTTGGTTGAATTGAATTCATAAACATATATTTTTAAACACGTTATTTCCAATAATAAAACATGGCTACTTCGATTAATATCAAGTACGGTGTGCCGGAAGTCAGGGACAAGAAGACAAGCGCTTTCAGGACTCATTTCGTCATGGAGGAGATGTTCAAAATCGGCGGAAGCGGGAAGCCCGATAATGGCCGTATCCTCGCTTCGGTCATCGTAGACAAGGGGCTTTTCGGCACGAACGTCTGCGTCTTATCTAAATTCGGCGGCGATACCACGCACAAGCTCGGAGTTTACGCAGGAAGGCCGGATAGCACTGCGGTGATCCTCAATGTCAAAGACAGGATTATCGAAGTCCGTGATGGCAATAAAACCACGATAGAAACCATAGAGCACAAGGCATTGCCGGATGATTGCGTTCCCAAAGGTGTGGATGCGAGAAAAGGCGATTTCTTTGTCAAAGTTAATGGGTCTTTGCAGAGAGTCATGGCCTACTTGGGTACAGTAGATGAATTCATCGGCAAGCCTGCCCTTGAAATCATCGCTGCCGCTATGAAGGAACTGAATCCCATAGCTGCTGTTCGGAAATCTGAAAACGGGAAGAAATGAACGCGATTGGAAAAGCGCTTATGTTTGACCCCAAAAAAAAGGGAAGCTTGAAATCAAAATAGCTATGCATTTTCGGATTTTTCATCGTACATCATGATAGAAGTATTCCCCGCTAGCCTTCTGCTCGGTATCCAATTGGCTTCCGGGCTTGTTTATCCTGGGTCTGTTCGTGTCTTTGTCGCGCCTCATCGTTATCCCGGCCACCTTGAGGAATCCGTTCATGCCGTTCTTCTTGTTGAGCGGAGCGGACGCGTGGCCGTTGACGGAGCTTTTCCCTTCGAAGACTATCAGCCTGTTCGCTATCGCGTCTATGAAGACTATGTCGTGGTCCACGACGAACGCGGCCTTGTCGCTTTCGCTTATGACCTTCCTCAGCAATCCCGCGAACTCGAACCTCTGCTCTATGTCCAGGAAAGCGCTCGGCTCATCGAAGAGATAGATGTCCGCATCCTGCGAGATCGCGAGCGTGAGGGCGACTCTCTGCAGCTCGCCGCCGGATAATTCCGTGAGCTTCTTGTCCATGAATTTGCCGACACCGAGCCGTCTCTTGCAGTCCTCGAATATCAGGCCGTTCATGCTTTTGCCTGCGAAGAGTTCAGATACTTCGGTATCATCCGCGGTGATATACTGGGGTTTGTAAGAGACCTTGAGCGGAAGCTGCTCGCCTTCGTCGGTTTTCTCAACCCCGACGAGCATCTTCACGAACGTGGATTTCCCGAGAGCGTTCTTGCCGACCAGCCCGAGTATCTCGCCCTTCTTTATCTCGCCGGGCTCGCTCATGAAGGTGAATCCGGTGTATGCCCGTTTCAATGCGTCGTATTTCACAAGGGTCGGAGTCTTTATCTCGCCTTCGCTGTGCTTGCTGAACGCGATTTCGTACGATCTGAAGCGCACATTCTCGTCCTTCAAGTACCCTGAAATGTACTCGTTGATGCCGCCGCGCACATTCTTCACTCCGGAGACGACGCCGTAGACGTTCTCATCTCCGTAGAGCACGTGCACGTAGCTGCTCACATAGTCGAGTATCGTGAGGTCGTGTTCGGCCATCATCACGTTCTTGCTCTCTGCCAGATCCTTGAGGATGACCGCGACACGTAATCTTTCTTCGATATCAAGGTAGTTCGTCACCTCGTCGAAATAGTATATGTCCGCGTTCTTCATGTACGACGCGGCGATCGAGACCTTCTGGAGCTCGCCTCCGGAGAGCTGCGACACTTTCCTCTCCAGCGTGTCCTCGAGCTTGAAGAGCTTCGCGGTCTGCACGACCTTGCCTTTGCCAGCCACCTTCGAGAGCAGCTCCGCCACGGTGCCATCGAAGGCATCGCGCACCTTGTCTATATGCTGGGGCTTCACGCTCACTTTCAGGCCTTCACGCGTCTTTGCGAAATAGCGTTTGATATCCATGGTCAGCCGCTGGTCTATGTCGTCATCGGTTAGCTTCATCCTGCTGGTCCCGAAATTCGGTCTCACCTGCCTGGTGAGCAGCTTTATGGCGGTCGTCTTGCCTATGCCGTTCTTGCCTACCAGCGATACCGCCCCGTCCATAGGAAGCGGGAGGCCGTAGAGCCTGAATGTGTTGGTGCCGTACTGGTAGATCGGTTCGGCCAGCTCCTGCGCCAGGTTTACTATGGATATGCACGATACGGGGCATTTCTTCACGCAGAGCCCGCAGCCTATGCATAGAGGCTCGGATATGACCGGGAAAACGGTCTCCTTCTCAGTAACGATGCATTCCTCTCCCATCCTGTTCGGTGGGCAGACCTTCTCGCAGACATATCCGCATTTTATATTGGTGCAGACGTCCCTGTCTATCACTGCTACGCGTACAACCATTTGAATCAGGCTGGAATTTATGGGGATGGAATAATATATAATGTTTAGCTGTTTTTATTCGTTATGGCAACAAGAAAGAAAGTTATCGTCTATACGGCTGACTGGTGTCCCTGGTGCCACAAGGCGATGGAGTTCCTCACAGAGAAGAAAGTGAAGTTCGAGAAGCGCGATGTGGACGATCCGGTCTACGCCCAAGAGGCGATAGAGAAGAGCGGGCAGAGCGGGATACCTGTCATCGTCGTGGGCAAAGACATAGTCATAGGATTCGATGATGTGAAGTTGAAAGCGCTCCTCAATATAAAATAATAACTTTTTCCTCTATTATATTTCCATGCGAATCCTGGTTTTCCGCCTTGATGAAGAGGATGCCGTCCTGGCCAGCCTCAGGAAAACTTTCCCTTCGATAGGATTCCGCAAGTGCAGGGCTGATGAGGATATCGAGGACGAGGGCCGCCGCTTGATAGTAATCGACACCATCCATTCGGTCAATAGGACCATGCTATTGGAAAGCCTGGACAGCGGCTATCTCCACGATGCTTCCCATGCCGTGTCCATGCTGCGCATCCTCAAGAACCTCTCCTCAATAGATTCCGTGAAGGTCATAGCCGTGCCTGAGAATTACGACGCGCATCGGATCGTGAAGGAGATATCCTCAATAATCCGAGAACTCAGTTGATTCCGCTGTTTTTAATCCTATCCAAAGAATATCCAGCAATGCTCAAACAGGATGCGAACGCACGAGGATTGCAAACGTCCCTAGGCAAGGCGCTGGCGATCATACCTCTCACCCCGAACCAGTGGACGATCCTCTCCCTTTTCGTCGCCCTGGCAGCAGGGGCGGCGATAGCCTACGGCGATCTTCCGCTCGGCCTGGCGCTTTTCGCGGCCGCCGGCATCATGGACCTAATCGATGGTGCGGTCGCAAGGGCGAGAGGCGAGGTGAGCGCGCTCGGCGGATTCATGGACGGCGTGGTGGACCGGTTCGTGGAAGCGATATTCCTGTTCTCTTTCATGTTCGTCCCGCTACCCGCTATAATTGTGGACGCGAAAATCTGGCTCGCATCGCTCGTTTTCCTGGGGACCTGCATGCCGTCTTTCATCCGCGCTTACGCGGAGCATAAAGGGGTCGTAAATAGGGAGAAGGCGCTCGCGCTCGGCGGCGTGCTCGAGCGCAGCGAGCGGATAGGGCTTGTGATAATCGGGCTCGCTATCGGCATCGTTTTCTCCATGCAGTATTTCGTCTATGTGATCATCCTGGCGTCCGCGCTATCTTTGGTGACGATAATGCAGCGGCTGATCGAAATCGCCGGATGAATCATCCGAACGTGTATGCGTACACCCTCACGGGCCCATCGAAGACCATGAAGAGCTCGCGTTCGGAATATCTCTTGTCCTCGAATACCGTGTACATGCGGTGGCCATCCACCTTTATCGTGCCTGTCTTCTTCCCGTCTATAATGATTTGGGCGGAAACTGCATCTCCGACCGGGCCCATCACAACATTCACCTGACGCGCGTTGAACCTGTAGGCGAGCTGTCCGGGCGCTTTCTTGAGCTCGAGGTATTCGGATTCCTGCTCCCATCGTCCGTTGGGGTATATGACATCGCGTTCGTGCTCGCCGGGATCGACGTATACATCGCATCCTTCCTTGTCGCATGCGAGCCCTGAGCCCAGGCCGAGATTCATGCGCACTCCGGTGTATGTCTCAGGGCTCTGGTCGTTCATGAATGTTCTATACGTCTCGCGTTCCGCCTTGCCTTTGACGCCTAAAGCGTCTTGGATCTCCTTCTCGATCTCCGAATTGTCGCCTTCTCCATTGTGCACCAGCGTCACATATCCTTTCTTGTCGATCAGGTATTTCGAAGGCCAGTATCTGTTGGTGTAAGCGTTCCAAGTCTTCTGGTCGCTGTCCACCGCGACCGCATACGGTATCTCGAGGTCCTTTACGGCTTTACGGACATTCCCGACGTCTTTCTCGAATTCGAATTCAGGGGAATGGACCCCTATTATCACGAGGCCGGATTTCGCGTACTTCTCGTGCCATCTCTTAAGATACGGCAATGTCCTGATGCAGTTTATGCAGGTGTATGTCCAGAAATCGATCAGCACGACTTTTCCCTTAAGCCCGTCCATCGTAAGGGGATCCGTGTTAATCCATGCCTTGATCCCTTCGAATTCCGGAGCCTTCATCTTGAGCTCGTCCATATGCTAAGCGTGGCGGTGAAATATTATAAATCCTCATCTAAGCCGGTTCATGGCGAGGATCCCAAGGCAGGCAAGGATCGTGAGGACGCTTATCCCGCCGACCAGCATCGGAACTCCATTGTCCTGCGGCAACTCGATACCAGAGTTTTCGGCAGAAGTGCCGTTCATCCGGATACCAGCCTCATTTTGTGACGAATTGGATGAATAGGCGGCGGTCATGACCGTAGGCGTTACCTGGGCGTTCTGGACCTGGATCGAAGGCTGCGGATTGGCTGCCACGGGAGCTTCTACTCCAGCTACCGGACCGTTCTGTGTCACGATCGAAGGGGTGGGCATTATCGAAAGCATCGAGACTATCAACGCTATCATCGCGATGGAGAGCACCACCCAGACCCGGAGCTCTTTCGGGGCCACGAGGTCCGAGCCTTTCTTGGTCAATTCATAGTATTTCCATTTGTGGCCGTCATCCATTTTCTTTACTAGATCCGCGCCTTCCAAGGTCTCGAGGTGCTCTTTCACGCCGGAAACAGACATCTTCATCTCCTGCGCTATCTCCGAGAGCGTCTTCCTTCTCTGCTTGAGCGATTTGAGGATGCGGACCCGGGTATCCACCGCAAGGGCCTCGAAGCTCCTGCGATCGAGCACGACTTTCTCTCCTTCCATGGTAAGATTCGGGAGGCTATGAATATATAAACTGCCATATCTTTCGGTCTTTACCGTGATATAATAGGTACTCGATTGTGCTATTAGTATGAAGTCATATGATCGGCATGGAACTGCGCTTCAAGTACGGATAATCTTACAAATAGCGGAACCTGTCCGACATCAAATAACATACACCCAAAAGCCTCTTGGATACCGATTTTTGAGAGAATGATCTTTTGTAATGTTTCAATTCCAATATCATCGGTTTCGAATCGTTGTTCGAGGGCGGTTTCAGCGCCTAAACGCAAAAATATCTTCGCATAGATATTTCCACTGTCCGCTAACTTTTGAATGGCAGCGGCAAAATCAGCTTCTTTGGCACTTCCTTTCGCAGCCATATCCTCAATGATTGGGCCTTCAATTTTTCTATAAATGATATCCCAGAATGTCGCAGCCAACTCTTTCGCTAAGTCTTTTCTGCTTTGATTCAATTCGGATACATCATTCCCAAAATATCTCGAAGTTTTCCTTTCGATCTCACTTCTCGTAATCCATAAAGATTCGACGCTATTACCAGCCCCGCCAAATCGAATTGCCGCGGTTATAGTTCTTGCTTCTGAGGCGAAATCACTTCCATTCCTTCTGGAAGTATCTACGACAACGCATGTGATTTGACTCTTACAAGCAGGGCCAGCCATACTATGATTGCGCAGTTCTTCTATTTAAATCCTTCATTATCTACTTTAAAACACAAATGTCAAACAACCATCCTTTCATAATTATCGTCGTTTTCATCGTCGGAGGCACGGAACCTTTATAAATACGTGTATCGTTATATATCGATGCGCGTGTGGCATACATGCCACGGTGCGTCATCTCAAATGGAAACCTATTCCTCATAGGTTTGACTCACGCTTCAAGAGCTATTGATTCGATGCAAGTAGAAGTCAGTTCCTGAAAGGAATTGATCGTACCAATTAGTCGTGGATAAATAAATGAAACCACAACTCCAGTTGATCCTGCTGGAGGGTACTGCTATCAGACTTCGATTAAGCCATGCAAGTCGGCTCACTCACTTGGGTGGGCGGCAAACGGCTGAGTAACACGTGGTCAATCTGCCCTGGAGACGCGAATAACCTCGGGAAACTGAGGCTAATCCGTGATAGATGCCCTATGCTGGAAGGCTTGGGCGTCGAAATGGCTGGTGAATTGGAGCCAGTCCGCTCTAGGATGAGACTGCGGAGGATTATGGTAGTTGGTGGGGTAATGGCTCACCAAGCCGATAATCCTTAGGGGCCATGGGAGTGGTGGCCCCCAGAAGGGTACTGAGACAAGGACCCTAGTCCTACGGGATGCAGCAGGCGCGAAACCTCTGCAATGCGCGAAAGCGTGACAGGGGAAGTCTGAGTGGCGGGAACTTAGTTTCCGTCTTTTGCCAAGTGTAAAAAGCTTGGAGAATAAGGGTGTGGGCAAGACTGGTGGCAGCCGCCGCGGTAACACCAGCGCCTCGAGTGGTACCCACGAATATTGGGCCTAAAGCGTCCGTAGCCGGACTATGAAGTCCACTGTGAAATGTTGGAGCTCAACTCTAACGCGTGCAGTGGATACTGCTAGTCTTGGGAATGGGGGAGGGTCGGGGTACTTCCAGGGTAGGGGTAAAATCCGTTGAGCCTGGAAGGACCACCAGTGGCGAAGGCGCCGATCCAAAACATGTCCGACGGTGAGGGACGAAAGCTGGGGGAGCGAACGGGATTAGATACCCCGGTAGTCCCAGCTGTAAATGATGCAGACTGTGGTGTTGCCTGTGAGTAATCACAGGCAGTGCTGTAGCGTAGGTGTTAAGTCTGCCGCCTGGGGAGTACGATCGCAAGATTTAAACTTAAAGGAATTGGCGGGGGAGCACCACAAGCCGTGGATGCTACGGTTTAATTGGATACAACGCCGGAAATTTCACCAAGGGCGACGGCAGTATGAAGGTCAGACTACAGATCTTACCTGATGAGCCGAGAGGTATTGCATGGCCATCGTCAGCTCGTGGTGTGAACTGTCCTGTTAAGTCAGGCAACGAGCGAGACCCATGCGCTTAGTTACAAACTTCTCCTCCGGGAGAGGTGTACTCTAAGCGGACTGCCCGTGCTAAATGGGAGGAAGGAGTGGGCGACGGTAGGTCAGTATGGTCCGAAACCCTTGGGCTACACGCGGCATACAGTGGATGGAACAATGGGCTGCGACTCCGAAAGGAGGAGCCAATCCTCTAAATCCATCCGTGGTTCGGATCGAGGGTTGCAACTCACCCTCGTGAAGATGGAATGGCTAGTAATCGCGTGTCACTATCACGCGGTGAATGCGTCCCCGCTCCTTGCACACACCGCCCGTCAAGTCACCCAAATGTTTTTTCGGTGAGGTCCTGGTTCATGCCGGGTTCGAACCGAGAGGGCGTGAGGGGGGCTAAGTCGTAACAAGGTATCCGTAGGGGAACCTGCGGATAGATCACCTCCAAAATTTCTGACTCACACGTCGGAGATCGAGGAAGCAGTGTGCGAGGTACGCGACATGCAATAATGACATGTCCTTTAAACAATCGAATCAACTCTAATTGAAGCGTGAGTCTTCTCATTTTCCCTAGCGCGAGCGCTGATTCTTTAGGCAATTATGTGGTAAAATATAGGAAAGCAAGTATATTTATAAACAGTTCGGCACACATTATATGCATGGCTCCAGAACAGATTGTTGCTTCACGAAAACCGAATAAGACGGAGGAAAACCCTTTCAAAGGGTTCGATGTCTTCACTGAAAAGAAATCCCATTTTTGGCACTATACAGGCGCGACCTTCGCGGTCCTTATCGGCCTCGGCATAACATCGGCTAAAGTAGGATCCAACCAGGAAGAGCGGAATATCGATAAGCTCTGCTCTCCGGAAGGCGGCCTCTCGCTCAAAGAGGAGACTCCATCATCGAAGATATTCGAGACCACTCCTGGCCAGTTGCCCCTACAAGCATCTGGATTGAACCCGACGGAGTTGCTTAGGTTTGCTAAGTCTTTGGACGGGTTTATACCTGGTATGGTAAGATTCGCCAGTGGGCCTTCAGGCCTTGAAGCAGTTGATTTCAAGCTCCAAACCCCATGGTATGCCATAGGAAGAACCAAATCCTTGGTATTCGTCCGCTACGATGAGGAATGCGTCAATAACCTGAACGTCAAAATCAGAAATAGCCGAGCAGAAACCGTAGCCTACAAGCACCAAGATCGCTGATTATTTCCTGCCATGCCTGAAATGCGTCACTTCGGGTTCAGGCGCTTTGGGGTTTGGAACGCAAACCATGGTGACCATTCTTCTGGTCAGAGCATCCCTCATAAGATCATAATCGGATTCATTTCCAATGCAGATTCTCCGGGCGAAATTCATTAGCGCTGCTTCTGTAATTCCTTCGGCCAAAGATACCCTGTAACGCATACCTGTGGTGTCCTTCACACCGTCTTTCAGGCATCTCCCTACGATTTCTCGAATCGGTTCTTTGGTCTGGTCCAACAAAGGCTTTCCCCGCATAGGAGCAGACCATGCTTTCCCATTGAATGTTGGTTTAGGGACCGGTGTCGGCGTGCTATCCATCATAGTTTGAAACAAGAGAGTAAATATATAAAAAGAGTTAAGGTCGGCTTGCCCAACCCGGGTTGAGTATTTTATTTGGCATCGTGAGTCAATGTGATCAGACCGGCATCGCGAGCATTGAAAAAAGCTTCGAGATCTGGACAGGGGCGCGCGGTGGAGATGAACGCTATGAGATTGGCCTTTGTGACTTTGTCATTGAGCTTCACTGAATAATGGGATTCGTACGACAAAACACCTAGTTCGCCCATCCCCCTCGTATCGGTTATGCCGTCTTTAAGTGCTGATTCGACTACCTGCGCATCGAGGCTGGATCGCTTAGTCTGGAGATGCCGAGTATCCCTTTCCGGGGTCCCACCATATCGCTTCGCCATTTCCGGCCCGAGCATCAATCCGATCATTTCCACGTCAATAATGGTATTGGATCTGAATCGGTTCGGATTTCCGGAACGTGGATGCTGACTTCGAGTCCTATATGCCATAATAGCATAGAGAAGGAAAGAGGATATAAATATATCTATCTTATCATTTTTAACAACATATAATAAAAATGTCCGGCTCAAATCCACTTTTATAATGAACCCGCTTCGCAAGTTTGTACCCAATTACCCAAAAATACGGTATTCCTATTCGTCTCCGAATACGATATTCCCTTTATGATATATCCTGCCAGCGATGGCGTGCAGATTATTATTGAAGAACGCATCCCACTTTTCCGTATCCCCTCCGATGCGGATTTCACCGCCTGCCATCCCATCTGCGATATCATATCCTACGTTGCCATTCACAATTATCGTCCCGCCGCTCATCATCTGGCCAAGATCGTTCCACGCCCTGCCATTCACCCTGATGGTACCCCTCATCATCTTGGCACCAGTATAATCCCCCGCGTCCCCATCCACGGTTATGGAGCCATCCTTCATCCTCATCCCAGTATACCTGTCAACACTTCCATCCACGATGATTCTCTTTCTGTTCCTATACCCCAATAGATCAATCCCGGACTGTCCAGCATGGATGATGAAGTCCTCATCCCTGCAATTGTTTATCAGCGCGCTCAGGAACAAACCGCTCATAGGCATGAACCATTCGTCATGCTCGAATTGCGCGAGTGCCAGGCTTGCCCATTCGACATCCTTTGAAGAATAATCCGAAAGCAGCAGGGGTGCCGCCCTGACCGACACGTTACGATATGTCGCCCTGAGCTCATCTTCATCAAAATATTTATGGCTGGAATAGCTGGAATGACTGTGGTATCGGAAATTCGGCGACTTGGCAGAAGGAAGATCCCCCAATATCTCCTCCACGATGCCATGCAACTCATCCTGTCCCAGCCGCCTTAGCGCAGTGTCGAAAATAGTCTCGCCTTTTTGGAGTATCCTGCCGCGTATCGCAGAGCCAAGTCCGGGGCAATCGCCATCGATGGCAATCTCGCCTCCTAGCATGCCGCAAGCCAGCTCCTTTCCGGCATCTCCTTTGATCACGATTAAGCCGTCTATCATATCTTTCCCAGCATTGCCCCCAGCACCACCGTTTATCGTGATCACTCCGCCCGCCATACCCATTCCAGAAAAGCCCTCGATATTGGATCCAGTGGCTATGACTCCCCCTTCCATGTCACGACCTACGGAAACGGTATTGCCCATCACGCTTATGGTGCCGTTTCTCATACAGCACCCGGCACTCCATAAGCATTCACCTTCAACGGTGATTGAACCGCCTATCATATCTTCACCGACGGAACTGGCGTTTCCTTTTACAACCAAGTTGCCGCCGATCATCCCCCTGCCAGCATCTTGGCCGGCGTTACCGTTCACTATCAGAGTGCCGCTTATCATCCCGTCTCCCGCATAATCGCCGGCTTGGCCTTCCACGATGATCGTCGCATTCTCCATCTTGCAGCCGCAATAACTGCCGATGTCGCCATCCACAACAATGGTCGTGTCCCTAAGCCGCGCATCTGAGCCCGAGATATTATACAGCCAGCTGGGCACCACGAATCGGTATCCGAGATAATCCACGGGATGGACAAGATGACAGGTCGTGATGACGTATCGATCATCCGGGCACGACTCTATCAAAGCCGTCAGGAACAGGCCGGCTCTTTTCGGGAAATCTTTCATATCCTGGTATTGGGCCAGCGTTATGGTGAATTGGTTGATATCGTCAGAATGAAGGGTGCCTGGAAATGCAAACCTGCGGGCATACTCTTTTTGTTCTTGCGAACCCCGTGAATGCACATGATAATCCCAATTGGCATTAAATCCGTGCCATGCTCTCGCGATCCTCTCGAGGTCCTCATTCGTTCTCACTTCAGCATCCCTTATGGCATGGCACTCTTCATCCTTGTACCGACGGAAGAGGTTCTTGGCCATCATGAGTGGAACTGCCCGTGGTACCGGCAAAATAGGTTTTCCTCTCAGTTCCCCTGACATGTTGTAATTGATGTTAAATCCATTTATTAAGCCTGAGCTTCACAAAAAGTTGGAAAAAAATAAAGGGCGTTTTACCGCCCTATTCCACCCATCCCATCCTTAGATGAGCAGCTCGATAGCCGGATCGTTGAGCATACGATAGACGCTCATGTGCGAGACGCCGAGATTGTCGGCGACTTCCCTCATGGACATCCGCTCCACGAAATACATCTGGACGAGCTTCTCCAGGACCTCAGGGCCCTGGAGCTTCCTCGGCCTGCCTCTTTTGTGGGCTACGAACTCCATATCCTCGTCGTCTACGACTACTCTCTCCTCTCCTGGCTCCGGGGCCTCCGGCCCATCGGGAACCTCGAACTCAACCACTTTAATCACCGGTTTTCCCTTCCTTGAAAGGGATATGACCGCAGGATTCCCTGTCAGTCAACCGCTATGGAAACCATAGAGGCATTCTCCGACCGGCCGAATCGACCAGACGGCAAATACCGCTTATGGTGTTATCGCTAAATCCCTGAACACGTCCAGCCGCAAGGCTGTCCGCGTTTTTTCCGGGCGCAGGAGTTTCGGGCGTCACACCCTTTTTCGGGTCCCTTAGCTCCTACTAATTCGCACGCCACTTTGCGATGACGGTGTAGCAAAGGCGCATAAAATGACCAGAGCACGGCAGATTCGTTATGTTTTTGTTTTCCATTTTGCTACACCTCCTTTTTCCTATTGTTTGATATTCTTCGCGAAGAGGTCATTTATATATCTTTGTATCAGAAACTTTTCTGTCCAGCGGTAGTGTTTAAAGAATAGTCGGGAAGATAAAAACGGTGAAGATATTGGCGCAGGAAAAATCCAATAAGGGGAAAGCTTCTGATCCCAAAGCCGCTATAAAAAGCGCTCCGGCAAAAGCAGTGATAACCCCGGACGTCCGGAAGAACTGGCTTAGGATACGCGCCGCATGGAATCTCGGGGAAGAGGCGTTCACGGGTACATTGTCACTGATGGATAATAAGAAGGCCAATGCCCTTTACGACGTGGTCAAATTCGCCCTGTTCAAGGATTCGTATGCAGAGGTGGTCCGTGCGCACCCTGAGATGAGGCCGCTCGTCCAGACGGATGACGACCGCCTGTGCATGTGCGATGTCTACGAGGCGCTCTCCAACCGGCTGGATCGCCGCGAGCCTTTCCCGCCTTACGTAGCCATGAAGATGAGGCTGAAGGGCGGATCCGGAAGGGATGTAACCGACCTCTACTCCTAATCTCTAATTTTCCATAATAAAACACAGTATTTATAAATACTTTCATGCACATTAGTAATCACATATTACTTGGTGAACCTATGGCAAAAACCAAAGAACTGGATCCTCGAACTAAAGTCTATCGTGCGTTGAGCGAGATAACCGAGAAATATCATTTCGCTCCTCTTAGCGAAGGCCCTACGGCAAACCATGTCATACCAAAGAATCTCGTCTTCATGGCGCTCACGTACCTGCTTGACAAGAACCACCTCCTCGTCGGAGAGCCCGGATGGGGAAAGACAACCGGCGCGAAGATACTCGCATCCAAGCTGTCAGGGCTTCCATACGATCTTTACGATGCGCTCGAGATCAGAGGGCACCCCCAGCTATACCAGGAAAAGATCGTCGCAAGGCCGCATTACGGGAGATTGGCTACTGGGGATGAATCCATCATCTGGCAAGGCTCGTTCGGCCTTTCAGTCATAATGATAGATGAGGCGAACCGGCTTCCGCTCGATTCGCAGGACGTGATACTCCAAGGCATAGATACCGGCAGATGGAACTACCTGAACCATTCCCTCTACGAGGGCAAAAAACCCACATTCGCGACCATGAACGAAAGGACGGGAAACCATGAGAACGGATTCCTTCCAGCGTTGAAGGACAGGCTCGACATAGTAACCGAGCAGGTCCCTCTCAGCACGCTGTTGATGTTCAATCTCGACGAAGCCAGATTGGCCGTCAGCAGGGACTTGTGCAATCCTCAATATGTCGATACGGCGCTCTCCGCGCTCTCAAAGGAATATGGCGCCTTTACCAAAGCTCTGAACGCAAAGCCGATCGACGGGCACTTGACAGCAGAAGAAAAAGCTTCGGTGCAGAAAGAGATAAACGGGATGGATATGACCAAGAACGGCAATGACGCGATGCTTTTCCTCCAGACCTTCGCCGCTGAGATAAATTTCTCGAATAGATACGGTTCCAAGCGCGTTTCGGACCCTATCAGCGATGAGACCCATGATATGAATTATGCCGGCATCTGCGTGAAGCACAGTTTCAGCCCAAGGAGCATGATGGGGGCGATGGCTTATGCCAAGGCCCTCGCGTGGTTCCTGCAGCAGGATGTCTCCATCGACCATGTCCGTTATGTGCTCCCGTATATAATCGCCCATAAGGCAGATTTCACTGACGATTATAAGAACAAGAACGGGAACAGCAGCCGCCTTGAAGGCGATAACGAATCCATCGAGCTCGCGAAACGGCTTGTCCAGGAAGTGACCAAGCGATACGCGGATTGCATCCAGCCCATGAAGAATTTCATCGCAAGGATACAGGCTAGGAATCTCACCTCTGCAGATCTCGCTTCCATCAGAGCTGGCAACCAATATGACCATCCGCTTATGCAGGATATGATCCGCCAATATCAGGCACCCGAGAAGGCATTCTTTGAATGAGCGTGACGGGATATGGATGACGATAAAAAGGCCTGGAATAAGGTTAGGGGCTGGTTCCATTACCCCGCGGTCCAGGAACCGCGATTCGTGGCGCATTACGATGGCGGTGCATGCTATGATTTCAAGAAGAACGCGGTGCTTGTAGATGCAAATTTCATAGAAAGAGTCAGCCAGAAGAGCGGGCTTCAGGTAGATAGATGCCTCGAAGGCGTGTACGCGCACGAGATCGGCCATTACATGGTGTTCCCGAGGGATCTGGCGACCCTTCTGCTTGCAGCATATATGATCGACAACATGTTCCCTAAAGACAGGCCCGGCAAAGACGCGGTTCCTGATGATCCCAAGAGCGAGCCGGGCAAACCGGGTCTGTTCCCTAAAGATAAGGATAACAAAGAGGTCCGCGAGTTCATATTGCAGACATATATGGACATGGCAAACGATACTGCTGCCGTCCTGCAGGAGCAACGGACATCCGCAATCATGGATATGAGGAATGCGATACAAACCGATTTAGACGATGAGCTCAACAGGAATATCCGGTCGGTCATGCTCGCGTATCTCCATCATCAGGCAGCGCGACCGTATGAGCTGGCTGGGGAGCTGAAGCCATACTTCGAGAAGATGAAAGAGGTGGATTTCCTCAATGTGAACCACGAGAAGATGCGACAGGGGCTCTTCACTTTCGGGCATATAATCATGGACATGATGAAGAAGTACCCCCCTCAAGGCGGTGGGCTTAGCATAGGCATCGGAGTCCCGAAGGATGGGGATGTCGATGGAATCCTGAAAGGAACCACCCCTTCGGAAATCAGAGATGCATTGAGGGGCATCTCGTACAAGCTCACCAAGGGCGAACGCGAGCGCCTCGTGAAATGGCTCAAGGATAAAGGGGTTGACATGCCTGGCACGCCCATATCCGGACCTAAATCCATCGGGACTTCGGAGGGGGTCATCACAGTCGATCCCGAGGTCGTCGATTACTACCTCGAGCTGTCAAGGGAATATCCAATCGTCACCACGAAGAAACTGCTCGATACCGAAGGCAAGGCGCGCGCATGGAGCGAGACCGAAAGATGGAGGCCGGGAACGGACTCTGGTCTCGCATTGCCTGGAAGCTCCGGAGGCCTGCTCCTCCCGGGCATCACCAGGAAAGTGAAGATAACCGAGCGACCGATACAAACAGTCGATTACAAGGTTCCGCATCTTCTTGTCATCTTAGACAGCAGCGGAAGCATGCCGGATCCGAAGCAACAGAAATCGTTCGCGGTCCTGGCAGGTTTTTGCGTAGCGCGCTCCTATCATCAGCAGGAAGCGCATATCGGAGTGATAAACTTCAGCGGAAGCTCGTTCTACCTCCCGTACACCCGCGATCTGTACGACGCGCTCGGGGCCATAAGCGCCTATCAGGGCGGCGGGACAGTGGCCGACGTTGATATGATCAGGAAGATGCTCGGCCCCGAAGCCGCGAAGCTGTATGGCGAGGTCCCGGAACGGGACCTTCGGCATCTCCGGAGACAGTTCTTACGGAAAGAGGTATCCATTTCCATGGAGCACCTCTATCACGCTTTCGAAGCCAAATCGATCGATGTGGTGCTTTTCACTGACGGGGGGATCGCCAACCTTAACGAGGTCCTCCAGCTCTTCGAGGAGAAGGCCGAGCTCAACCGCGCGACCATCGTTCTCACAGACGGATTCACGCAGGAACTGGATGAATATCAAGGGAAGGTCAAGGTGCACAGGGTGAAGAACGACGCTGACATTCCGCATATCGTGATATCAGAAACCAGCAAAGGATTCAACTCTTTTTCCGATAAGCTGCTGATAGGTGGATAGCCATGCAGCATGCAGCGGCCATCTTGGAAACGGATCGCATCTCCAGAACTTCAGCTTCCAGCAGATTCGGTGGGTTCAGGCCCGAGACCGAGAGCCAGGTCAGGACCCAGAACGTGAAATCAAACCCGGTCCTTGAAGCGATGAAGGACGCGTGGAAAGAATGCAACAGCCTTGATTTCAATCACCACGGGGAATCGCACGCCAGGATTATGGATATGGCAAAAGCGCTCGATTATTCGGCAAAAGACATCGAAGTATTCTCCTTCGCGCTTGCCGAGTTCGAAAGCGAGACGAATTTCGGGTCGAAGGCAGGAATGTTCCTCAGCGCTTTGATCAACCAATCCGAGGATCAGGAATTCGTCGTCCATACCTCCCATCTCGCTAAGAAGATAGATTGCATCGGATACCAGAACACGAAGAAAATAGCTGTCGATGGGGATGCGGGCGAGTATGCCGGCTGCCATTCTAATGGCGGCTCTCTGGTCGTGCATGGAAATGCCCTCGCATCAGTCGGTTTGGCCATGAAAAGCGGCTCGATAACCGTGGACGGAGATGCTGAATCTTCAGTCGGTACCGAAATGGAAAACGGCACCATCACGATATCCGGGAGTGTCAGGAAGCATCTCGGTTATCTAATGAAAGGTGG
>Ga0074045_10002369_pt1 | contig 17454 bp, 16 predicted proteins | sample BogForMeECP23OM2_FD_94442 | JGI IMG/M metagenome (GOLD analysis project Ga0074045, IMG submission 94442) | Bog forest soil microbial communities from Calvert Island, British Columbia, Canada - Bog Forest MetaG ECP23OM2 | ecosystem: Environmental > Terrestrial > Soil > Wetlands ...
AGCCGGAGGCGTTTACCGATGCCGTGTTCGGCGTGCCGACCGTTACCGACATCTTGCGGGAACTCGAGAAGCCCGGACGTGACCCGCGCCCGGTTTTCAAGACCGCGAGGTTTCGCGAGGGACTAGAAAAGCTCGAGGATCTGAAGCCCGGCATGGTTCTCGAAGGTATCGTGACGAACGTCGCCGCGTTCGGCGCCTTCGTGGATGTGGGGGTCCACCAGGACGGGTTGGTGCACATCTCCGCGATGGCCAATGCTTACGTGAGGGATCCTCGCAAGGTTGCAAAGCCCGGCGATGTTGTTCGCGTCAAGGTGTTGGAGGTCGACCCGAAACGCCGTCGGATCTCGTTAACGATGCGGCTCGATGAAGCGCCGGAGGCGCGGCCGACCCCAGCACGCCCCGAAATCACCCCAAAGGTATCGGAGAAACCTCTCCGACCCGCCGAGACGCGTGCAGAGCAAAGCAATTCCGCGCCCGCTACCGGCGACGCGATGGCCGAAGCGTTTCGACGAGCGAGGCTGGCCGGTAAGCCCTCAGGAAGGCAATAGCGCAGCGCTGCTGCGGCTGCTCCATACAGAGCTAAGCAGTGCAGCTGGCAATTAGCGTCCCGCTACCACAGTCGAGAGGTCATTAGGTCCAAAACGTACTGCAAAATCGACAGGTGCCGGACATGCTGCGACAGCAGCAAAAGGAAAGTACCCGGGCGAAGAGTTGAAGCGATCTCGGTCTCTGAGGAGCCCGCGGGAGTTTGGATTATTTCTCGGCACTGGCGGCCTGCGTTCCAAGCTCGATCGCGGTGACCGCGTGCAGGATAGCGCGCATGTCGGTGGTGCGTTTCGCCCCGAACGCCTTCTCAAACTGCCGCTGCGCTTGCACCCATCCCTTCGTCCCCGCCCGAAAACGGGCTTCGCCGGCCTCGGTCACCCGCAGCTCTTTGCTCCGGCGATCGCGGCTGCCCTGTTCGACCGCGATCAGACCGTCGCGTTCCAGCGGCAAGATGTTCCGGCCGAGCGTGGTTCGGTCCATCACCATCTCCGCGGCGAGGGCATTGATCGTCATCGGGCCCAATCGTCGCAGTTTCGCGAGAATCGAAAACTGCGTCGTGCGCAGCCCGCTCGGCGCCAGGAACTGATCGTAAAACTGCGTAATGTGTCGTGCGGCTTGGCGCACCGCGAGACAGTTGCAGTCCTCCGGTCCCGAATGAGTCCTCCTCGCCATCCTAACGCCCCCTTCTTGACATCTGTGCATCTACGCCTAGATAGGCGCAGATGCTCCTAACTTTAAGGCCTTAGCGCCGATCCGCGCGCGCATGCCTGAAACCGGGAAACGCGGGCGGGTCCCACCGGAAGCAATCAGGAGGCAGTGGTGACGGAAATCCCCTATCGTATCGTCCTGATCGTCGGGGCAGGTTCGGGTATCAGCGCGTCATTCGCGCGAGGGCTCGCAGCGGCCGGCCTTCGCGTCGGACTGGCGGCCCGCAATGCCGAGAAGCTGGCGCCTCTCGCCGCGGAAATAGGCGCCGGCGCGCCGCAACTCCACGAAAACGTTCCGAACAACATTACGACCTATTTCAAAACTGGCGGCGGCGATCACGCCGCAGCGGTTCGCCAAGCGGACCAGGTGCTGCGCTTGCGCCTCGTCAATAACCGTCTCATTCCGACCTGCCTCGAAACCCGCGCGATTCTGGCCGAACCCGGCGTCGACGACGGTCTGACGCTGTATCTGCCGAGCCAGGTGCCGCATATGCACCGCCGCTGGATCGCCGAAACCGTCGGCATTCCGGAGCATCGATTGCGCATTGTAGCGCCGGATATCGGCGGCGGTTTCGGCGCGAAGATGCACCTCTACCCCGAAGAGCTGCTCTGCGCCTGGCTGGCCCGCGAGCTGAAATCTCCGGTCAAGTGGTGGGAGTCGCGGTCGGAAAGCCACCAGGCGACTAGCCACGGCCGGGCGCATACGGAATTGGTCGAAGTAGCCTTTCGCAACGACGGTCGCATTCTTGGCATGAAAGTCGAGACTCTGGGCAATGTTGGCGCCTATTTGTCGAATATGGCGTCGGGCGGCCCAACGATGTCCGTTAGCTACGGGACCGGCACATACAAGATCGAGAATTTCGAGGCCGTGGCGAAGGTGATCCTCACAAATACGGTGCCGGTCGATGCCTATCGCGGCTATGGCCGGCCGGAGGCCGCCTACATCGCAGAGCGGACGATCGAAGCAGTCGCTCACCATTTCGATCTCGACGCCGTTGAAGTGCGGCGGATCAATTTCGTGCCGCAATCCGACTTTCCGTATCGCCCTTACGGCAGCCTGTCCGTGATCTACGACAGCGGTGATTACCAGGGTTGTCTCGACAAGGCCGTCATGGCGTTCGACTACACTGGTCGGCGCGAGGAGCAGCAGCGTCTGCGCAGCGCCGGGCGTTACCGTGGTATTGGCGTCGCCGCCTACACCGAGATGTGCGGCATGGCGCCGTCGCGCCGGCTCGCCGCTTCCGGCTTCGACCGCGGCGGCTGGGAGAGCGCGCGCGTCGCAATCGATTCAAGCGGCCGCGCGACATTATATTCGGGCTCGATGAGCCAGGGTCACGGGCACGCGACGGCGCTGGCGCAGATCGCTGCCGACGTGCTGCAGATGCCGGTCGAGAACGTCGATGTCTTGCAGGGCGACACAAAGCAGGTCCAGGCCGGACACGGCACGTTCAATTCGCGATCGATGCCGGTCGGTGGCTCTGCCGTCCACGTCTGTGCCGGACGCATCGTCGAGAAGGCGAAGAAGATCGCCGCCGAGATGATGGAGGTGGCGGCCGAGGACCTCGCCTATGAAGGCGGGAGCTTTGTCGTTCCCGGAACGGGGATGGCGCCGCTCGCTTTCGCCAAGGTCGCGCGGATGGCCTATGTCGGCCACGTCCTGCCGAAGGGCATCGAGCCGGGTCTGGACGAGACCCTGTTCTATGACCCGACCGGCATGGGCGCGCCGTCGGGCGTGCACATCGCCTATGTCGAGGTCGATCCCGACACCGGAATGGTCGAGATCCTCGACTACGTCGCCGTCGACGACGCCGGGACGATCATCAATCCGTTGCTCGCTGCCGGACAGATCCATGGCGGCGTGGTCCAGGGAATCGGGCAGGCGCTTTACGAGGAGGTTTGCTACGACCGCGACAGCGGCCAGCTGCTGACCGGCTCCTTGCTCGATTACGCTGTTCCGCATGCAGACTCGCTGCCCGCCATCCGGTCGCAGTTCCAACAGACCCCATCGCCGAGCAACCCGCTCGGCGTCAAGGGTATCGGCGAAAGCGGCGCGATCGGCGCGCCGCCGACGATCGTACACGCAGTACTCGATGCACTGGCGCCGTTCGGCATCGCGCATCTCGACATGCCATTGACCCCGCAAAAGATCTGGGCCGCGATCCGCAACGCCCGCGCCGCGGACGGCGCGTGATCGACGTCTGCCATCGCTGTCTGCTCAGCTTAACTATCCCACTGGACTGGATCGGAAACTGCAATGGCTAAACCGTCAACTGTCCGGCTGCAGGTACAGATCGAACACGTTCGGATCGAAGCTGCGAAGCCGTTCGAAGCCGTCAAGGCGGCGCTCGAAGACCTGGTACCGCCGCTCGATCCCGCGGTCCCAGAGGCATTGCGGCAAGGCGACATCAGGCGCGCGAAGGAAGCGCTGCAGCGCGGTCCGGAGCTTGCGATCTTCAGCGCCAGAGATCATGGCGGATTGCTGCGCATTGCCGACCTCTCGCGCAAGGCCGTGCAGTACGAGATCGGCAATCCGCTCACCGCCGCTAGGATGACTCAGCACCAGCTGCCGGCCTCCCTCTATGCGCCGCTGCGCGTCGTGCTTTACGAGAGCGAGGCTGGGTATGCGGTCGTCGAATACGACCGGCCCTCCTCATTGTTCGGCCAATTCGCGGACGAGCGTGTCACGGCAGTGGCACGCGAACTGGATGCCAGTCTCGAACGCGTCCTGGCCCAAGCGCTCCACTCAGGAGAAGAACGATGAGTGCAGACAAATTTTCGGCGGTTGCAGCAACAGGCGACACCGACCGCTATAAAGCGGCCGGCTAAAGAGCGGAGTAGCGATTATGAGTGTTGAGAATTCAGTTGCCTTCGTCACCGGGGCCAATCGCGGTCTCGGCTTGGCTTTCGCGAAGGAGTTGCTCGGGCGCGGCGTGAAAAAGCTCTATGCCGGCATCCGCAACCCGGATGGCGTCGACCTGCCGGGGGTTATCCCGGTCAAGTTCGACGTGACAGATCCCGCCGCCGTCGCTGCGGCGGCACTCCGCTGCGGTGACGTGACGCTGTTGATCAATAACGCCGGGATCGGGCGGGTCGATGCCAGTGCGCTAGATCCGGTGGTGATCGACAACGCGCGCGAGATTTTCGAGACCAACTTCTATGGGATCATTCGCGCAAGTCAGGCGTTCACGCCGGTCCTTTCGGCAAATGGCGGAGGGGCGATCGTCAACGTGCTGTCCGATGTCACGTGGTTTGCACCGCCGATGCTGACTGCCTATGCGGCCACGAAATCCGCCGCGTGGAGTTTCACCAACGCATTGCGGATCGATGTGCGCGACAAGGGTATTCAGGTGCTCGCCCTACACGTCGGTTTCCTGGATACCGATCTGACCCGGGGCTTGGATGTGAAGAAGAGTGACCCCCGAGTGGTCGCCGCGCGCACGCTCGACGCGCTCGAGACAGGTCGCGAGGAAGTGCTCGCCGGTGAGCAAACCGAGGCGCTGAAGCGAAGCCTGTCAACCGAACAGCCGTATTATCTGAACCCACCAAATCTGTGATTGCAGCGATCGCCCCTGAACAGGAGTGAAATCGATGGAAGAAGCCGCCGTCGTCCGCGAGGAGAAAGGACCGGTCTCGGTCCTGACAATGCAATACCGGCCATACAATCTGCTCGGCCCGACCCTGCTCGGCGCGATCGCCGACGAGATCGCGGCCGCCCGCGATGCCGGCAGCCGAGCAATCATTCTGCGCAGCGGGCTGCGCCATTTCTCAGCTGGCGCTGACGTCGTGCAGTTCAGCGCACGCATCGAACAGGCCGGCCGCAGCCAATCGGCAATCGGCGGCGTAGATTTCCCAAAATTGCTCGAGCTGCTGCCGATCCCGATCGTTGCCAGTGTGCACGGCGTCTGCCTCGGCGGCGGGTTCGAATTGGCGCTCGCCTGCGACTACATCGTCGCGGCCAGCTCGGCCAAGATCGGCTCCGTCGAGGTCGCGCTCGGGCTGCACCCTCTGCTTGGCGGCATCCAGCGCCAGGTGCAGCGTGCCGGCGCAATGCGCGCCAAGGAAATTTCGATGCTCGGGCGCCGCTACGACCCGGCGACATTGGAGCGTTGGGGCCTCGTCAACCTCGTCGTCGCCGACGACGCGCTCGAGGAGGCGACAATGACGATCGCCCAGGAATTGGCGCACGGGCCGACTGTCGCGCATGCGGCGACCAAGCGCCTTGTGCACATCGCCGTCAATCAGGGGGTGCTCGCAGCCGACGAGGCGATGGCCGAGATCCAGAAGCCGATCTGGGCCTCCGAGGATTTGCAGATCGGTCTGGCCTCGTTCCGCGAGAACGGCCCTGGCCTCGCCAAATTCACAGGGCGCTGACATGAGCGGCCCGCTTTCCGGCATTCGCGTCGTCGATTTCTCGCGCGTGCTCGCCGGTCCGCTGTGCGCCCGCACCCTCCTCGATCTCGGCGCCGAGGTCATCAAGATCGAGCCGCCGCGTCCCGACGTTTCGCGGTTCGCGTTTCCGTCGACACCGGGCATGTCGGGCTACTACGCGCAGCAGAATGCCGGCAAGCGCAATGTCAGTATCGACCTCAACGTGCTCGGCGCCCGCGAATTGGCGTTACGGCTGTGCGACACAGCGGATGTCGTCGTCGAGAATTTCCGCGCCGGCACGCTGCGCCATTTCGGGCTCGACTATCAGACGCTGGCTGCCCGCAACCCGCGCCTGATCTATGCCTCGATCACCGGCTACGGCCAGGGCGGGCCATGGCAGGGCCGGATGGCCTACGCCCCGACGGTGCAGGCGGAGGCCGGGTTCACCTACAACAGCTTGCGGCATTACGGTGAGGCCCTGGGCGAGCCGCGCACCGACGGACTGTCGCATGCGGATGTCTATGCCGGGCTGCAAGCGGCGATCGCGATCCTGGCGGCGTTGCATCGGCGTGCGGCGACTGGAACCGGTCAATACATCGACGTCGCGATGGCAGCGACGTTGATGGCGGTCAACGAGCGCGCGCATGTCGACTTGAACGATGCCGAGCCGGCGATCCTCGGGGCGACCGACTGTCCGTTCTTTACCGGTCCGGGCGGCGAGCACTTCACAGTTGCGACGAGCCTTGTCGGGTCCCGCACCTTTCCGTCCTGGCTGCGGGCGATGCGGCGCGCCGATCTGGCGGACGACCCTCGTTTTGCGACCGCGGCGGCGCGCCGGGCGAATTTTGCGGAACTGCATCGCATCGTGCAGAACTGGATTCTGACCTTCGCCGATATCGGCGCCCTCGACGCACAATTGGACGAGGCCAAGATCGCGTTTGGCGAGGTGCGCTCGCTGAAGCAGCTCTCCGAAATGGAGTGGGCCGAATATTGGGATGCGGTCCAGGAGGTCTCCGACCGCAACGGCGGCAGCTACCGCTTGCCCGGCCGCCCTTGGCGCTTCTCGCGCGAACGGCTTGCGCCACTCGGTGAGCCCGCCTATCAGGGTGAGCACAACCGCGCCGTCTTTGCTGAGCTGGGTTTCAGCGACGAACAAATCGGCGGCTATGTTGCCTCGGGCGCGCTCGTCAGCGTGTCAATCCCCACTGCCGTCGCTGATCGTCGCGCGATAGCGACGCCCCAGCCCCGGCCGAGAAGTTCACCGACGTCGTTTCGCGAACTTAACTCTTAAGCCCCGTAAACCAGGAGGAACGACTTATGACCCTTTCCCCTGATGTCATCGAAGGCCTCCCCTCTGTGGAGGGTGTTCTCAACTACCTCGCGCCGATGGCGGAAAGGCCGATGAATTTGGCGTACGATCCACCTCCCGGCGTGCCGCGGTCTACCGGCGTGCCCGAGCCGCACCCCGTGATGATCTACGACGCCCGGCCGTTGGCAGGGCGCCTGTCGCTCGACAGCGAAGGTCTGGCTGTGGTCAAGCACAACAGCGCGGTCCGCGACTTTTATGACGAAGACGAACTGCGCCGGGCCTATTACCCCGAAGCCGAGCGCCTCGTTGCCGAAATCACCGGCGCCGCCCGGGTACTGGTATTCGACCACACAGTGCGCCGCCGCGTCTGGGGCGGCGTCGACCGGTCGGCTGGGACGCCGCGCCAACCGGTCACGGTCGTCCACAATGACTATACGATTAAATCCGGCCCGCAACGCGTCCGCGATCTTATGGGCGAGGAGGCCGCAGAGCTGCTCAGCCATCGGTTCGAAATCGTCAATATGTGGCGCCCGATCCGCGGGCCGCTCCGCGATGCGCCACTCGCCGTCTGCGACGCGACGACCGTCGCCTTCACGGATTTTGTGCCCTCCGATCTGGTCTATCGCGATCGAACCGGCGAGATCTACCGCGTCAGATACAACCCCGCCCACCGCTGGTTTTACGTACCGGAGATGCAGGCGGACGAAGCGATCCTGATCAAATGCTACGATTCGGCCCCGGATAAGGCACGCTTCACCGCCCACTCGGCGTTCGAAGACCCGACCGCTCCCGTCGATGTGCTGCCCCGCGAAAGTATCGAACTGAGGACTCTCGTTTTTCACGGCTAGATCCAAACATCCGGTGGCCGCTGCATCCCATTCCTCAACCGGCACACGCACGGCACCGCGCGCGTGGCCCGCGTCGTCGCGCCGAGACCAAGCGCTCACTCCGCCACCGGCTCGATCGGCGGCGCTTCGAGCGGGATTTGGGCCGCGGCCAGCATACGACGCCGTGCCGCTTCCTGCTCGGGCGTGAGCTGCGTGGCGGCGATCTGACGGCCCAACGCGACAAAACTCGGGATCTGGTCCTCGGCCAGCGGCGCCATCTTCGCCTTGCGCGCCATCGTCTGCTCGATGAAGGGCGCCAGCTCTTCCGCCTTGCGTCTGGCCCGCGCCGGCTCGCGCTCGTCGAATTCGGGCAGCACCTCGCGCGAGAACAATTGGAGCGACTGGCAGATATGGTCGTGCCGATTGCGGCCGCCCTGCTGGATGAAGGCGACCTGATCGACGCCCGCGTCCTCGAAGCTCTTTAGATGAGCGAGCAACTGCTCGGGCGTGCCGATGCCTCGCGCGGCCCCAGCCTCGGGCAGCGCCGCCCGCGCCGTTTCGTAGGCAGCCCAAATATCGGTCCGGCCCGGCTTGTGCTCGCCGAAGATTTAATGATGGGCGAGCGCATAGCCGAAGAACTTGAACCCATCCTCGCCACGGCGCTTTGCTTCGGCCTCATCCGGATGCACCGAAAAGCCTGTCACCATCGCGATATTGGCGTTGACGGCATGACCGATCGGCACGCATTCGGTCTCGATGATATGGTAATAATCATCGACCCATTGCTTCGCCTCGGCCGGATCCACGAAGACGAAAGTCAAGGCACCGATCCCCAGCCGCGCCGCGAGTCTGATGGTCTCGCGGTTGGAGCATGCCACCCACACCGGCGGATGGGGTTTCTGTACGGCTTCGGCACGATATTGCGGCACGGCATTGAGAAATATTGACCCTCGAAGCCGGGATAGGGCGCCATCACCATCATGTTGAGGCATTGTTCGAGCGCTTCCAGGCCGCGCGCTTCTCCGCGACCGCGACGCGGTAACCGCCCAGCTCGAGGATCGAGGCCGATTCGCCGGTGCCGAACTCGACGCGACCGTCGGAGACGAGATCGAGCGAAGCGCCGGTCGGGCCCGGCCTTCGCGCGCGCGGGCCTGCTCGCCTCCTTCTTCGGCTCCGGCTCCGGCTCCGCCTCCTGAGCAGGGCTGCGCCTCAAGGCTTCCATCAAATTGATGACCTTTGACGGCTCGGTGATGAGCGGCGCCGGATAGCTGCCGCGGAGACGGGGAGCCGGCCTTTGGCTCAGCTGCGCGCCGTCTCTCGCAATGCAGCCTGCACGGCCGTATCAAGCGCGCTGAGAAACCGGGACCGGTCCCTCTTGGTCAGAGGAGCGGGTCCGCGGGTATTCGTTCCTAGCTCCCGCAGGTGCCGGGCTATCTCACGACCTGCGAGCGCATTACCTATATTCGCCTGCGTCCAGTGTTTGCCGGTAGGGGAGACGACGCGCGCGCCCTTTTTGAGACAGCGTGATGCCAGCGGGATATCGGAGGTGACGCACGCGTCGACGGCCGAGATGTGCTCCGCGATCCAGTCGTCGGCCGCGTCTGCGCTGTCGCCGACCAGGACCATGCGCACGTTCGGGGTGCCTGGCGGCCGGATCGGTCGCGAGCCGTTCGAGATGACGAAAACATCGAGCCGAAGGCGAGCCGCCACGCGGTAGATCTCCTCCCGCACCGGACACGCATCACCATCGACGTAAATGTCGGTCAACTTCCGGCCCGCATTGATGCGTCAGAAATCGCCACGCTCGGCGCACGCCCCCCTTGACGGCGATCCCAGGCGCCTAGCCGTAGTTCACCTTCCGACCCCGGGATTAGACTGAGGTCGTAGCGGTATGCACGGCTCGTTCTCGACGGCTGAAGCTGACCAGATCAACAGCCTTCTCCTGATCTAGATCAAGGAACGATTCGCCCGCTCGTTCATTCTCTCTGTAATCGGCGGCCGCGGTTTCCCGAAGCCGAGGGCGTGATCAATTTACGGGGGATCGTGATGTCCAGAAGATGCATCGTTTCGGCCATGGCAGCGACAATCACTCTGGTGACCGTCGCTGGCGGTGCCGCGGCGCTGGCAGCGGGACCTGAAAACAGCGTGGCCAGCTTTGGTGTCGACTACTCGATGCTTCAGAATGAGAGGATTGGGCAGATTTCCGATGTCTACCGCCCCTCCCGGTCCTCACGCGCCCTGCCTCTCGATTTGCCTATTTGGTTCCAGGCTTGCCGGCTTACCGTTTACAGAGCCATCTCGGCGAATCACACTCAAATAGCGAGCCACTCCCGCAGCTTCGACCACCGCCGTCGCGCCCGTCCTCCCTTGACGGCGATCGCCAGTGACTTCCGCTGCCCGACGAGCACGACCAGCCGCTTCCTCCGCGTGTAGGCGAATCTGTATCACCGTGTCGCCCGGGCAGAAGGTCCAGCGAGCGGGCGATCGCGCGGCGGTAGCTCAGCCGGCGGCGCGAAACGGATAGGGGCCAGGCCAATCTCCGAAAATCGCGGTGTGACTGACGAGCCCGGTACCCTCGTGCCAGAGATGGAGCTGGTAGCCCGGCAGCTCGAAAACGAATTGCAGCGGTGCCTGCGGCGGCTCGAGATCGAGCAAGAGCTGATGGGCCGTGCTCGGCGCGGTTCCGGCGACTGTGCCGGCAAAGCGGCGGTCGATTGCGCGGTGCAGATGGCCGCATAAGATGCGCTCGATCTGCTGATTGAGGGACACGATCTCGGCAAAGGCGGCGGCGTCCCGCAGCCCGTAACGGTCCATATGCGCGATGCCGGTGGCGAAGGGCGGGTGGTGCATCAGGACGACGGTCGGCCGCTCGGGCGCAGCCCCCAGCGTCTAATCGAACCAAGCGAGCCGCTCTGCGCATAGCACCCCGCCATGCTCGCCTGGAATACCGGCCGCATCTATGGCGTCAACCCCGCCTGGTCCCGCGCCGGATTGCCCTCGTCGATGACGATCCGCTACACCGAAGAGGCGCATGGCGAAATCGAGCACCCGGTCGTTCGTGCAGCACTCGTGCGCGGAGCGCTCCGGCGCGGGTCGATGCGGGTCAACTCGCGAGCAGCCTCAGGAGGCAGTGCACACCCGTGAACGGCCCTCTGACGCGCGGGATCGTGAGCATCAGGTTGCGGATGCGACGCATGAAATGACCGGCATAATCGAGATCGATACAGCCGCTCCGGAATGTCGATCTCGCAGCGTCCGGCGGCCGCGGCGCAGGAAGGCGAGCGGGAAGTGCAGACGCAGCGAAAAATGCTTGGTCAGCTCGTGCTCCCTCACGATTTCGTCGAGATACGCTTTTTCCATGTGACGGGGCGCGAGGCCTAGCTGCTCACCGGCCAGCAGTCCCTGGTGCAGATCATCCCACGCGCAGTCGGGCAGGAATTGACGGGTCCTATGCCCGCGCTCGAGCTTGAAGGCATGTTGCGCCTGCCAGGCGGCGTCGAGCGTAAGCTCGTACATCCTGCGACTCAGCGCTGCAGTTTCCTTTTTACAAGAACAGATACAGCCCAGGTGCGGTGAACTTGTCGCGCAGGAAATTCTGCACCTCGGCCGCATGCTCCATCTGCCGCCGATGCATATCCGGATCCTGCCACGCCTTGCCCCGCCGCCGCTGCGCGGCCAGAATCTCCCGCTCGAGCTGCTGGATCTCGATTCTGAGCACGTCGCGCTGGGGAGGAGCCCCCGTCCGGAGGATGGTCGGTCGACGAGCAGCAGCCGGCCGCCGCCCAGCCATAAGTCCGTACACCGGAGAGCGACAAGACCCCTGAAATCGTCGCCTAGTAGATCGCTAAGCCGGGCAAATCTCTGCGCGTAGCAGTCGAGGGCGGCGCCCTTCTTGGTGTGGGTTCGGTCACGGACGCGGGAGAGACCACTTTGAACTACGTCTCGCCGGACGGAAGGTTTCGCGGGGTCAGTCGGGCCTTGCTTGGCGCACTCGAAGCCCGCGCGATAGAACGCGGCAATTTGCGGTGTACTCTCGTCAGCACTGAGACGGCCCGTCGCTTCTACCATGCTGCGGGTTATATTGAAGACGGACCCCAGCCGACAAATTTGGTACACATTCGAGGTATCCGATGTCGAAGCAGCTAGCCGTACGCAAACCTTAACTATGCGCGGTTCCGCGCGGATGCAGAGAGGTAAGCGGTGCCCGAGATCGCCAACCAGCACTGGTCGGCCCGGCGTTACGCCGAGACAGCCCATTTCGTGCCGGCGCTTGGTGCGCCCGTGGTCGAGCTGCTGGCGCCATCCGCCGGGGAGCGCGTCCTCGATCTCGGCAGTGGCGACGGTGTGTTGACGGAAAAGATCGTCGCCGCAGGTGCCACGGTCGTGGCCGTCGATCTGGCTCCCGACATGGTCGCCGCGGCACGGGCGCGCGGCCTCGATGCCCGGGTCATGCCCGGGCAGAACCTCACTTTCGACCGCGAGTTCGACGCGGTGTTCTCGAACGCCGCGCTGCATTGGATGCGGCCCCCGGAGGCGGTTCTCGACGGTGTGCGCCGGGCGCTCAAGCCCGGCGGCCGCCTGGTCGGCGAGATGGGCGGCCACGGCAACACCGCTGCGATCATCGTCGCGCTGAGCGCGGTTCTCGTTCGCCATGGGCTCGACGCACACCGGCTCAGCCCGTGGTATTTCCCCTCTGCCGATGCTTATCGCGAAAAGCTCGAACAGGCCGGCTTCACGGTCGAGGACATCCGCATCATACCGCGCCCGACGACGTTGCCGACCTCGATCGAGCCATGGCTGGACACCTTCGCCCAATCTTTTTTCGACGCGTTGCCGGAGCCGGATCGATTACCGGCGCGCGCCGCGGTGGCCGAGCTGTTGCGGCCCGTGTTGATGGACGAAAAGACCGGCAACTGGATCGCCGACTACGTGCGGCTACGCTTCCGCGCGACGCTTCCGGCTTGAGCAGCGTCGGCGCGAATCGGGTCGGCGAGGACCCCGCCATCTTGGCGCCACGATCGCAGCCTATGATCTGAGGGATCGAAATGGTGCGCAGACCGGCCGTTACCTGTCCCTGCTCCTTCCCTGAGGGCCCCTTTTACCTCCCTCAGACCCTCCCTGCTGGCGATGCCTCATGGCATCGCAAGTGGTTGTTTTCGTGGGCTTTTTCTGGCATGAACCGAGGCGAAATCGATTTTTGTCCCTGAGTGAGGGAGGCGCGCGTGCGGCGGTGGCGCGACCGAGGCTGGCGCGCTAAGCTCTGGGGCATGCAGCAGCAGATCCGGATCCGCGGGGCGCGGGAGCACAATCTCAAGAATATCGACGTCGACCTGCCGCGCGACAGCCTGGTGGTGATCACCGGGCTGTCGGGATCGGGCAAGTCCTCGCTCGCCTTCGACACGATCTATGCCGAGGGCCAACGCCGCTATGTCGAAAGCCTGTCGGCTTATGCGCGGCAGTTCCTTGAATTGATGCAGAAGCCCGAGGTCGAATCGATCGAGGGGCTGTCACCGGCGATCTCGATCGAGCAGAAGACGACCTCGCGCAACCCGCGCTCGACGGTCGGCACGGTGACCGAGATCTACGACTACATGCGCCTCCTATGGGCGCGGGTCGGCGTGCCCTACTCTCCGGCGACCGGTCTGCCGATCGTCAGCCAGACCGTCTCGCAGATGGTCGACCGGGTGCTGGCGATGCCGCAGCGCACCCGGCTCTATCTGCTCGCGCCGATCGCCCGCGGCCGCAAGGGCGAGTACCGCAAGGAATTGGCCGAGCTGAAGCGGCGCGGCTTCCAGCGGGTCAAGATAGACGGCAAGATGATGGAGCTCGACGAGGTCCGGCCGCTCAACAAGAACCTCAAGCACGACATCGAAATCGTCGTCGATCGCATCATCGTCGACGGCGACCTCGGCAATCGGCTCGCCGATTCGTTCGAGACGGCACTCGATCTGGCCGACGGGATCGCAATCACCGAAAACGCCGATTCGGGCGAGCGTACGATCTTCTCGGCGAAGTTCGCCTGCCCGGTCTCGGGCTTTACGATCCCCGAGATCGAGCCGCGGCTGTTCTCGTTCAACAATCCGTTCGGGGCCTGCCCGGCCTGCGACGGGCTCGGCACCAAGCTCTATTTCGACCCGGATCTGATCGTCCACGACACCAAGCGCAGCCTCACCGAGGGTGCCGTCAGCCCGTGGTCGCATTCGAGCTCGCAATACTACACGCAGACCCTGGAGAGCATCGCGCGGCACTTCGGCCAGAGCATGCACACGCCGTGGGACGACCTGCCGGAGAAGATGCGGCGGACGATCCTCTCCGGCTCGACCGGCGAGCCGATCAAGATGACCTATGACGACGGTCTGCGGAAATACACGACCGAGCGGCCGTTCGAAGGCGTGCTGCCGAATATGGAGCGGCGCTTCCGCGAGACCGACAGCGCCTGGGTCAAGGAGGAGCTCGGCCGCTACCAGAGCGCCAAGACCTGCGAGGTGTGCGGCGGCGACCGGCTCAAGCCCGAGGCGCTCGCGGTCAAGATCGCCGGCCGGCACATCAGCCACGTCGCCGCCCTGGGGATCGCCGAAGCCGGGACCTGGTTCTCCGGGATCGACACGCAGCTGACCCCGAGCCAGCGCGAGATCGCCCAGCGCATCCTGAAGGAGATCAACGAGCGCCTCGGCTTTCTAAAGAATGTCGGGCTCGAATACCTGACCCTGTCGCGGGCTTCGGGCACGCTCTCGGGCGGCGAGAGCCAGCGCATCCGGCTGGCTTCCCAGATTGGCTCGGGGCTGACCGGGGTGCTCTATGTCCTGGACGAGCCGTCGATCGGATTGCATCAGCGCGACAACGGGCGCCTCCTGGAGACGTTGAAGCGGCTGCGCGATCTTGGCAACACGGTCATCGTCGTCGAGCACGACGAAGAGGCGATCCGCACCGCCGATTGGGTCGTCGACATGGGGCCGGGCGCAGGGGTCCATGGCGGACACCTAGTTGCCGAGGGCACCCCCGATGCGGTCATGGCGAGCCCCGACAGCATCACCGGCCAGTATCTCACCGGGAAACGCCAGATCGCGATCCCGCTGATCCGCCGGATCGGTCATCCCGGGCAGATTCTCTCGGTGATCGACGCCCGCGGCAACAATCTGAAGGGCATCACCGCGGAGATCCCGCTCGGCACCTTCTGCGTTGTGACCGGCGTGTCGGGCGGCGGCAAGTCGACCCTGATCGTCGAGACCCTGTACAAGGCGCTCGCCAAGCGGCTCAACAACGCGCGCGAGTCGGCTGCTCCGCACGGCGGCCTCGAAGGGGTCGAGTTTCTCGATAAGATCGTCGACATCGACCAGTCGCCGATCGGCCGCACCCCGCGCTCGAACCCGGCGACCTATACCGGCTGCTTCACCCCGATCCGCGACTGGTTCGCCGGGCTGCCGGAGGCAAAGTCGCGCGGTTATCTGCCGGGCCGGTTCTCGTTCAACGTCAAGGGCGGGCGCTGCGAGGCGTGTCAGGGCGACGGCGTCATCAAGATCGAGATGCACTTCCTGCCGGACGTCTATGTCCAGTGCGATGTCTGCAAGGGCCGGCGCTACAACCGCGAGACCCTGGAGGTGCTGTTCCGCGGCAAGAGCATCGCCGACGTGCTCGACATGACGGTCGATGAGGGTGCCGATTTCTTCCGCGCCGTGCCGTCGATCCGCGACAAGCTCTTGACCCTGCAGCAAGTCGGGCTCGGCTACATCCATATCGGCCAACCGGCGACGACCCTGTCGGGCGGCGAGGCGCAACGCGTCAAGCTCGCCAAGGAATTGTCGCGGCGCGCCACGGGCCGTACCCTCTACATCCTCGACGAGCCGACCACCGGACTGCATTTCGACGATGTCAGAAAGCTCCTTGAAGTGCTGCACGCGCTGGTCGAGACCGGCAACACGGTTCTGGTCATCGAGCACAATCTCGAAGTCATCAAGACCGCCGACTGGATCATCGATCTCGGCCCCGAGGGCGGCGACGCCGGCGGCCACATCGTCGCCACCGGCACCCCCGAGGACATCGCCTCCAGCGAGGCGAGCTACACCGGGCAATATCTCCGGCCCTATCTCGCTCGCCGCGCCCCGGTGCGTCGCCGCCGTGCGGGGTGAGCTCGCCGCGTGAACCCGACTCGCCAGCGGACAATCGAGGAATTGCGGCGGATGGTGCTCGACGCGCTGAGCGGGCATGATGCCGAGGTCTGGCTGTTCGGCTCCTGCGCCCGCGGCGACGCGCTACAGCACAGTGACATCGATATAGCGATCCTGCCGCGCGATGACCTTCCGTCCGGCTTCTTCTCTGATTTGGCGGAAATCGTAGAGGAAAGCTCAATTCCTTACGATGTTGATATCGTCGACCTGCGTAGTGCCGCTCCTACCCTGATCGACGAGGTTCGCCGCGAGGGCGTGAAATGGAAAGGCTAGATCGGCGGCTCGCCGAAGCAGCGGCTGCGCTTGCTACGCTGGACGAGCTTGCGGGGAAGAGCGAGCGCTCGCTGGTGGAGCGCGATGGCGCAGTTCTGCGGCTGGTCTATTCGTACGAAGCGGTTTGGAAAGCCTGTCAGAAGGTGCTCGCGGCACTGGAGAATGTCAGCGCTGCATCGCCGAACGCAACCATTCGGGCCGCCCGCGCTCTCGGGTGGCTGTCGGATGAGGATGCGCAGGCGGCCATCAAGCTCGGCGAAGAACGCAACCTCGCGGTCCATATGTATCGCGACCAGGTTGGGCAGCAGATCGAGGCACACCTCGCTGCGCACGCCGCCCTGCTTCGGCGCTGGCTCGATGCCCTGCAGAAGCGCGCTGCTGCGGATTAAGACAATGTTGCGGCACCGGCGCTGCGTGGCGCTGGTCTTGCTCACCATGTTGTGGCCGTGCTGCCTACTCGCGGCGGACTACACGGACGGGCTGGTGCCGCCCGGCGTGCCAGCCAGCGCCTTTCCGGCGCCCGGCCGGCCGGTTGCGGGGATCGTCACCGACATCTGGCATGACGAGGAGTCACGCGATCGGGCGGGCGAAGCCGAGCGCGTTATGAACCTGCTGGGCGTGAAGGCCGGTCTCGACGTGGCGGATATCGGCGCCGGCAGCGGCTACTACACGGTGCGCTCGGCCCGCCGGGTCGGACCGACCGGACACGTGTTCGCCGAGGACGTCGTTCCGGAATATCTCGAGCGCCTGACCCGGCGGGTGGCGAGCGAGGGTCTCGCCGACTCGGTCACCGTCGTGCGCGGCGATCCGCACGACCCGCGGCTACCGCCCGGGTCGGTCGACCTCGCTCTCCTCGTCCACATGTACCACGAAGTCCAACAGCCTTACGGGCTGCTGTGGAACCTCCGTCCGGCATTAAGGCCCGGCGCTCGCGTTGCAGTTATCGACGCCCGCAAACAAACCGAAGTGCACGGCACCCCGCCCGACCTGTTGCGTTGCGAACTCGCTGCAGTCGGCTATCGCCAGACGGCGTTCTATGATCTCCAGGAGAGTACGTATATCGCCGTCTTCGCACCGCCCAGCCCTGGATCCGGCCCAACGTCGCCGGCTGCAATCCACCCCTGTGTTCAGGGCCGCGGCTAAGGAATCTAGCAGAAATAACTTGAACAATCATGGTGATTCTGCCAGCGTTGGGACATGGAGGACACCGGGGTAATCCACGGCAAGTATCAGGCGCTCGCAGATCGGTTGGACGAGGC
>Ga0074045_10002370_pt1 | contig 17453 bp, 21 predicted proteins | sample BogForMeECP23OM2_FD_94442 | JGI IMG/M metagenome (GOLD analysis project Ga0074045, IMG submission 94442) | Bog forest soil microbial communities from Calvert Island, British Columbia, Canada - Bog Forest MetaG ECP23OM2 | ecosystem: Environmental > Terrestrial > Soil > Wetlands ...
CGTCGCCGAGGTTGTGCTGACGTTTTTCTTCCTGATGGTGATTATGGGGTCGACCGACAAGCGGGCGCCGCAGGGATTTGCTCCGATTGCCATTGGCCTTTGCCTGACCTTGATTCACCTCATTGGGATTCCGGTAACGAACCTGTCGGTGAACCCGGCTCGCAGCACGGGGCCGGCGCTGTTTGTGGGCGGATGGGCGATCGCGCAGCTTTGGCTGTTCTGGGTGGCGCCGATTGTGGGGGCGGCGGTAGCGGGGGTGTTGTACAGCACGGTATTCGGGGAGTGAGCTTCTGACCCCGTTTACTTGTTTCGCTGGCTACAAAAGGCTTTAACGGCAGAGGACACAGAGGAACACGGAGGCTACAACGTTTCACACATCGGGGGAGGGTTTGGACCCTACTGCGATCCAAGGACACGGCAATTCATACATGGTCATGTCGATATGACCATGTATGTTACAATGTGTCCATGAAGAAGATTGCAGCGGGAGAATTTAAGGCAAAGTGCCTGGCGCTGATGGAAGACGTGCGTTCCACGCGGCAGCCGATCCTTATCACGAAGCGCGGCAAGCCGGTGGCCAAGCTGGTGCCGGCAGAGACCGAGAAGGACGAATGGCTCGGCCGGCTCGAAGGAGTGTACAAGGTTGTAGGCGATATCGAATCACCCATCCCGGGATGGGAGACAAAGTGATCCTGCTCGACTCCCACGTACTAATCTGGGCAGTTTCTGACGTGAAGCGCCTATCGGCTACCGCTGCCTCGGCAATTCGGCGCGCGCGACGCGGAGATGGACTCGCGGTGTCAGCGATATCCACTTATGAAGTGGCATGGCAGATTGCGAACGGTAGAGTTCAAGGCTATGGCACGGTCGAAGTCTCGCTGCTTAGATTTCTGGAGGGAGTAACGGTGCGACCGATTACGCCAGAGATCGCTGCCCTCGCGGCCCAATTTCCTTCGGATTATCCGAGTGATCCGTCGGACCGCCTGATCGGCGCCACGGCGCGGGCGGAGGGGATGACACTGGTGACGCGCGATGAGCGGATACGGCGGAGTCCGCTGATTAAAACGGTGTGGTGAGATGACAGCCGACTGGGAACGCGGGCGAGGGCGCCCGCGCCACACAGTCTTGTCACACAATCCTCAGTCGTAGTACTCCAGCCCCAAGTGCGTGATCAGTTCTTCACCCTTCAAATGCCGCAGCGTGTTTTTCAGCTTCATTAACTGAATAAACAAGTCGTGCTCGGGGTAGAGGCCGGGCGCAGTCATGGGCGACTTGAAATAGAAGCTGAGCCATTCCTGAATGCCGAGACGGCGCAATTCGGGCGTGCGTTGGGCGAGGTCTAAGAACAGCACCAGGTCAAGCACGATGGGCGCGGCCAGGATGGAATCGCGGCAGAGGAAATCGACCTTGATCTGCATCGGGTAGCCGAGCCAGCCGAAGATATCAATATTGTCCCAACCTTCTTTGTTGTCACCACGTGGTGGGTAATAGTTAATGCGGACTTTGTGGTAGATATTTCCGTAGAGTTCGGGATAGAGGCTGGGCTGGAGAATGTGTTCGAGCGCGCCCAGCTTTGATTCTTCCTTGGTTTTGAAAGACCCCGGATCGTCGAGTACCTCGCCGTCGCGGTTGCCGAGAATGTTGGTTGAGTACCAGCCGCTCAGTCCGAGCAGGCGCGCTTTGAACGCGGGCGCGAGCACGGTCTTCATCAGCGTCTGGCCGGTTTTGTAATCCTTGCCGCAGATGGGCACTTCGCGGTCATTCGCCAGTTCGAGCATGGCCGGAATATCCACGGTGAGGTTGGGCGCACCGTTGGCGAAGGGCACGCCTTCCATTAGCGAGGCGTATGCGTAAACCATCGAGGGCGCGATGTTCTCGTCGTTCTCCTTCATCGCCTTCTCGAGCGCCTTCAGGCTTTGATGGGCGGCGGTGGCTTCGATGAACGTTTCGGTCGAGGCACACCAGATGGTGATCAAGCGGTCAGCGCCGCTTGACTTCCGAAAGTCGCGGATGTCCTGCCGCAACTGCTCGGCAAGGTCGAGCTTGTTCTTCCCTTTTTTGACGTTCGGTCCGTCGATCTTCTTGACGTAGTTGTGATCGAAGACGGCCTTCAGCGGCTTGATGGAGCTGAGGCGGCTCTTTACTTTGTCGAGAAGGTCGCGCTCCAGCACGCCAGCATTGCGGGCGGCGGCGTACATATCGTCCTCGAAAATGTCCCAGCCGGTGAAGACCAGGTCGTTCAGACCTGCCAGTGGGAGGAACTCTTTGATCTTGGGCGAGCGGCCCTCGGTGCGCTTGCCCAGGCGGATGGTTCCCATCTGCGTGAGCGAGCCTATCGGAGCAGCAATGCCCTTGCGGACGGCTTCTACTCCCGCGACAAACGTGGTGGCTACCGCACCCATGCCGGGGATCATGACGCCAAGTTTGCCCTTGGCGGGCTGAATGTTCGAATTTGAAGACCGGCCTTCCGGCTTCACTTCCGCGCGAGCGGGTTTCGCAGACTTCTTCCCTGTCGCCATAGTTGGGCTGCTTCCTTATTAGATCTGAGAGATGTATGCAAACCGAGTATGTTCTCGCATTGGGCAGGGCTTTGGCAAACCGGCGCGGCCAAACGCGGAGAATTCTGATTCAACGGGCGCAGACGGACATTGGTTGGTCCGGCGCTTGAGCTGTCGACCGCCAGCCTTCGGAGCGCTACGCCGTTATCGCGCCGGTATCGTCAGGAACAGCAGGATCATGCCAAACAGAATCAGCGCCATCACGAGCGAGTACAGATTGTGCATTGGGTGAAAATGGAAGTAGGGATTCCGCTTCCAAGGATTCTTCCCTGCCAACATAAGGCCTCCTTCCCGCAGCGTGGTTCTGCGGACCGTTCAGCCTGTATCTATTGTCCCACCGTTTGGCCCGGGCGGCGTAAGTTTTCCGTTACTTTAGGTCCAAATCCGCGGGCTTGATGGGGACATCCCAATGGCCGGCCAGGATCTCGAAGCGCCGCTGCTCCTCCTTCGCGTAGGCTGCCTGGTCGGGGAAAAGCTGCTTCTTGAGCGCGTCCTCGTCGAACGGCTCATTGGCGGCGGCCGAGTTCTTGAAGACAATGGTGACGCGGTAGTCCCAACGGCCGTCTTCGGTTGTGTGGTAGCGCGGCTGGTCCATCCAGACTTTGAGCATCCGCCCTATCTCGACTTGCTTTTTCAACAGTGGGTAGTGGTTCTTTTTAAAGAGTTGGAGGAATTCATCGGCGTAGCCCCACTTGGCTTTGTAGTAATACTCGATGACGAAAGGCTTGCCGGTATTATCGGCGGCAGTGGTCTGCGCCGACGACGGAGCGGGCAAGATGGCGGGCAGCAGGATCGCAAGGGCTAGCAAGAACCGCAGTTTCATGGTGGGCCTCCAAGGGAGATGATTGTCGCATGGGCTAACAGGGTGTTCAAAGAAAACCGATAGAGATCGCGATTGCATGGGAGTCTCATCCGTTTGCCGGGCGGGGGCGCCCGGCGCTCCACCGGCTCGAACGAATGTTAAAATTCTATGTGGCCGCTGATTCCGTTCGCCTGATTGCCGTGGATATTGACGGCACGCTGCTCAACCCACAATTCCAAATTTCTCCTGTTGACCTGGCCGCTCTGCGCCGCGCGCACTCGCTCGGGATCGAGGTCATCCTAGTCACCGGCCGGAGGCACTCCTTTGCTTTGCCGATCGCCCAGCAACTTGGCTTCGACCTCTGGCTGATCAGCTCGAACGGCGCCGTCACGCGCTCGCTGGCCGGAGAAACCTTCCATCGCGACCTCCTGCCCCAAGACACTTGCCGCAAACTAATGGGCGTGATGCGCGAATTTCGCGGGCAGACGGTGGTCACGTTTGATGCGGTTGGGAAGGGCGCAATCGTCGTCGAGCACTTACGCCATCTTGAAGGGAGCATCCAGCGCTGGCTGGAGAAGAACCTGGACTATATCGAGTTCGTGATTCCGATCGAAAACGCCCTGACCTCGGACCCGATCCAGGCGATGTTCTGCGGGCCGGTGGCGCTGATGCAGCAGGCGCTGAGAGTGCTGGACACCTGCGGCCTGCCGATCACGGTGCTGCGCACCGAGTATCCCGGGCGCGACCTCTCAATTGTCGACATCCTCAATGCTGGGTGTTCCAAAGGTCACGCCCTTGAACGTTGGGTGAATCATCGCAAGATAACGCGCGAGCAGGTCATGGCCGTTGGTGATAACTACAACGATATTGAAATGCTGGCTTTTGCCGGACAACCCTTTATCATGGGAAATGCGTCCCCGGAGTTGCTGGGACGCGGCTGGACGCGGACTCGCTCGAATGCCGAAAACGGAGTAGCGGCGGCTGTTGAGCTCGCGCTGGATGGCAAACCGGTTGAGCCAGTGGGGGCGAAGTAGAGAGAGTTTGAGGATTGCGGCGGCGGGGCGGAGACGCCCCCGGGACAGCCGGCAAGATGCCGGCGCTACGATCAAATGAAGATGAACGGATTTATAGTCGGGCCGGCTCGCACGCTTGCGGCGCTCCTCTGCGTGGGCGCAGTTCTCTGGCTTGCCGGGGCTGCCTCGGCTGCGGATATTGCCGTTTTGAGTAACGGGTTCACCATTCGACATGACCATCGCATCGTGATGGGCGAGAAGACACGGCTTTTTACGTCCGCGGATGATTCGAGCTTTACCGACGTCGCGACGGCGGAGATCACATCAATCGAAAAGGATCTCACGCCGCCTCCTCCGCCCGCGCCCGCACCGAGTTCGGCGCCCGCTTCATTTCCTGCGACTGCGCCGGCGCGTGCTGCGGCTCCCGCTCCTCCGGTTGCCGACCTGAATCAGGTTGTCAATTCGGCCAGCGCCGCCTATCACCTTGATCCGGATCTGGTGAACAGCGTCATTCACGCCGAGAGCGGATTCAACGCGCGAGCGATTTCTCCCAAGGGCGCACAGGGTTTGATGCAACTGATGCCTTCGACCGCAAATGAACTGGGCGTCAACAACGCTTTCAATCCGCAGCAGAATGTGGGCGGAGGAAGCCGTTACCTGCGCGAACTGTTGGAGCGATACAACTTCGATCTGGTCAAGGCGCTCGCTGCCTATAACGCCGGACCCGAGCGCGTGGACCAGTATCACGGCGTGCCGCCGTTCCGCGAAACGCGCGCCTACGTTGCGCGCATTATTAAGGACTACAACCGGAAGATTGCCGCACAAGAAAAAGCGGAAGCACGAGCTCACAAACAAGCAGTGACGCAGAGTACGAAACCGGCGTCCGCCAAGCCCGCCGCGAATCCGGCCAGCGCCCACAAGCATTCGGCGAAGACCGCACCCCAGCTGGCCGCGGGTTCCTCTGCCGCGTCTTCGTCATCTCCGGTCCCTTCTTCTGCCAACACTCCGCGTTGACCCTGCGTGCTCTGTCATTTACCTTCAAGTGGGGCCGTGCTCGCCGCGGCGATGCGCCCTCGAAATCATTTCAGCGAATGAAAATCAAGCAATGGGCTCTCTATGCCGCCGTTATCCTTATATTGGCGGCGCTTATTTACCTTCAGTTCCGCACGTGGCGACACTTCGACTGGGCGCGGCTGGTTCAGTTCCACCTGAACTGGTGGCACATACTTCACGGCGTTCTGTTCATTTACTTCGCCTATTTCCTGCGCGCGGTGCGATGGAAGATTTTTCTCCGCCCGGTTCGTAAAGAAGCGTCGATCATGGGGCTGATTCCGCCCACCGTGATTGGCTTTACCGGCCTCGCTCTTCTCGGCCGCCCCGGAGAATTGATTCGCCCCTATCTGATCGCTCGCCAAGAGAACCTGAGTGTGGCTTCGCAGGTTGCGGTCTGGGCGGTCGAGCGCATCTTCGACATCGGCGGCTTTACGGTGCTTCTGGTGGGCGCCATCTTTCTGCCTTCCAAGCTGCACGCCTTTGCCGCCGCCGCGTCTCCCGATCTCAAGCATGGAATCTATTGGACGGGATACGCTTTGATCGCCCTCGTTTGTGGCTTGCTCACGGCGGCGGTGCTGATGTCGTACCGCGGGAACCGAATTGCGCAGTGGGTGGAAGAGCGCTTCTCTCACCTCGCCGAAAATCTCGGCCATCGCATCGCGCACAAGATCCGCGAGTTCACCGCTGGCCTGAACACCATTCACGGCCCGGTTGCCTTTCTCCAACTTGCGGCGGTGTCGGTCCTGATGTGGTGGGTCATCGCTCTTTCTTATAAAGAAGTCACGAGCGCTTACGGCGCGCCCATGCACGCCATGAGCACCACCAAGGTCCTGCTGCTGATGGGCTCGAGCATGGTCGGATCGATGGTCCAGTTGCCGGGCGTTGGAGGAGGGTCGCAGCTGGCGACCATCAGCGCGATGGACCACGTGTTCGACATTGCCCCGAAAGAACTGGCAGTCAGCTGCGGCATCATGCTGTGGCTGGTTTCGTTCGTTGCGGTGATTCCGGCCGGCCTGCTGCTGGCTCACCGCGAGCGCTTGTCTCTGCGCAAGCTTTCCGCCGAAAGCGCCGAGGCTGAAGGCGCCGAGGGCAGCGGTTGAAGAGGGAGTGCCAATGGACCAAGTCCTTGAAGCGTTGAACGCCATTAACCAAGCTTGGAGGCAGCATCAGTTCGCCGCCATGGAGGCCCTTCTCCACGAAAACATCGTCATGCGGGGACCGAAATTAAAGGAGTATGCGAAAGGGCGCCAAGCGTTTGTGCAAACATACGTGCAGTTCATGGCCCAGTCGCACATCCTCGAATACTCCGAATCCAACCATGCGATGGACAAGTGGGGAGACGTTGCATCTGCCACCTACGACTGGACGATGACCTACGAACAAAAAGGCCAGACAAAAGTCGACAAGGGACAAGACATGTTTGTGTTCCACCGCACCCATACAGGATGGGTAGCCGTGTTGAGGCTCATTTTGTTCTGACTTATCTCACGCTCCCTGGAGCGGCGCTTCCGGGCATCGTTCAAGGGCGCCGCATGGTAGCTGCTACAATTAATAATTCTCCTGAGCTAATTGAGCGCCATGAAATGCCCCTTTTGCGGCTTTGAAAACGACAAGGTAGTCGACTCGCGCGAAAGCAAGGAAGCCGATTCGATCCGCCGGCGTCGCGAATGCCTCAAGTGCGAGAAGCGCTTCACCACCTACGAGCGCATCGACGAAATTCCCTACATGGTGGTGAAGAAGGATGGACGGCGCGAGCGCTTCGACCGCCAGAAAGTGCTGAACGGACTGATGCGTGCCTGCGAAAAGAGGCCCGTCCCGATCGGAAAGCTGGAACAGATCGTCAACGAGGCCGAGAGCTTTGTTATCGAATCTCCCGAGCGCGAGCGCAAGACCAGCGAAATTGGCGAGTTGATCATGAACCGCCTCCGCCGCCACGACAAGGTCGCCTATGTGCGCTTCGCCTCCGTCTATCTCGACTTCAAGGATGTCCAGGAATTCATGACGGAACTCAAAGATCTACTGAAAACCAAGGATGTAGAGTCCCGCAAAGCCGGGAAAGCAGATTGAGGCATTGATTCATTGAGCCATTGAATCATTTAGTCATTGAGACATCAAGGCATGGAATTGCATACGCTGGAGAAAGCTGCGGAACTGAAGGGACGCACCAAGTCTTTTGCGATCCGGATTGTCACGCTGTTCCGATCCCTGCCGCGTTCTCCGGACGCACAAACGCTAGGTAAGCAACTGCTGCGATCCGGCACCTCGGTCGCGGCGAACTATCGGTCCGTCTGCCGATCCCGTTCCAGAGCCGAGTTCATCGCAAGGATGGGTGTCGTAATGGAAGAAGCTGACGAGTCGGACTTCTGGCTTGAGCTTCTAAGCGAAACAGGTGTGGTGAATGCGAAGAGAACCCAGAACTTGCTTAAGGAAGCGAATGGCTAGTAGCTATCTTTGGCGCATCCCTGCGAACTTCAAAGGCCAGTTCAAACCGATTTAACGAGTAAATGACTCAATGATTCAATGACTCAATCTCACAAAGTAACTCTCATACCCGGCGACGGCATCGGCCCCGAAGTGATTCAGGCCACCGTTCGCATTCTTGAGGCAACCGGCGTCAAGTTCGAGTGGGAAAGTTTTGCTGCCGGCAGCGAAGCTTTCGAAAAATATCACGAATACATTCCCAAAGAACTGACCGCATCTATTGAGCGCACGCGAGTTGGCCTGAAGGGGCCTGTGACTACGCCGATTGGCGGTGGGTTCTCCAGCATCAACGTAGAACTACGCAGGAAGTTTGAGTTGTTTGCGAATTTCCGCCCCATCCGCAATCTTCCCCACATCCCGACCCGTTATCCAGACTTGGATCTCATCGTTGTGCGCGAAAACACCGAAGGCCTCTATTCCGGAATCGAGCATGAAGTCGTCCCGGGCGTGGTTGAGAGCCTCAAGATCATTACCGAGAAAGCCTCGACGCGCATCTCACGCTTTGCCTTCGAGTACGCGCGCAAGAACAAGCGGAAGAAGATCCACAGCATTCACAAGGCCAACATCATGAAGATGTCGGACGGCCTTTTCATCCGCTGTTCACGAACGGTTTCCAAAGAGTTCCCCGAAATCGCCTATGCCGAGCACATCGTCGACAACACGTGCATGCAACTGGTGATGAACCCGTATCAGTACGACATGCTGCTGCTCGAGAATCTTTACGGCGACATCGTTTCCGACCTGTGCGCGGGACTGGTGGGCGGACTGGGTCTTGTGCCGGGTGCCAATTTTGGGTACGAGTGCGCCATCTTTGAAGCTGTGCATGGCTCCGCGCCCGATATCGCGGGCAAGAACATCGCGAACCCGACCGCTGTGCTGCGCTCTGGGCTGCTCATGCTGCGGCACCTCGGCGAGCCTGAGGCTGCGTGGAAAATCCGCAACGCCATTGACCAGGTCTATCGCGATCGCAGCAAGCTGACCCGCGACGTCGGAGGCAACGCCAGCACTTCGGAGTTTGCCGACGCCATCATCGACGCCATGGAACACCCGGTGAATCCTGCTCCCATGCCGAAAGCGTGAGTCCGGACGGCTGGTCCACAGCGTTCCTTTCAACCTGCCGCGAAGGCCCCGCGCATCTGCTAAAATGCGGCGGTTGGAAGCCTTAACCTGCGCGCGTCTAAGCGCTCGAATGCTGTTGTTCGTAGGGGGCTTATCCTGAAGGACGAACTTAAGGGAATCGAACTTCCGTACAACCAGGGGTTGCACCGCTTCGCTATCTTTACTGCCAGCGTTACGCTCATCTTGATCGTGGCCGGGGCCCTCGTCACTAGTAACGACGCCGGTCTTTCGGTGCCGGACTGGCCCACTTCCTATGGTTCCATCTACAAAATTCCTCACATGGTTGGTGGCATTAAGTATGAGCATACCCACCGCATGATCGCGGAGTTTGTCGGCCTGCTGACCATCATTCTGGCGGTGTGGACGTGGCGTGCGGAAAAGCGGCGCTGGTTGCGCATTCTCGGGCTGGCTGCGATTGGAACTGTAATCGCGCAGGGGATTCTCGGCGGTCTCACCGTTCTCTACTTGCTTCCCGCTCCTATCTCCAGCGCGCACGCTGCGGTCGCACAAACTTTCTTTTGCATCTCCGTTTCCATCGCGGTCTTTACCGGGCGCCGCTGGCTTCAGGAGCATCCCCGCACGGAGCTTGACACGCGCCGCCCAACCCTGTTCACGCTCACCCTGCTCTCCATCTTCGTTCTTTACGTGCAGTTGCTGCTGGGCGCCATGTTCCGTCATCACGGTTTGAGCTGGTGGCCCCACGTGGTCCACGCCGGCGTGGTCGCCATTGTTCTTTCCTGGACCGCCGTGCGCGCCATCTCTGTTTATTCCAATGTTGAGGCGGTGAAGCGTCCGGCTGTCATGATGCTCAGCCTGATGGTGGCGCAGCTCTGCTTCGGCTTTCTTGCGTTCATAACCCGGGTCATGTGGGGACAAGATGCGGCGCAGCCGGAGTTGCCTATGGTCATTGCGACCGTCGTGCACGTCGCGGTCGGAGCCTTGCTTCTCGCGACCAGCGTCGTGCTCGCAATTCAGGTGTGGCGGCATGTCCCCGTCTCCTTTGAGGAACGTGTTCCCGGCCGCGAGGGGGATCCGGTAGCAGCGTGAGATTGCTGAATTGCCCCGCAAGGTACGGCCTCGGCCTGTAGAATTGCGTTGTGGGCATAAATTCCGCTGTCGATATCGCAAGTCCTGAGAACCTCGCCAGCCTATCCGGGCCGGCCATCATTCAAGTTCGTGACATCGTTCATCGCTACGCCAATCGCACGGCGCTCAACAACGTTTCCTTCGACGTGCGCCCTGCTGAACTGTTTGGCTTGCTCGGCCCCAACGGCAGCGGCAAGACGACGCTCTTCCGCATTCTTTCTACACTGATGGTTCCGACCTCAGGCACGGCGATCATCGCAGGACTCGACGCTGTCCGTCAGCCGGGTGCACTGCGCCGGCGCATCGGTGTCGTTTTCCAGGCCCAGAGCGTCGACCTCAAACTTACAGCCCGCGAGAACCTTTGGCACCAGGGGCACCTGTACGGTTTGCACGGTGCTCAACTCAATTCGCGGATCGATGAAATTCTGACGCGTGTCGGACTGCTCGACCGTGCCCATGACCGGGTTGAAACTTTCTCCGGCGGCATGCAACGCCGCATCGAATTGGCGAAAGGGTTGCTCCATCATCCGGAGGTTTTGCTTCTTGACGAACCCACCACCGGCCTCGATCCCGGCGCGCGCCGCGATCTTTGGCAGTACTTGGGCATTCTTCGCGATCAGGAACACGTCTCGATCATCGTGACCACGCACCTGATGGAAGAAGCTGAACGCTGCGACCGGCTGGCGATTCTGAGCGAAGGGCATCTTGTTGCCTTGGGAACGCCCGAATCGCTGACTCGCGAAATTGGCGGCGACGTCATCTTGCTGGAGGCGCGTGATCCGCACTCGCTGGCGCTCCAGATTCGTGAACGCTTTCACGTCGATGCCGTCGTAATCGATAAACACGTCCGCCTCGAAATCGAAAACGGCCATCGCTTCGTGCCGGACGTGGTGGAAGCATTCCCGGGCGAGATTCAGTCATTGAGCATGAGCAAGCCGACTCTCGAAGACGTGTTCATCCATCGCACCGGGCACCGGTTCTGGAATGAAGAAGCCGAGGCAGCCGCCGCAGCTGAGAAGACAAAGAAAGGGACGAAGAAACATTAAATGGCAACCGCAGCAATACCCGCAAACGCTCCCGCATCCGCCGGCATCATGCTCCCCGCCTTCACACTTTGGTGGCGTGAAATCGTGCGCTTTTACCGCCAGCGCGCGCGGGTTGTCGGAGTGATTCTTTCTCCCCTGCTGTTTTGGATTGTCCTCGGCTCCGGTTTTGGTACATCGTTCCGCTCCGGGCAGGCGGCAGGGCAGCAAAACTATCTCGACTATTTTTACCCAGGCGTGCTGGTGATGATTGTGCTCTTCACCGCGATCTTCACGATGATGTCGGTAATCGAAGATCGCAACGAGGGCTTCCTGCTTTCAGTGCTGGTGGCACCGGTGCCGCGAGCAGCCATTGTTCTGGGCAAAGTCTTAGGGGGCACCACGCTCGCCGCGCTTCAAGGTTTAGCTTTTCTGGTTTTTACCCCCCTCGTCGATATTCACATGACGTTCACGTCTTTTGCGCTCATCGTTTTGACCGTCTTTCTTGTCGCATTCGCGCTGACTGCTCTTGGCTTTGCCATAGCCTGGCCAATGGATTCCACGCAGGCCTTTCACGCCATCATCAATTTATTTCTGATTCCCCTGTGGCTGCTTTCGGGTGCACTCTTCCCCTTGTCGAAAGCCTCGGCGTGGATTCGCTGGCTCATGTACGCTAACCCGCTGACATATGGCGTCGAAGCGCTGCGCACGCTGATGTACCCGGAGGCCCCCAGTTCATTTTCCTTCGAATTCTCATTAACGGCATCGATTCTGACGCTGGTTCTGTTTGCGCTGTTCATGTTCGGCCTCGCCTTCGTGCTCGCGAATCGCCGCACGACGAAGCCGGCAGCCTAGACGAACAGTCATCAGTCGCAGTCTTAGACAGGACTCCAAATCGGATCCTCCTGTAATCTGGTAGCGACCAATCATGCCTGACGACCAACGACCAACGACCAACGACGCTCTCGACATCCTCGCGCTTGCCGCACACCGCGACGACGTGGAACAAACCTGCGGCGGCACGCTACTCAAGATGGCCGAACGCGGATACCGAACTGGCATTCTTGATCTCACCCAGGGCGAGATGGGCACTCGCGGCAACGCCGAAGACCGCGCTCACGAAGCCGAGGAGGCGGCGCGAATTCTCAAGGTCTCTTGCCGTCACGCGCTCGATATTCCCGATGGTCGAGTCGAGAATACCTGGGAGAATCGCCTGAAGGTTGCGCGGATGCTTCGCGAACTGCGCCCGCGCGTGTTAATTCTGCCCTACTGGGAGGGACGACATCCGGATCACTACACGGCATCGGTGCTCGGCTACGAGGCCAGCTTTCTCGCCGGACTGGCCAAGCTTCCGATCCTCGATCATCCGGCGGCCGCGAGCGGCAGCCGCTCTTTCTACGACTTCGGAGCGGCGGGCCTTGCGCCTCATCGTCCGTTCAAGATTATTTATGCCAGCCTCTACCGCGACGTTCGTCCAACCTTCGTCGTCGACATCACTGACCAGTTTGAAACGCGCTTCGCTTCACTGATGGTCTATAAGTCGCAATTCACCGATCAACAAGCTGGCAGCGAAATCTTTCCCGCACAAAAAGAAATTCGCGCCCGCATTGAGTCCATGGCGCGGTTCTACGGCATGATGGGCGGGGTTACCTACGCGGAGCCGTTCGTCCAGAAAGAAGTTGGGCTGTTGGACGACGTGATGGCCATTCCGGTGAAGTCGATTTGAGTTGGTCTTTCAAGTTCCTTTCGATCTCCGGAGTATCGCTCAGGAAGGAATATCATCGTCCTTGGCCGTCGTCGTGATCTGCTTCTCGGCAACCATTGGAAGGGCAGCCAGCACGGACCCAAATGACGATGCTTCGATGGCCGGAACCGGTTCGTCTTTCCGCATCGATGGAAACTTGCCGTAGGTCATGCCGCGCCACAGCCATTCCATCGGGCCGAAACGATAGCGGCCCAGCCACCAGTTGCTAAAGGCAACCTGTGCCCCATAGAGAATGAAAGTGGGCACGAGGCCGGCTGCCGGCCCGATGCGTCCATATAGACCGGTCGTGTAGTGGTAGAAGAACACGGTGCACACGACGGATTGCATCAGGTAGTCCGTCAATGCCATTCGCCCGACCGCTGCGAATGGAAGCAGCCTGCGTTGCCAATCCGTGCGCATAAACAGCAGCGCCAGGCCCGAGACATACCCCGCACTCAGGATATGGGACCCAGGCAGCCAGAGAATCCCGGCCAACCAGCGCCGTATCGAAACCTGGTCGGGAGGAAGGACGGCGTTCACGACCGCCGCGTACGTACTCAGGATCAGCCCAATCGGGATGCACCAGGCGCAAATGCGCTTCAGCAGCGGTCGATATTCGTCGAGGCGCGCAACCACCCCCGCACGCCACGTCCACATACCGAGGAGAAAGAGCGCAACCGCGTAAATGGCAAAAAGCGTGAACGGCAGTTCCTGTTTCCATTCCACCCAGTTCTGCACCATGATCTGCCGCACCGTTCCGTGCCCGTAGATGTTGATGACCGCGTAGAACTTTTTCACGTCCGGCGGCTTGGGAACCATCCATGGTTTGCGAAAACGGCTGTGATAAAGAGCCAAAACAACCGTGCCCATCACTATCGGAAGGGTGAACAAACCTCCCGCCCACCAGAGCAGCGTCTTCTGCTGACGATTGCGAAACAACAACAGAATCGCACCCGACACCGCATAGGTCAGCAGGATGTCTCCGGCCCAGATGAGCAGGCCGTGGATCAAGCCGAACAGCGCAAGCGCGAGAAGACGCCGCGGATAGAAGCCCATAAAGCGCGCGCCTCGCGCTTCGGCTCGGCTCATCTGCATGGCAAAGCCCAGTCCGAAAAGGAAGGAAAAAATTGTGATGAACTTGCCCTGGATCAAAGTGTCGATGCAAGCCTGAGTGATGACGTCGGCGCGGCTGTGATAAAGCGCTTGGATCGTCTGGTAGGCATCGAGCGGCGCGAAGAAAGCGCGCATGTTGGCCGCCAGAATGCCGAACAGCGCCATGCCTCGCAGCACATCGATGAACAGGATGCGCTCCGAAAGGTTAACTGGACCCACACGCCGCAATTCAGGCTGCATGCGATGCCTCCGCGCAGGCCATCCTGACATGCGCCGATTAAATGGTCAATTGCTTATAGATTGTGTTAGACGGGCCCGGTGTGAGAAGCGAATGCCTAAAAATGCAGCCGTCGACGTTTTGAATCTGCGCTTCCGAGCTTGCTAGTCGGTGCCCCATATCTCCCCGATCACCCGCTGGAAATTTGCGCCTAAGACCTTCTCGATTACCGATGCGGGCTGGCCGCGCTTGGCGAGTTCTTCGGCAATTACTTGCATGTGGTCGGGGCCGTTGAGGTCGGGGACATAGGGATAACGGTCTTCACCCGGCGCACCGATGCCAAGCTGCTTGCGGCGGGCGATGTCCTTATCAAAGGCGGCTTTCTGCTCGGGCGTCAGCACGGTTTTCTGGATGGCTCCGTCGGAGCCGACGCCGACGTGATCGGTGCCGCACACGTTGATCGCGTGCACCAGGTGATCGAGCACGTGCTCGCGCGTGGGCACGGTCGGCGATGCGACCACGTAGGGCATCAGATAGACGCCGAAATAGCCACCGCGATCCGCCAGCGCCTTGAGAATCTCATCGGGTTTGCTGCGGGGATGCGGATAGACGGCCGCGCATCCGGAGTGAGTGATTAGCACGGGCTTGACGGACTGCGCGATGCCATCAGAAGTCGTGCGGTATCCGCTGTGACTTAAATCGAGCGCGACGCCCAACTCGTTCATCCTCTTTACGGCAGCGATCCCGGCTTTGCTCAGGCCGGCGTTGCCAGGTTCAAGGCATCCATCGCCGAAGATGCTGCGATTGTTATAAGTGAGCTGCATAATGCGGACACCGAGGCGACGGAAAGTCGCAATGCGCTCCGGATCTTTCTCAAGAAACGCTGTCTCCTGGAATCCGGGCATGATGCCGATCTTGTTTTCGCGCTTCGCGCGGATGATATCGGAATAGCGGCGGACGATTAAGAATGCGTCGGGAAAATGGTCGGCGAGATCTTGCAGGTTGGCGAGGATATTAATTGTGTCTTCGAATCCGGACGCAGAGACGGTGTAGTTGATGGCGGTGATGCCGGATTGGCGCACGGCGGCGAGGGCTTCGGCGCTGGGTGGTGTATCCATGTCGGTGAACGGGCCGCAAAGCGAGTCGATGACAATCGCGTTCGTATAGAGGGACGATGGCAGAACGTCGGCGAAGGTTCGGGCGGCAAGGCGCGGGGCAAAGTATGCAGCGGCTGAGGCTTTGAGAAGGGCGAGGTTAAAGGCGCGACGATGCACAGGAATGCTCCTGCGGGATTGTACTGCATGAGCGGGAATCGGCCCTAAACGCGCCGGACCCACTCACCGCAGGGTCCGCGATGAAGGGCAGGCGGCACTTACATTACTGTCCATCATTTATCGCTCGCCCAGGAGTAGACTCAAGCGGCTGAAATCAGCCAAACCATTTGCGAATAGGAGATGAGATGAAATACGTGATCAGTTGGAATGAGCGCCCGCAGGGTTCGCCCGCGGAGTACGAGAATGCGCAGAAGCGAATCCTCGAGGTATTTAGTCAGTGGAAGGCGCCAGCGAATTTCAACATCGAGTTTTTCGTGGTGCGTGTGGGCGATTGGGGCGGGCACCTGCTGGTGGACTGCGACGATCCGCTGACGGTGCACAAGTTTTGTTCGATGCTCCCGGCATTTACGATGGAGGCTCGTCCGGTAGTTCCCGTCATGGACGCAGTCCGTGCGGAACTCGAAGTGATGGCCTGGCGCGACGGTTTAACGAATAAGTAAGACGAGCAAGTGAGAGGAACGGGGGCCGCAGTTACTACCCCACTCAAGCCAACGGCGGGCTCTCTTTCCGGGTCGCCGGTCGAGCGGAGATGTCGGCGGGGGCATGGATCACGAGGCGGCATTTGCCGCGGCGAAGCTGGAGGGACGGACTTCGCGTTCAATTGTGCGGGAGAGCTTGTCTTGCGCAACCTCGAGATCGTAAGCGGATTGCAGATTGAGCCAAAAGCCCGGGGTGGTATTGAAGTAGCGAGCCAGGCGCAAAGCCGTATCGGGAGTAATACCGCGACGCTCGCGGACGATCTCGGCAATGCGTGTTACCGGGACGCGGAGATCGAGCGCAAGCCGATTCATGCTCAGGCCGAATGGTTCCATGAAGTCGGCGCGCAGAATTTCGCCGGGATGGATGGGAGGAAGGAGTTTTTCGCGACTCACTTTTTCGCGCTTACTCATGGATGCCTCTTTCGCCTTGCGTGTTTCTAGTGATAGTCCACGATCTCCACTTCGTGAGCGTTTCCCTCTCGCCACACGAAGCAGAGACGCCACTGACCGTTGATCCGAATACTATGCTGGCCTTTTCGGGCCCCATGCAATGCTTCTAGGCGATTGCCGGGCGGCGCTGCCAAGTCGCGCAATTCGGTGGCGCTGTCCAATTGCCGGAGCTTTCGCCGGGCGATGCGCTCGATGGCCTGAAAGCGGCGGCTCGGCTGCCGACGGTGAAGTCGCCCGGTTTCGGCGCAGCGGAACGACTTGATCACGATTGGATCGTATACTGTTCAGCGTTAAACGTCAAGCAGGAAACGATCTGCCGCCTACAGAGGCCCGGTTGGGCACCCGGCATTGCTCTTGTCTGTAACTACAAACAGAGCTACACTCTGAAACCGGCGTGAACAAAAGATCTATAAAAAGCGACTTAGCACGAATTGACCGCATGAAGGATTCCGAGATCGACTACTCGGATATTCCACGGCCGGACAAGACCTTTCTCAAGAAGGCGACGATGGCGTGGCCGCCGGCGAAGAAGCAATTGACGATCCGTCTCGATGAGGACGTGCTCGCTTGGCTGAAGGGCCATGCCAAGGGCTACCAGACCCGCATCAACCGCATTCTGCGCGTGGTGATGGAGAGTCAACCGCCGCGGACCGCGCACCGGTGAACCCGCGGTACCGCCCCATTCAAGTCGACACAAGGCTGGACTGGGTCCCTCCCGGCAGCCAAAACAAGAGATCAGCGGACATCCTTTACCAGATAGTGCGGACGGCTCTCGACTGGCGTATTTGGCGGTCAGCTGTTAAAAGCGGCAAGCCCTCGACCAGAGCAGTTGCACCGATAATTAGGTCGGCTGGGTCATTAGGGTAGTTCGAGGGAAAACTGAAGGCGCGTGCGCAGGCCCGTCCGCTAATTGGCAGGACGACAAAGCGTGACTCGACTTCTTGCAGGAAGGACTCCAGGCCAATCTGGAGCCGCACCCTTC
>Ga0074045_10002373_pt1 | contig 17444 bp, 8 predicted proteins | sample BogForMeECP23OM2_FD_94442 | JGI IMG/M metagenome (GOLD analysis project Ga0074045, IMG submission 94442) | Bog forest soil microbial communities from Calvert Island, British Columbia, Canada - Bog Forest MetaG ECP23OM2 | ecosystem: Environmental > Terrestrial > Soil > Wetlands ...
TGGGGCTCGGTGTTTCTTTTGCGTCTATCGTAAGAGACTTGCCCGCTTTCAAGAGGAGGAAGATCGAGTTTGTTTCATTGGACCATTACCTAAGGGCTGAATATATTTGCGTGGCAACAAGAAGAGACAAGAAGATGTACTCTTTTCAGGGCGCATTCTTAAATATGCTGTTCAGCGAATAGGCTTGCCTCGGCGCTGCTATGGCTGGCCTACTTATAGGTATTTTCGGGTTCGGATGGGACCGATGGCCAAGATTTGATCTTTCTTTAATATCATTGTTAATGAAGAGTGTCTGAGAAAGGTTTTGGTTTGGTGGCTGAACATGGCGCTTTAGATTCTATCAGATGGGGCGTCTACCAGAGGATGGTTTGGTTGCGCTGCCAACTCGAGGGTCCCCAGGTATCGGAACCCCTAACTATTGCCGAGTCGCGTTAGGAACCTTGTTTTTTTATCCTTTCTCGGTGAGTTCCTGTTCTTCCTTGTAGTCAACACACCATAATATTGCACTCAGGTTGTCCGATTCTTTTGGTAACTGTGAAGCACGGCGAATTAATAGGGTGGAGTGATGGAGCTTCTGGTTATCATATCAATGGTTTTAGATCGAAATATCCAGATAGAACAATGAAGAATCTGTAAAGAAACCGAGGAGGTATGATAGAATTTGCGGAGAGGAGGGGAAACCAGACAATTACTTGTTAGAGGTGCGGTGATCGCTCTTATGTGCACCTAGTCAAGCTAGGAGGGAACGATATGAAGCCACGCATTAAACCGTAACTCCGCAAGATTTACGTAATATGTATATTTAACTTCTCCAATCATCTAAGAGGCCGGAGAAGTTGAGTTCTATCTGGGTCATAGAACCCTGTTTGTAGTCTGTTCCCTGCCCCCTGAACCATAACGAGATGATTGGAGAAAGTTATCTTGCTTTTTACAATCATCCTATCATCGTTAAAACATGCGCCCCCAATCTTCATCCCGTGTTTTGTCTTGGGGCTGGTATTCTTACCTGGACCGAATGTTCCTGTCGGTCGTCAAGAAGTGGAATGGCCTTGTCGGGCTGCTCAACGCCATCGACGGTCACGCTTGCCACGCTGCCGTCGCTCGGTTGCAGCACGGTGATATGGTAGACGGTTTCCCTGTACCGGTAATGCACTTTGAACGCCTCCCAATCCCCGGGCAGACACGGCGCGAAACGCAGTTTGTCCACTTCAAGCCTCAGCCCAAGGAGTGATTCAAGGATAAGCCTGTACATCCAGCCAGCCGATCCCGTGTACCATGTCCATCCACCACGACCAATATGCGGCGAGAGCGCATATACATCGGCAGCGACAACGTAGGGTTCGACCTTATACGTCGCTATTTTCTCCTTGGTTCTCCCATGGTTTATCGGGTTGATCATTGTAAGCAGTTCCCAGGCGCGGCGGCTGTCGCCCAATGCAGCGAAGGCCATCGCCGCCCAGATAGCACCATGAGTGTATTGCCCGCCATTCTCTCTCACACCGGGGACGTACCCTTTTATATAGCCTGGATTCAGATCTGACTTGTCGAAAGGCGGGTCTAGGAGCTGGATCAGACTATGGTCCCTTCGAACAAGAAGCTTATCTACCGATTCCATCGCCATGCGGGCGCGTTCGGCATCCCCGGCGCCGGAGAGAACAGACCAGCTTTGCGCAATGGAATCAATCCGGCATTCGGCATTACTCGCAGAACCCAGTGGTGAACCGTCATCAAAGTAAGCGCGGCGGTACCACTCACCATCCCAGCCGTTCTCCTCGATATTCCGGCGCAGTTGGGTCGCTTCCCTCTGACAGCGTTCGACAAAGGCCAGGTCACCCTGCATGCGTGCAATCTCACTGAACCGCGTGAGAACTTCATAAAGGAAGAACCCAAGCCAAACACTTTCGCCCTTACCGTGTTCGCCCACCACATTCAGGCCGTCGTTCCAATCACCCGAGCCGATGAGCGGTAGGCCGTGCTCACCGAGCCTGAGGCCATTCAGGATGGCCCGCACACAGTGTTTATACAAAGTGGCCGTTTCGTCAGATCCGGCGGGAAGGCCGTAATACGAGTCCTCATCAGCGGTTACTAGGCGGCCTTCGATGAAGTCGATTGGTTCATCCAATACCCCTGTGTCTCCGGTATTCAGAACATATCGGCACGTAGATAGGGGCAGCCAGAGGAAATCGTCCGAGCAGTGTGTACGCACCCCCCGGCTTGACGGAGGGTGCCACCAATGCTGAACATCCCCTTCCTGGAACTGATGGGCCGCGCAGAGGAGGAGGTGCTCGCGCGCGAGGCGTGGCTCCGTGTGGATGAGCGACATTACGTCCTGCAACTGGTCGCGGAAACCGAAGGCACCCCCCGATTGGTAGTATCCACTGCGGGCCCAAAGACGGCACGCAAGTGTTTGGTACAGGAGCCAGCCGTTGGCCAGAACATTGACGGACGGCTCTGGCGTTTCGACATTTACCGCGCCGAGTGTATGGTTCCAATATTGCCAGACCTTTTCGAGCGCCCCGCGCGCGGCAGCACGTCCGCGGAAGATGCGCACTAGGTTGCGGGCGTCACCGGCGTCACGACCTGCGCCGAGCCTGAAGATAATCTCACGCTCCTGCCCGTTGGCCAGGTCAAATGGAACCTGGATAGCCCCGCATGGGTCCAGGGCAGCCCCCACCCTGCCGGAAAGCCGCACGCGGGTCATCGCCTCCGGGTTCCGAAGCGTGCCGTTACGTCCAAGGAATTCGGTCCGGTCGCCGCTCACAGTCCGAGTCACTTCGTCCACGTCGAAGAACGCGGTCCGGCCGGCAAACTCCTTGTTGTATGGGTTTCGCCCGAACAACGCGCCGGTTTTGGAGTCGATTTCGGTACTCACATGCATTGCCGTCTTTGGTCCCAGATCTCCCAGCACCCATTCCACGTACCCGGTGGCCGAGAGTCGGCGAGATCGGCCTGATTCGTTTTTCACCTTCAATACCGTCAATTTGACCGATGCATCCATTGCCACATAAACCCACATCTCTGATCTGATGCCGTCTTCTGTGTGCTCGAAGACGCTGTACCCAAAACCGTGCCGGGTGACGTAAGGAGTCGCGCCACGGCTCGGCAGCGGTGAAGGGGACCAGAAAAGGCCGCTCTCTTCATCGCGAAGGTAAAAAGCTTCTCCGTTGGAATCGCTTACCGGATCGTTGTGCCAGGGAGTGAGGCGGAACTCATGAGCATTCTCGCTCCAAGTGTACGCAAGGCCGCTCTCCGAAATAACCGTCCCGAAGTGCGGGTTGGCAATCACATTTACCCATGGCGCCGGAGTCACCTGCCCTCGCGTGGTCGTAATTATGTACTCACGTCCATCAGGGCTGAATCCTCCCAGTTCGTTGAAGAAGATCAGATCGTGGCGAGGCATTGCCACGACGGTGGAGGATTTGGCGTGTGAGGTCTCGGTCGGTTTGAGGCGCGGTACCATTGCTTTCACAATACCGCGGCGGTTGACTTGTTCCTTCAGCGGTCCCCAACTGTCGCTGATGACGACGCGACTGACTGTTTGGAGCAAAATGCGGTCCTCATTCGATATCTGCTCAACGAGCCTTACAAAAATACCGCCTGGTTGCTCTGTCACGATGGCTTCGAGGCCTGCGGCAATGAGCCCCATGATCTGGTCCTGAAGAAGTTGCCGGTAACCCACGCGATCTTCGTTCCAGATCACCAGATCCACCGCCAGTCCTTTTAATCGCCAATATGCGTGGGCCTGTACGAGCTGCCGCACTAGGTCGATTTTGGCCGGTTCTTCAATCCGCAGCAGCACGATCGGGAGGTCACCGGAAATGGAGTAGCCCCACAGACCGGATTGTCCGCGGCGGTTTTTTCTGAGAATATTCGTGTCGGCGCGTAGCGAGGAATTGGCGTAAATTATAGAGCCAGCAATGGTTCCATAGAGTTGCGCGTCGGCCTCTGTGGCGTTGATTTGCCTTAGGAGCACCTGACTGTGTGTCCACGCCAGATGGAAGACGCGGTCTGCGAAACGCCGGTCCTGGTACTTCTCGAGAAGGCCCATACAGACGTCCCGGGTTTCTCCGATGCCCGAGACTACATCTATCGTTGCCGACTCTTCTGGATCGAGCGTAATCCGATACCTGATCGCGACAATCGGATCCAGCACTGAGCCATCTCTGCCGGAGAGGGCCCCCGATAGAGTCGCTCGACCGCTCATGACCTGCGGATTGGCGACGGTCCTCCCCCTGCCAATGAACTGCATGCGGTCGGTCTCAAAGGAAACTTCTCCGATGTCCGCCCCGTACGCGGTCATCAGGTGAAACATCCATGGCGGGTGCTCGTCAAGGGAGCGGGGCCGGCGGGTGCAGAGGATCGCCCGCCTGTGGTCGATGATCTCCGTCTGAACAAAAAGATTGCTGAACGCAGGATGCAGCGCGTCCGAGGCAGACGATGCGAGAACGACTTCCGCGTAACTTGTTACGTCGATCGTTCTGCGTGTCCGGGCGCGGTTGGTGATGGTGATCCGGCGCAGCTCGATATCATCCTCAAGAGAAACAGTGATCTCGGTGTGTGTGTCAAAGTCGTGGTCCCGGCGGCGAAACTCAGCTCGCGCGTCCGAGAAAATAGCTTCGTATGTATCAGACCGTTTGAGCGTAGGCTGATATGCGGTTGACCAGAAATTCCCGCTCGCCACGTCTCGGAGGTAACAGAACGTGCCCCAGTTGTCGCGGGTGCTGTCTTCACGCCAGCGCGTGACTGCGATGTCCTTCCAACGGCTGTAACCGCCGCCGGCGTTTGTGACCATCACGTGGTATCTGCCGTTGGACAGCAACTGCACCTCCGGTATCGGAGTGTTCGGGCTGCTGAAAACGCGCACCGGCACCTCCGTACCACTGGAAATTGCACGAACGTCTGAGAGTTCGGGGGGCTCCAAATAGAACGTTGTCGCCCGTGGGACCCGCTCCTGGAGCAGGAGCATTGTAGCCTGGAACAACGGGTCCGACTCGAATCTTTTCTGCATCGGATGGTCCAGGAGCAGATGGGCCAGGGAGAGGAGGCTCATACCCTGGTGATGTGCCATGAAAGACCGGACAACTGTGCTCGATTGCCTATATTGTTGCCGTGAAGGGGTATAGTCGATCGCTTCATAAAAACCATACCGGGCCTCAAAGCCCTCAGCGCTGAGTCGCTGCAGGTTCATGCAGGCCTCCTCGGGCGCCACCATCAGCGCAAGCGCCGAGGCATAGGGCGCTATCACAAGATCGTCCGCAAGCCCGCGTTTGAGCCCCAGGCCGGGCACGCCGAAGGCGCGATATTGGTAGTTGAGATGGATATCGACCATGTTGTAGCCGGATTCCGACATGCCCCACGGGACGCCGCGTTGCCTCCCATACTCGATCTGCCTGTTCACAGCCGCCTTATAGGTCTGGTCGAGCAGCGTGTGTTCGTATGTCGGCATCACCAGTAGCGGCATGAGGTATTCGAACATCGAACCGTCCCATGAAAGTAGAACCGGCTCTCCGCCGGCGGTAGTGAGCAGGCGTCCCAGGGCAAACCAGCTCTCCTGCGGTAGTTGTCCCTGCGCAATCGCCACGAAAGTGCATAATCTTGCTTCCGAGGCCAGCAGATCATAGTAACTCAGGTCTCGCCTGCGGCCGTCGACGTCGTAGCCGATCGCCAGTAAATGACTCGCTCTGTCGAACAGGAAATCATACTGCATGCGGCTGAGTTCGCCGGATTGCAACACGAGCTTTTCAATCGCCGTGATCCTCTCAGCGGCGGGAGCGTTTCCAATGCCTGCCAGTTCGCGCAGCGTTGGTATCTCATCAATGCTGCTAACTGCCGAGGGGACTAGAAACGTCAGATCATCGAGGGCGGCCCTGCATTGTCCGGCAAAGGCGCGTGCCCACCACTTGGCTTCGTTATCAGGATCTGCATCTAGGGCATCGAGACTACCGACCACTTCAGCGGCGGATGTAGCCAGTTGATCAAGACAGAGCCGCGCAGCCGCGAGCGTCTTCGGTTGGGAATTGCATGTAGACTCGAGGTCCTTCCGAAGTTGAGCCACTTGGGAGTGAGCGCTTCCTTCCGGAGAAATTCCGGCCGCAGAGTCCGTGAGAATACTTAATGTGTCGCTGAAACCGCCAAACAATCCTGGACTCAGGATCTTTTGATCGGGAAGTGTAAGAAGCCCCGACCGCAATGTCAGAAGATGGCCTGCAAGGTTACCACTATCCACGGTCGAAATATATTTGGGCGTCAGTGGTTTCAGAGATTGCGTGTCGTACCAGTTGTAGAAGTGGCCTCGATAGCGCGCTAGTGCTTCCATTGTGGAGAAGGCATTCGTCGTCCGTTCGATGAGTTGCCGCGTTGAGATGTAGCCAAAGTCGTGGGCGGATAAATTCGCGAGCAGCGCAAGTCCCATGTCGGTCGGCGACGTGCGATGCGCAACCGTAGCAATGCGATACTCCTGATAGTTATCAGGCGGCAACCAATGATCTTCCGGGCCGACGAAGGTCTCGAAAAACGCCCAGGTCCGTCGTGAAAGCTTCCGGAGAAAGACAAACTGATCAGCCGTCAGTCTTGCTCCGCGCCGGGCGAGAGGCAGACTGATCCACCACGCAACGGCGGGAGAGGCGAACCAGAGGGCCAGGATAGGGCCGGCCGCTTCTAACGTGGCAGGATTCGAAAGCGACAGATAGATCACTGCGGCGACGGCAATAATGGGGCCGATCCACATCGTCCGGCAGATGCCATCGAGACTCACCTTACGGGAATTGCGGCTATTTTGCTCCGGGTCGCCTGACGGAGTCCATTCGAGGAGTCGCCTGTGTGTGACCAGCATTCTCCAGATCGTACGTAGAATAGCATCCAGACTGAAAAAAGCCTCATAGGGCAGACACGCGAGCGTAAATACAGCCTGAGCGAATTGCCTGCCAGCGGAGCGCAGTGCGGCTCCAAATTGCTGGATAAGAAGCACATCGCCGGGCTTCTGGAACATTTCCAGAATAGAGGCAATCAAGGGAGGAATCAGAATAATTCCAATTACCGAGAAGGTCCAGAACCATGGTGATGACAAGACAGTCCAACCCAGTAGCAGGAGAAGTGTCAATGCCGAAGGCGCGAGAGTACGCCGAAGGTTGTCGAAAAGCTTCCATCTGGACAATACCGAGAGAGAGTTTTTTTGGGGCCGCCCGTCGAAGCCGGGAACGCTTGGCAACAGCCAGCGCACAAGCTGCCAATCCCCGCGAATCCAGCGGTGCCGACGGCGCATGTCCGCACTGTAACAGGATGGATATTCCTCGCACAACAGCACATCGCTCAACAGCCCCGCGCGCGCGTAACACCCTTCGATAAGATCGTGGCTGAGGATCCGGTTTTCGGGAAAACGTTTGTCCAGAACCCTCTCGAATGCATCGATATCATAGATTCCCTTGCCGATGAACGAGCCTTCACCGAATAGGTCCTGGTAAACATCTGAGACGGCGCGCGTATACGGATCGATGCCGGGCTCACTGCCGCACATTCGCGTATACCGCGACCGGTTTGTGCCCGGTAGACTCACCGCTACACGCGGCTGAAGGATGCCGTGCCCGGCAACGATGCGCTGCTTGCCTTCGTCATATAGCATACGATTCAGAGGGTGCGCCATGGCTCCCACAAACTGCCGCGCCGAATCGCGCGGCAGCTGAGTATCCGTGTCAAGAGTGATCACGTACTTTACGTTTAAGAGTACCGCAGTATTGCCGACGACGAGCGAAAAGCGGTTCCCTGGGAGATCATCTGTCCCCCCATCTTTCCTGCCGCGCAATAAGGAATTCAATTCCGCTAACTTCCCTCGCTTGCGCTCGTAACCCATCCAGACCCGCTCCCGGGCATTCCATCGGCGCGAGCGGTGAAAAAGGAAGAACGTCTCGCTTCTTGGATTCCTGTACTTTTCATTCAATTCTTCGATTCTCTGCCGGGCCAGCAGTAATAGCGGTTCGTCCTCGGGCAGTGTTTCCTCTGCCGCATCCTGAAAATCAGTCAGCAGTCCGAAGTGTAGGTTTTCGTCACGATTTGCCAGGAACCTGACTTCCAGCGCCTCGATAAGGTCCTCTATCCCTTGGGCGCTTGTCAGCATAGTCGGGACAATTGTGAGGGTCCGCGATTCAGGCGGGATCCCTTTGGAAAAGTCCATTCGCGGCAGCGGCAACGGAATTACCAGCAATGTTGCAAGCCAGTTCACCACTGCAACCGCGAGCTGACTTGCACACAGCAATGAGAGGATACCGGTCATCCAGAGCAGCCAATTGTGTAAGCCATCACTATACGCCTTCGTCAGTAACCCCCCGGTGAAAATCCCCGTCATGAGCATGATCGTGCCCAGATAAAGAAGCAAGGGGAATTGGGAACTCCCTTTCCGGAGGGTCCCGGAGACAGACAATCGCACATTTGCCAGCTCTTCAAGCTGTGACAATCCCTTGTCGATCAGGTAATAGCCCACATGAGCCTCGCGATCATCTCTGCCGCGAGTGCCGTCTTGATTGGCCGTGCTCTCGTGCGCGAGCCGGACCACTTCGGCTGCCACCTCGCCTTCAGATATCCGGCCGTTCTTCGCTATTTTCTCCACCACGTGACGGTAACGGTCACGAGTGGAGAAGTCCATTTTGCTGTACGTACCGCTGGGGTCTTCACTCAGGGTTTGTTCGACAACGCTCATTGTCTCGACGAACTTGCGCCAGTCCATCGTGCCAAGGAAACGGAGGCTGCCGATGCTGTTGCTTATGGAGACCTGATCAACGGCCTGTTTCTGGTTCTCCGAATGCACCGAATGTGCGATTGTCAGGCCGGACTCGGAGAGCCGCTGCTCAATCCAGGTGAGCGGCAATGCCAGAGCGGGACTCTGTCCCTGCAGTCGGCGAGCAAATTCCGCAACAAATGAGCTGACCATCGGCGGGTTCGACCGCGCCATGTCCGCAATCACCAAAATCAGGCTCTTCGGGTCCTTCTCCGCTGTCTCCGTTATCTGATCCGCCCAATAATCGGCGAGGTTCCAGTCGAGCCTGTCGGCAGCGATCCTGGCTCCAATGCGCCGCAGATTCTCGATCAGCGCCAGGCGCAGCATGATGGGGATTGCCCACAATTCTCCCAACGTTAGAACGGCGACTGTCTGGTAGGCTGCAACGAATCTGCTGAGACTTTGCAGATCTATCCGCCCATCGCTGTGTGAGATCGTCTCCAAAGCGATGTCATACACGCGCGGAAGCCCTGCCGAAAGGCCATCCCGCAGGCGGGGAAGCTCCCGGCTATACCCCTTCGGTAGGTCTCTCCTGGCCGTGCGTATTTGTGCTTCGATCAGATAAAAGTTATCGAGCAACCAGTCACCGGCCGGCGTAATCCGACGATCAGTCGTGACCGACTCCATCAGCAAGCGATGGGTTCCGGTCAGGATGCCTTCATTCTCGGTCAGTCGAGCCAGGAGCTGATCAGGAGGATATCCCGGGCTCAATGTGTGCAAGCCCGCTAGGGTCTTGCCATGTTGCTCCATCTGATCGCTGCTGAACAATTCCGATCGCAGCGGAGGTTCGCAGACAGCACACTTTTGTGCCAGGTCTGGTCCGCGGAAGCTAGCACGCAAATGCGGCAGGCTCCCGAGCATGGTCTTGGTGCTTAACTTCAACTTTGAGGTCTCCTTCTTTCTGAAAGCAAGAGGTCTTCTTTAACTCAGGGTCCCCTCACTTTGCTATGGCATTCCTATGCCCTAGAATAAGAAATGCTGTCTTTTTTAAAATCCTCAATCATTCCTTCGGTTAACGATGGACGAACCCTCGCAATCATCTGCAAAAAAGTATCTGTAGTCACGACGTAATCATGCTTACTGGTATATTCCTCCTCGAAGGCGAATTGCGCAACTTGCTGGAATAGATATTCGATGTCGGCAGGCGTAAATCGAGAGGTCATTCTCACAATTCGATCAAGATCGATTCCTTTTGTATGGAGCCTGGATAGGTAATATTCCAGAATAGTCTTTCTCCCATCTTCATCCCAATCTCCCACAGGAATAATACAATCAAACCCTCCGGGACGGAGCAAAGCAGCATCGAGCTGTCTGATATAGTTGGTTGCACATACGAGTAAAATCTTGTTCCCCTGATCCTTGAGGAGAGGGATTTGATTGAGAAAATCGTTCATAATAATCTTGTCTACCATCGTTGCTTCGTCCCTGCTACCGGCGATTTCATCAAACTCATCGATAAAGATGACCGCTTCTTGAAGGGTTTTCGCCTTTTACATGATGGCGTGAAGATTGGCGCCTAACCTCTCTACGCCGTCGACCATAAGCATGCTGGGTAACATTTCAGTATACCATTACGAAAGTACACCCGCTATCGCCTTGACAAAATGTGTCTTTCCGGTACCGAGAAATTCTAAGAAAATCATGGTCTTCGGAGGGATGATGCCATGTTTTATTAAAGGCTTGCGCTCTGTCAGGGAGAGGATTATCCGCCTCTGGACTAACTGCTTCCACGGCTGGGAATCGGAGATAGTATCCCTTAGTTCTCTTCCAAAGGCTTGAGCGGCCATCTCGACCAGGATGTACTCTCGCCTGTAGTTAACATAGTCCTTAATTGTCTGCTCCATATATTTGACGAAGTCGATGCATGCAGTGCGCAATCCGGCATCACGGCCGTATTTTTCAGGCATGAGCCATTTATGCTGCAGGATTTTCGGCCGCAGAGCAGCGGCTGCGTCGGGATCGAGTTGTGTGCCGCTAATCTTAAAGATCTTACCGGCGCATATTTGCGGTGAAGGCGCTTCTTGTATGGTTTCAATCATGAAAAATCTCCTTTCCTCGCTCAGGGCAGTTTTCTCTCAATCAAAATCCGGCCTGCTCAAAAAGCAACACACCCCCTTCTGCCATAAAGATGGGTACGTGAGCCCCGTGAAAAGAGGGCTTATGGTCTATATAGTGGGAGCCCTGTGAGGGAAAGAGAGTGTATCCACCAGTGAAACACTAATGGAACCATTCATTAACGAATGCAAGAGGGCAGCTTTTTTCATGGATAACTATACCACATAACTGCCCCCCCACGTTTGAGATATTCGGAGGCATAACGTGATTTCTGCTGAAAACGAGCTGTTGCCCAAACCAGTATTTGGAACTCTTAATTGAGCCGCCATTTCTCTAAAGTATAGATATTTTTTGATCAACAGAACTGATGTCAATTTTTTAAACAGGTCAAAACAGTCAGATTGTCAGCTGTCTATGAGAGACCCTGCCATAGCCGCTTTACCGGGTCCTCTTGCATGACGCATAAGTTCCTCTATGTTTTGTATGGCCGCCATCATATACTCTTGCACCGGATTCCCCCGGAGTCCTTGCCATCGGCTCCGATCATATCCATATCGCTTAGCTCGCGTTAAAGATCTTTCCGCTCTATGTTGCCTCGCTTTGAGGTCTCTTATGGATTCTGCTGGTTTGGATATAGCTCTCATATGATCAAGCTCTTCTTGCCGCAAATGTCTCATGATGCTTCTACTGCTTTTGTTCTTTGTGCACTGTGTTCTTAAGTCACATTGCGAACACTCTTTCCTCGGCGCTGAGTAAGTTATACTTTGCTTGTTATTATTAAAAGACCTTCGCTTTGAAAGACATTTTACGAAAGAACTGAAAACAGTTCCAATCCCGACACTGACAGGAGCGGCAGAGACGCGATGGAACCAAGTACTGGAAAGGGTAAGGAAAGAGATCATGGATTGTGTTTGGTGCAGACTCTGTAGGGCCGACACGCCCATGCAGTTGCGAGAGGGAGAAATGTCTAGACGGTCTCTCGTGTTGCACGGCACATGTAAGAAGTGCGGCGGTGAAATTTTCCAGGGTCATAGAATTAGATCACAAATGAAACCATCGAATAGGATAATTGAATATCGGCATATGCGGCGGCAAACTCACAAGGAAAGGCGCATTGAATTGATATCAAAAGGAAAAACTCCTGGGGAGGGACTCGAACCCCCGACCAAGTGGTTAACAGCCACCCGCTCTGCCAACTGAGCTACCCAGGAATCTTATCTTTATATCAGAAAGTCTTTCAGGTTGTCAAATAAAAGGGCAGGATTGACCTGCCCCTCCTGACGGGTTGATATGGACAGACACTCATTTTACTTCGATCTTTATTTCCTTTGGCTGTGCCTCCTCTTTCTTTGGAAGGACTATCTCAAGAATACCATCTTTGAAGGACGCTTTTACATTATTACTGTCGACTTCAACCGGCAAAGCAATGGTTCTCGTGAAATTGCCAAAGCTCCTCTCACAGGCATAATAGTCCTCCTCTTTCACCTCTTCCCCTTTTTTTATTTCGCCCTTCAAGGTGAGAGAATCTTTTGTGATAGTAAGGTCTATGTCTTCTCTGGTTATCCCGGGAAGCTCTGCCCTTACTATGATCTCATTTTTTCTGTCAAACATCTCGATGTTTGGCACGACAACACCCTGACCAGGCTTTGCAGTCCAAGCACTTCTTCTCCTCACTGGGGAGAAGAATTCATCGAAAAGTCTATCCATGTCTCTTCTCATGTCCTCAAGTTCTTTTAATGGACTCCACTTTACAATTGACATTGCGTACCTCCTCTTCCTGAAAATTGTAAGGGGATTTTCAGAAATCTAAAATTGGCTTATGTCAGAAAGCCAAGGGCTCTCATTTATACAAACTTAGCAAGTGCTGTTTTGCTGAAGACCATCTGATTCCCTGAAAAATCGACCTCCACTTTGTCACCTTCCTTGAAAGTCCCGTCGAGGAGTTTTAGCGCAAGGGGGTTAAGGATCTCACGCTGGATTGCCCTCTTCAGCGGTCGAGCGCCAAAGACCGGATCAAAAGCAGTCTGTGCAATAAATTCTTTTGCGGCATCGGTAAGGAATATATCTATCTTCTTGTCCTGGAGATATTGTTTCATCCTCTCCACCTGAATATCCACGATCTTCTTTAGAAGCTCCCGAGTCAAAGGATTGAAGATGATTATTTCGTCGACCCTGTTAAGAAATTCAGGCTTGAAAAATGCTTTCAGATCATCCATTACCTTCTGTCGTAATTCCTTGTCATTGCCGCTATCCCAGTGTATGGGGAATTCTTTTGCCCTTTCCTCAAGTAGTTCCTGTATATGAGTACTGCCAATGTTTGACGTCATAATGACAACGGTATTCTTAAAATCCACCGTTCTCCCGTGTCCATCAGTGAGACGTCCGTCATCGAGGAGTTGCAGCAAGAGGTTGAACACTTCAGGGTGCGCCTTCTCTACTTCATCAAAGAGTATCACAGCGTATGGCTTTCTCCTCACAGCCTCTGTGAGTTGACCACCCTCTTCATAGCCAACATATCCAGGAGGAGCTCCTATAAGTCGGGACACAGTATGGCGCTCCTGATACTCGGACATATCAATCCGTGTCATGGCGCCTTCGTCATCGAATAAAAACTCGGCAAGGGCCTTTGCTAATTCTGTCTTGCCAACGCCGGTTGGTCCTAGGAATATGAAGGAACCGATTGGTCTGTTGGGATCCTGAAGGCCGGCACGGGCTCTCCTTATGGCATCGGATACCGCCATGATTGCTTGATCCTGACCGACTACTCTTAACCTTAACCTCTGCTCCATATGGATAAGTTTCTGGATTTCGCCCTCGAGCATCCTTGAAACAGGGATGTTCGTCCATTTTGACACTACGTCAGCGATATCTTCTTCATTGACCTCTTCTTTAAGCATCTTTCTTTTCGACTGAGTTTGCTCGAGTGTATGGTTTTCATTTTCCAGTGCCTTCTGCAGTTCGAGGAGACGTCCATAGCGCAGTTCAGATGCCTTCGTGAGGTCTCCTTCGCGTTCCGCTCTTTCAGATTCGATCTTTGTTTTTTCGATCTGCTCTTTTATATCTCTAATCTTCTGGATCACCTCTTTTTCATTCAGCCATTGTGCTCTTAGTGAATCTCTTTTTGACTGAAGCTCGGCCATTTCAGTAGACAATTTTGTGAGCTTATTCCTTGCATCCTGTGAGCCGTCATCCCGTATTAATGCCTGCCGTTCTATTTCCAGCTGTCTCAGCTTGCGCTCTATTTCGTCTAACTCCGTTGGCATGCTGTCAATCTCCATCCTGAGCCGTGCAGCTGCCTCGTCGATGAGGTCTATAGCCTTGTCAGGAAGAAACCGTTCTGTTATATATCTATGCGAGAGCACTGCTGCCGCTATCAGAGCAGAATCTTTAATCTTTACTCCATGGTGGACCTCGTATCGCTCCTTCAAACCCCTCAAGATGGATATCGTGTCCTCTACCGAGGGTTCTTTGACAAGAATAGGTTGAAAGCGTCTCTCAAAGGCAGGGTCTTTTTCTATATGTTTTCTATATTCGCCGATAGTTGTAGCGCCAATACATTTTAGTTCCCCCCTTGCAAGAGCTGGTTTTAGCATATTGGATGCATCGACAGCACCCTCCGCGGCTCCAGCACCCACAAGAGTGTGAAGTTCATCAATGAAGGTGATGATCTTTCCCTCTGATTGCTCTATTTCCTTTAAGACCGCTTTGAGTCGTTCTTCAAATTCTCCTCTAAACTTTGCACCAGCAACAAGACTTCCTATGTCAAGGGCAATCAGTCGCTTGTCTCGCAATGTTTCTGGTACATCTCCGGCTATGATCCTCTGGGCAAGGCCCTCTACTATTGCTGTTTTTCCCACTCCCGGATCGCCAATGAGCACCGGATTGTTTTTTGTCCTTCGCGACAACACCTGGATTGTCCTTCTGATTTCCTCATCCCTTCCGATTACAGGGTCAAGCTTCCCCTTCTTGGCAAGTTCCGTAAGGTTTTTTCCATAGCGTTCAAGGGACTGATATTTTTCCTCTGGATTAGGATCAGTAACCCGGTGAACACCTCGGATTTCACGCATCGCTGACAGTACGGCATCTGATGTTGCCCCGTATTTCTTGAGAATCTCGGACGCAGGTCCGTAGACATGTAATATTGCAAGAAGCAGATGCTCCATACTGATGTATTCATCAGTCAGGTGAGTCGCTTCCTCATAAGCCCTCTCTAATGCCGTTTTCAAGCGCGGAGCCAAATATATCTGCCCCATTGGTGTTGCACCGGAGACCTTTGGGAATTTGTCAATCTCGGCATCGATGTCCTTTCTTAATAAATTTATGTCTATGTTGATGCGTTTGAGGATCTGGTAGACAATCCCTTCTTCGTCCTCAAGGATGGCATACAATAGGTGTTCTACATCAATCTGCTGATTTCCCTTGCTTTCAGCAAGACTCTGTGCCTGCTGAATAGCCTCTTGTCCTTTAACAGTCAATCTATCTAATCTCATCGTCAAGGCCCCCGTTCATTTTCTTAAAAAGTAGTGAAATATTGATTTAAAATCTTATGTGGCTCTATCGAGAAAATATCTCTTTCAACCGCTGTTCAAATTCCTGTCTCATGTCTTCATCGAGAAATCGTATCATTTCTCGCACTTCGCTCTGGAGAGCATCCATGCGATGTCGCATTCTCAGAATTATGTCAACGCCAGCTTTATTGACCCCCAATTCCCTTGTGAGATTTATTATCAAATTCAGCTGCTCAATATCTTCATCAGAATAAAGCCTCTGCCTGTTTATCCTGCGAGGACTTACAAAGCCTTCACGTTCGTATGTCCTCAGTGTCTGTGGGTGGACATCCAATATTCTGGAAACCACGCTTATCATATATAAGGGTCTATCCTTCTCCTGTTTTCTCCTGACCATTATTGATTCACCATTCCCTTTCGTGGGTTTGCCTTGTATAATGATTCGATAATTTTAACTGCCTCTTTTGCCTTTTCAGGGATATCCTTTGGTATGACTATTTTTATGTCGACATATTCGTCTCCCCTCTGTTTCGATTGACGAGAGACGAATCCTTTTCCTGAAAGCTTGAATCGCTGCCCGCCCTGAGTTCCAGGTGGTAATTTCATCATTGAAACACCATCAATCGTTGGTACCTCCACCTTTGCACCTAGGCTTGCCTCTCCAAAGGTCACAGGAAGCTGTACATAGATATTATCCCCTTTTCTCTTAAAGAGGGGATGCGGTTTGATCGCGATTTCTATAAGCAAGTTCCCCGGAGGGCCACCGCCTATCCCTGCGTTACCCTTGTCTTTTAGTTTAACGACGGATCCTGTATCAACACCTTCGGGAATCCTGACATTCAGCGTTTCTGTTTGATTTACTATTCCCTTACCCTTACAGTTATTGCACACCGTCGTGAACTTCTTCCCAGTACCTCCGCATTCAGCACATGTCTGGGACATTTTAAAAAAGCCCTTAGAACTCTGGAGGCGGCCTGCGCCCTTGCACTTCTGGCAAGACTGATAAGCTGTAAAGCCAGTTCCCTTGCATGAATCACAATGGATACTTTTCTTAATGGAGATTGTCCGAGTTACTCCTGTGAAAGCCTCATCCAGCGAGAGACTCATACCCATAATTAGGTCCTCACCCCTTGCATAGTGTGGTTCAGCGTTTGATCTTGTACCAAAAAGGTCCCCGAAGAGATCACCAAAATCAGAGGATTGTGCAAAATCAAAGCCTTTAGACCCATCGAAGTCAAAGCTTCCTCCTCTATCGTATTCTTCACGTTTCTTCGGGTCGCTAAGTACTGCATAAGCCTCATTTAGTTCCTTAAACTTCTCTTCGGAAGATTTGTCTCCAGGATTCAGATCAGGATGATATTTTCGTGCAAGTTTCCTGAAGGCTTTTTTTAATTCATCCTGCGTTGCATGCTCCCCGACTCCAAGTATCTTGTAATAATCCTTTATCGTAGTGGTCATTGGTTCACCTCTGTTAAATCTTAGAATAACATCTTAGTCGTTCCTTGTCAAGGAACATTAACTGATAAGCATCATAGTGAAACGGGAAGGAAGGAAATAGGTTCTTCATGCCAAATAACATCTTGATGAAAAACGACTTTTCTCTGTCATCGCGAAAGTCTTTCTGAAGATTGACATCAATCGTTGACAAAAATATGGAAGAGAAGCGGCTAACACTAAATTTGCATGCAATATTCCCTTTACGCTCCCCTCTCTGAAAGAGGACATCTACCCCGCTCTTTTATGAATAGTGGTAAGACAATATCCCGGAAAAAAATACACTATTAATTCCAACTTTGGATGATGAGACAGTCCATCAGTATTGTCCTCCAACAAGAGTTGCACTGATAGAGCCTAACGATGCTTTAATTTTAATGAGGACAGGTATTTTCTTCTCATCGTCAGTGAGCCAGATAAGGATATCACCTTTTCGATAAAAGATTCCTTCTGACTGCATAATTGGTTTTATCACTATGGTTTGAAATGTTCCCAGCGAGGTTTTAATGGACTCTTTTTTCAAGACTTTTACCTCTAACTTATAAAGCTTTTTGCTATCAAAGACATCAACAAAAACTGATTTGCCAACTTCAAGAGGAATTCTTCTGACATAAAAGAAA
>Ga0074045_10002374_pt1 | contig 17443 bp, 12 predicted proteins | sample BogForMeECP23OM2_FD_94442 | JGI IMG/M metagenome (GOLD analysis project Ga0074045, IMG submission 94442) | Bog forest soil microbial communities from Calvert Island, British Columbia, Canada - Bog Forest MetaG ECP23OM2 | ecosystem: Environmental > Terrestrial > Soil > Wetlands ...
AGAACGGGAAACAGACCTGCAACGGAGCAAGGCTTTTCGTGCTCTTGCCGACGCCGAACAACGACACGCCGATCTTTGGGCTGGCCGCTACAGCGCCTTGGGAGGGATGCCGCTCACTTATGATGGGCCCAAAACCGGTGAAGCCGATAACCTTGCCAATCGCATCGGTGGCATCAACATGGCGCTCCGTCGTTTGGAATTGGACGAAACCCAGGACATCGCCAAGTACGCCAAGCAGATCGAAGATATCGGCGACCAGCCAAGTATTGAAATCCTTGGGCAGGTGCTCAAGGACGAACGCGAGCACTATCAGATACTCAATAACCTGATTCGCAATCGGCGCCCGCTTCCGCCGTTTGCTCCCGACCAGGCGCGAAAGGCGCTCGACGAGCTTCTCGCCGCGAGGCAGGCTGGAAGCCCGAAAGCGGCGGGGTGGATCGGGGATGCGATCTACGGAATCAACGACGGCCTCGGGGCCATCTTCGGTATTGTCTCGGGAGTTTCCGGAGCGACACTGGGAAACAGCAAAGTTGTTGTGCTCGCGGGGATGGTGGGCATGATTGCGAGTGCGCTCTCCATGGGCTCTGGGGCATATCTCGCCGCCAAGAGCGAACGGGAAATCTACGAGGCAGAGTACGCGCGCGAGCGCGAGGCGGTCGAATACAACGAGCCCGAAGCGCGGGAAGTACTATCGTTGAGCTACCAAGTCCGCGGGCTATCCGAGGAAGACGCGAACCGTTTTGTCGACCAAGTGGCCCGCGATAAAACCCAACTTGTCCGGGCTCTTGCGCGCGAACGATTGAGTACCACGGAAGACGGCCTCCGCAAACCCTGGACCTCCGCCATTTCGGGAGCTCTTTCCACAGCGCTCGGGGCGCTGATCCCGATTGTGCCATTTTTCTTCTTGACGGGTTACCCCGCCGTCATTGTTGCTGCTGTCGTTTCCCTGCTAGCACATTTCGCGGTCGGCGCCGCGAAATCCCTCATCACCATCCGCTCCTGGTGGTCCAGTGGATTTGAAATGACGTTTGTAGGAGCCATCGAAGGACTGGTTACCTACTTGATCGGAATTGCGCTCGGACGAATCGGTGGAGCGGGAATCTGACTTGCGTCTCCCGGAGTTGCGGCGTGACCCGCGTGCTTATGAATTACGTGTAGGTGCGTGGGCCAAGTTGCTGTGACGATTCCCTTCGCTGTGGGCACTCTCACAGTTGCAAGCGAGTCTTCGATTCGTCCGGCATACGCGGGATCGCCTTCAGAACTCCAAGCCGGAAGGAGGGCACAAGCACCGGACCGCGGTCGCGGTTGTATCCGGGATCAACGATATGCTGCAGTCCTGGGGCAACGTAGATACCACGCCAGACGTGCGCGATATAGTTGGTTGCAACGATATTTTCGCGGCCGTAGTTGAGCCGACCGTCGCCTATGAGGAAGCCATAGCCTCCATCGGCAAGGTACGTCTGTTGATCTTTCACCCGTTTTGCTAGCACCGCAGCGCCTCTCCAATACATCCATAAGGCTGTTTTTCGTGCCACGGGCAGCCAAGGAGATGACAGAAGAAATTGATTAGCCTGGCACGGGCGTACCTATAGTAAGACGCGGTTCCGCTCTCTCGTGCCGGCTATTGCTTGAGACCGTAGCCTAAAAGGGCTTTCGCTTGCCCATGAATGCACTTGCGCATTCAACTAGTCCTACGGTAGAGAGCCGAAAGGCTGCTGTTTTTTCGGTCCCAGCACCCATCGCTAACGGCCCCCCGAGATTTGCGCAGTAAGGATAGAGACCATTTTGATACGTTCCCATAGATGAATCCGAAACAATCGACAGGTCAAAGCAATGGACGCAGCAGTTCGCTCGCTCATACACTCCCGGTGCAGGATCGAATTGCGGCAGGGAAGGTGATCCGCCAAAAGGTGCCCCGAACTGCACACGCCGAGTGGGCCGCACCTGCGGACAGGCCTGATCCAATCACCGTACTGCAACACTCGAATCGCGGACGCCTCCCCAGGCTGGTCGGGGATACTACGTGGTTGAGTAAACAGGGCAAAGGGCGGTAATGCCCGAACGTCCCTTCTCGCGGACGGCACTCAGCAGTGTGCCCTTCTTATTTCATCCCGTCCAGAATTGAGCCCACGATGCCTCCGACGACGCCTCCCTGCACCGCTTCCTTGTGCTGCGTGGGCATGTATTCCATGAGCTTGTGTGCCAGTTTGGAAATAGGCAGCGTTTGCAGCCAGATTCTCCCCGGCCCGCTCAGAGATGCGAGGAAGATTCCGTCACCGCCAAAAATCATGTTCTTGATTCCCGGCACGGTCGTGATTTGAAAGGAAACGCTCGCCTGGAACGCGCCGACGTGTCCCGGATGCACCCGCAAAGTTTCGCCCGGCTGCAGATCCTTCATGATCAGCTCACCCGAAAGCTCGATCCATGCGGTCCCCGTTCCGCTGACGTGCTGCAGCAGGAAGCCGTCGCCTCCGAAAATTCCTGCCCCCAGCGATTGCTGGAAGCCGACGCTGATCTGAATCTGCGGCGTCGCGCACAAAAATCCGTGCCGGTGAATCATGTATTCGTGTCCCGGGCCAACTTCGATCGGCACAATATGCCCCGGCAGTTTTGTGGCGAAGGAAATCCCTCCAGGGACGCCGATGGCCCGGTACTCCGTCATGAACAGCGATCCGCCACCCGCCACGCGCTTCAGCGTGCCGAGGATTCCTCCGCCCCCACCAAACTGGGTGTGCGTCGTCATCTGGATGGAACTCGTCATCCAAGAAAGTTCACCGGCTTCAGAAATAACGGACTCGTTGGGGTCAAGCGCGAATTCAATTACCGGCATGGTGGTGCCGAGGATGCGACTCTGCATGGCGGACTCCTGGTCGGGATTGCGCGCTGTCGACGAGCTTTGAGCCCACGCGCAGCGTTCGATTGAACTTATACCGTGAAATCGCTTGTTGACAAGAGACAACAGCGAGTTCTCAGCAGGCAACGTGCCTTTCTCTTCGACCTGCTGCTTGACGCCAGGCAGTTTCCGGGTGTTTTGCCCGCAACCTTTCCCTAACTGAATAATCTCCGGTTTGTCCGTGATCCACCCGGAATCGCCGGGAAGCGACTGAGAGCAACTTCCTAAATCCGGACTGGACCCGGTAACATTCAAATAGCCCGCGAGACGACCCGAATCCCGGCCAGCCATAGGGCGAGCCGTCCGGCGTGCCAAGCATCGTGAACGCCGTGGCGGTTGCAAAATCGCGCTTGCCATTACTGACCGTTGTGGTGAGATATCCGTTCGCTGTGAAACCGTAGGCTGCTGTCGCGATCTTATTCTTGGTCTGGCTGATCAACGGAGCGCATGACCATCTTGTTGGTTCGAGTACCGCAGTTGACTTGCGATAGCGGAAGGGAGCAACATTCGCAACTTGGAGCCTTACGATGAGTTGGAAAATGCTTACAGCTCTTGGTGCCACGCTCGTCAGTTTGGCCTGCAGCGGAAACGCCACGGTCCCGGCTTCCGCCAACAATTCCTTAGTCAACTCCGGCAGCTCCGGTGACGTTCCGAATCCCGGAAACGAGCTCCATTGGGTGCGCTATACCGATTCCGCCGAAGGCGCGTTTTCGATTGAGGTTCCTGTCGGCTGGCAGGTCGAGGGCGGAATGTATCGCTTTGGCTATTTCGACGTCCGATGGATGATAGACGTGCGCTCCCTCGACGGGAAAGTCATCTTACGCATCCAAGACGCGAACGTGCCGGGTTATAGTCTGCCCGGCCCGGGCACCGGCCCCGAAGGCACGCCATACTCTAGACCCCAGCAACTTCAAATGATGATCGCCCGTTACCGGACGGGTCAATCCTATGCGGAGCTCTACGCGAAACACCGTTTTTCCCGCATTTGCAGGACGGTAAGACCGCGCAGGCCGGATTGGGTTCCTAGGCCGGCTCCTGCTTGGAGGGACGATCCCGGCTTCGAAGGCACCGACGGCAGGGTCTCCTACGACTGCGATACTTCTGACGGGCCGCGCATCGTGAGCGCGTATGTGCATACCGCGCTTAACCCCAGAACTGGCATTTGGTTTGCCTCTCCTATCAGCATCCTTGTCACTCCGGATCGAGCAGCCCTGGCTTACACCATGGTCCAGCACATGATTGACACTTGGGAGAAGAATCCGCGGTGGGTGGAGTACCAGAATCAGATGACGCAAGTCGGCTTGGATCAAGTCAGGGCCAACTTCCAGCAATTCATGAATCAGATGCAGGTCTACCATCGGGAACGCACAGCCGCAATGAATCAGCAAGTGGCCGGCTTTGAAGCACGTCAAAGCGCGCAGGCGCAGCAGGTTTCAAACTTCGGCGAAATACTCACGGGTGTGCAAAGTGTCTCGGACCCGATGACGGGCAGCCAGTTCCAGGTTTACAGTGGGCCAAAAGCCAACTACTACATCAACGGAAACGGCGTGAAGATAAATTCAAACGTCTCGCCGGGGCCCGGCTTTCATCAACTCACGCCCGTGCTACCCTGACGGATTACCGATCTGGCGGGGTGACTGTTCGCGCTTCTGCCATGTGCTCCCACTTACTTCAGTTTCGCGTACTCTGCCTTTGCCTGCTTGAGAATGGGAATGTTGGTGTCGGCGTCTTTCCAGAGGGTGAGGAAATCTTGATAGGCTGCGCGAGACTTGGCGATGTCACCTTGCAAGGTGTATGCGCGAGCAAGGTCGAGATGGCCCAGTGCACCGATGGGCCCGTTCTGCACAATCCCGCGATGGTCGAGGACCTTTTGGAACTCGGTTACTGCTTCGCTGCCCTGATGCGCGGCCAAATATGCTTCTCCTCGCACGTAGACGGGGTACAGACCGCCCGCTGTCCCAAACTCATAGGGCGTGACGGCCTGAAGAAACTCAATGGCATTGGAAGAATCGTTGTGGTCGAGCGCGAGCAAAGCGCGAATCGTCGGCAAGTAGCAGTACTGAACCCCCGTGTCTTCCGAGAATTGCTCCGCAAGGTGATCCGCCAACGCCTTGGCGCCTGGGCCATCGCCAGCGAAGGCCAACGCTAGGGACACTCCATACTGAGTGTCGCGATCGGTCGAGAGCGCGAGTGCCGCCTCAGATCGTTTTCTTGCCTCCCCTACATTGCCGAAGAGAGCCTCCCGCAAGGCCGCATTGACCTCATAGCCCGCCGCCGTCTCCTTTTCTTCCGCGTGCTCGGCCGAGAAGGATGCGCGGCGAGTAAACTCCCGAGCCTTTTGAAGATGACCAGAGTAAGCTGCCGTGTCTGCCTCGTTCGATAGCAGTGTATCTTCCACGCCAGGTTCTCTTGCAGCCCAGGCTACTTGTTGTTGCATCCCAGCATCATCGTTTTGCAAGAAGGCGACCACGTAGAGATAAACGCGCAGCGTTGGGGAATCGAGTTTCTTCGACTGCGCCTCTGCGGCCGTAGTGCGGGCTTGGTCCAGTCGATTCAAGAAAATATAAGCGTCAACGAGGTTGGCATAATTCTGGCTTTCCGGAGAAATGCGAACGGCTTCGGTAGCCATTGCCAGACTCTTCTCATAATTTCCCAGAAAACTGTAGATGACCGCCAGATTGGTCCGCGGCCCAACTTCTCTGGGGTAGGTCTGCGCCCAGATTTCATAAACACGCCGAGCTTTTTCCAAATCTCCCGTGACAAAATGAAAATAGTGCGATTCGATGTAGAACCTCTCGTGGTCGCTGACGCGCCCACGTAGTTCATAGGCCTGCTTTATGTTGACTGCCGCGAGGCTCGTTTCACTGAGATTCGAATAGGCGTTTCCAAGTGCGGCATAGGCCACGGCGAATTTCGGATCAAGGTGAATGGCACGAGTGAAAAATGGAACGGCGGCGGCGGAATCACCCTTTCCTACCATCGTCTGCCGGCCCATGCTGTAAGCGTGAAGCGCTTCGAGTGAGGGCGTGGTGACCTGCTCAAGCGGAGTATCAAACTTCTGAACTGAGCTTAGCGATTCGCCCAGCTTGGAACGCAACCTCGTTGCAGCCCCATCGAGAGCTTTTAGTGCCTGTTCCTTGCTGCTCGCCGTGGCTTGTTCCTCGGCCAGAACGTCACCGGTGTGACAGTTCGTCGCTCGAATTCCAAGAACATATTGGCTTCCCAGAATTGCAATGGAGCCGTCGAGGACGGCGGCGCTCTGCGTTCTCTGGCAGAGTTCCCGAGCTACGTCCGACGTGAGCTTCGCATCGCTGGACTGCCCCATCAATTTCAGTGTCTGCTGGACATGCGCTTCGGACACAACGCTGAGAAAGGGTGACTGTTCGAGCTGCACGGCAAGCCCCTGCCGCAGTGTGCCGTCAAACACTGCGTCACCTGTTGTATTTGCGAAATCCGCGAGGACAATCATGTCCTTCTCGTTGAGTTTCGGTCCACGGTGAAAATGGAAGTAACTGCCAGCAGCAAGCGCCACAAGCGCTAAGGCAGCGAGGACAATCGCCTTCCAGCGCGCTTCCAGCTGCCGGAGCACTCCAAGTTTCTCCTTAACTGTGCAGCCCGCTGTTGGCGCCCTTTCTGACTCTGTATCGCGCTTCAATCTTTGCAAGTCGGTCCGAATCTCGGCAGCACTTTGGTAACGGAGCCTGCGGTCTTTTTCTAGCGCCTTCCCGATGATTTCGTCCAGCTTTGCTGGCAGTCCTTGACCAATCTGCGACGCCTGAGTGGGTGTCCGGTTCAGAATCCCATCGTGAATGACAGCAGCACTATTTCCCCGAAAGGCCATCCGGCCCGTCGCCATCTCATACAGCACCGCACCGAACGAGAACAGATCCGTCCGTGCATCCAGTTCTTCGCCCCGTGCCTGCTCCGGAGACATGTAAGCGATAGTGCCTATGGCGGTGCCGGGAGCAGTAAGCAGTTCTCCTGTGGCGGCGGTCGGCAACGCTGATAGTCCCAAGCCATCTCCGGACGCACCGAGCTTCGCAAGACCGAAATCGAGAATCTTGGCGTGCCCCCGTTTCGTAACAAAGATGTTCGCTGGCTTAATATCCCGATGGATGATGGAATCGCTGTGCGCGGCATCAAGTGCGTCCGCAATCTGAATTCCCAATTCCAGTACCTGCTCCAGACGCATCGCCTTGCCTCCAATGCAATGCTTCAGGGTCAAACCGTCCAGAAATTCCATAACGATAAAGGCTTGCCCGTTCTGCTCATCAATCTCGTGAACGGTGCAAATGTTCGGATGGTTCAAGGCCGACGCCGCCTCCGCCTCGCGCTGGAAGCGGGCCAGAGCTTGCGGGTCTTGCGAGACCTCATCTGGTAAAAACTTGAGCGCAACGGAACGATGCAGCCGTATGTCTTCGGCTTTGTAGACGACCCCCATTCCGCCGCCACCGAGCTTCTCGATGATGCGGTAATGTGAGATGGTCTGACCAATCATTGGTTGGAAACCGCTCTTGGCCAGGCATGTTAGGCTGTGCTCACAGGCAAGTCAACACGCGGGCGTGTTAGACCAATTTTCGCTTCGCACTTAATCCCGATGGTGCGCACGTGCTCGTGCGATTGCGTGAGCTTTTTGTAGATGGTGGAAATCGCTTCAATTCGGGTTCACTCAGTAGTCGGTCCCAACCGTCGAACGGCGCTGAGAGGCTCGGCGTGCCTCACAAATCGGGGATTCGGTCCAGGCCTGCCAACTTCGAATCGCCCCAGAATGTAGGGCCTGCCTAGCTTCTCCGCACATCAGGTTTTTGCCGGTCTGGATTACTTCCGGTTTGCCGTCAACCGTTCGTAGTCGGAGACAAGGACGAATCGAGCTTCCACTAGTGGAAGTAATGCAGCCACTGCACCTTCTTCTCGGACACATGCACTCATTTGCCATCGAAAAAAGGATGCGATGCCACCGGTGGCTTGGGCGTTTCGCCGCGCACTTTGCGTACCGTGACATCCTCGAAAAGGAGGGACGGCACGACAAGCGTAACCGGCATATACCCTTCGTCGCCGAAAGAGGGCAGGCCGATGTTCCGTTGCGGGCGAAAATCGACGGTGAGGATATTCTGGTCTTTCGAAGCCGCCACAATCTCCTTGAACGCAGCGGCGTTCAACCCGGCGAGCTGCATGCCGTGTAGGAGTTCCTCCCGGCCATCGGGGAAGACTTCGTAAGCTAAAAGCGGAGTAGTGGCACCTCTCATCCGGCGTACCACAATGCCAAATTCCTTGTTGCGCTGTTTCACCAGATCGAGAAACTTCGCGTGGAGCTCTGCCGCGCTAAGACCGTTTTCTGCGGTAACGAAGATGTTGGAAGGCGTGGCCTGACCGGCATGTCGGCTTCCGGTGCTGTGCTCGAGACCACGGACAGGATCGCGCGTGACCAGGAGCGTCTTGAGGATGCCCTTCTCGACCAGCGTTGTCTCACGAGTAGGGATACCGTCTTCATCCACTTTGCACGAGCCAGCCAACGGGACCTTATTGTATTCCGCAAGCGTCGGGTTATCCGAAACGCTGAGGAACTCGGGAAGCACGCGGGCACCAATCTTATCGATAAACGGGTTCTCCGCCGGGGCAGCTTGTTGCGAACCAGGCATTGCGTTGTCAACCAGCGGTCGGCGCCAAGCGAGCAGGTTGGGTACAAATTCCCGTTCCATGAGTTGCGCGGCCGCGTCGCCCTCGACGAGCAACGGGCCGTTGTAATTTTCTATCGCCGAAGCCGAGCGAAGATCCTTGAGTCGCTGCCCTAGAGTGCGCACGCGGGACGCCAGTTCGTCGGCAGACGGAAGCTCGGCCAGCGATCTCGCATAGATCCACACGGAATCATCGAGGGAGGTTCCGTCCGGGGCCTGAGTGGCGGCGTGCGCACTGAAGGTGACTCTGGGTAGGCCGCGCGTGTAGGATGCTCCTTCACTGTTGAGGTAGCGAATAAAGGAATTCGTCGCGGAGAGATTGATGTTCGAAGTGCAGACGTCGGGCATCTGCCGGAACAGAGCCGATAGATTGCGCGCCAAGGTCTCCCACTTCGCGCGGTCGACTTGTACCGTCGCCGCATCCACTGTGTTGCTGGCCGGATTCTCCTTCGTGAAGTCCGGAATTTCATCGCTGCTGGATTTGTTTTGGAGCGCGGCGCGCTTCTTGGAGAGATCCTCGACAGCCTTCTTGTAAGTTGCATCCGTTGCCAGCCACATTTGACGCCGTAGTTCCTTGTAATCGTCGTCGAGTGGGAGCTGGGTGGTGCCGTTGAACACCTGAACCATGGCGGATGTGTCGAAGTTCATGGAAATGAAATTGGTATTGTCCAATTTGTAGTCGCCCACCCGTACCTCAACCGTGAACAAGCGAGAACGGCCTTCGGAGCTGTTCGTCAGAGCGCCAAAGCTGGCGGAGACGTTGCAGCTGTTGGAATCAACCACGCGGAAAGAGATGAAATATGGCTTTTCGAGGTTCTCAAGTTGGAGCTGCTTCATGGAGCGGTCCAGTTCATCCCGCATTGCTTTCGTGACGATGTCGTCCTGTGCCCACAGAGAAGCGGCCCCGGCGAGAAGGCATAACATCAGCGAGGTGACCGCAATTCGCATTTTCGTTTCTCCTGTCTGAGCCACGAGTCTCATCTATGCTCAAAGGGAGCGGGAAGAACGGGAGGCCGCTCCTGTGACTTCTGCTTCTTCTGCACCTCGATTTGCGAGAGGAGGACACCGGGCGACACGGCGGAAACCGGGACGGCGCCCGATTCCGCGCCACAGATGCCGTTGAAGACCGCAACGTTTTTGTCGGCGGCCACAATCTTGCTAAAGGTCGTGAGAGGCGTGCCGATCAGGTCTACGCCGCGGACCAGCTCTTCGTGGCCGTCCGGATAAATTCGATAGACCACCAGGGGCATGACGTTGAATGCGTTCGGAATGGTCCTTCCTGTGAAGGTGAAACCACCCTGAATATCCTCGAAATAAAGGCCGAAAGGCAAGCCTTGCTTCTTGACCTCGTCGATGAGCAGCGTCTTCAGGTCCGGCTTCACAGACGAGGGCGCCACTTCAACGATGAGATTTGATTGCCGCGCCACCGGGCTCAGCCCCACCTGTTTGCGCCCATGCCCGTTGGATTGTGAAAATCCCTCGATGGGCGAGCGCGACATCAGAAAGGTCTTCAACACACCATTGTCCACCACGTCGACGCGGCGGGCCTTCACGCCCTGGTTATCGTAGAGATAGTAGCCAGCCAGGTCGGTACCCGCGAAGCGCCGCGCGGTGGGGTCGAAGTAGACCGAAAAATCCTTTGGCAGCACCTGCTCATTGACCATCTTCTTGAAGGTCTGGGCTTCGTTCGCCAGCTTCTGGCGGTGGCCTTCAACCCGATGGCCAAAAATCTCGTGGAAGAAAACACCACTGGCCCGGCCCGAGAGAATAGCGGGTCCGGTGTAGGGATCGGTTAGAGGAGCGACGCGCAGCGCTTCAAGGTCGCGGATCATCCTGTCCACCGCTTTGAGTACGGTGGCGTCGTCGGGCAGATCTTTTTCAGTGAAGCCGAAGAAGGATTCGTAGAGGGGCAGCTCCATACCGTCGTTGGCCTTGGTGTAGGCAATCACAAAGAGGTGCCAGGCCGGCTGCGACGTCTGAATCTGCGAGCCCTCCGTGTTCACGTACCAGCGCGTTTCGGCGCTGGCCGTCAAAATGGCTGCCGCATGATAAATACTCGAGTACTGTGCAAAAGGAGCGGTGTATCTGCGAATTTTGTCTTCCCAAAGACCGCGGTCAACCTTGACGTCGACTGGCGCCTCGATATGTTGCTGCGCCTCTTCGCGCGAAAAGTCAGCGGACTGGTCCTCTTGCGCCACCTTGACCTGAACGTTGGTCTTCACCTTGATGAACTGCTCCACGGCCCGTTTATAACGCTCGTCAGTGTGATACCAGAGGACTGCGCGGATGGCATCTGGGTCGTTCTCGATGGGCACTGGTATATTTACGTAGTTCGCGTACGGATTCCCCGACATACCGCCGCGAATCTCGCGCGTGTTGTCCATCGTGTAATCGCCGACGCGCAAGTCGATATCGAGCTGCCGGTGGCGACTCTCATGACTGCCGGTAAGTTTGCCGAACGCTCCCGTGACGTTGAATTCGTGTGTCTCGGTAATCTCGTAACTCAGAAAGTACGGTGAGACCGGCTGTGTCTTGAGCTTTTGCATGGAGCGTTCCAGTTCAGCGTGCATGGCCTGGAGCACTAGCGAGGGCTGCTGGTCCGCGGCGCGGCCGGCCCCCAAGGACAGAAACAAGGCGCAGACTATCGCGAAACGGTAAATCGAGATAGTGCGAAAAGTGCCAGCGGTAGACCCGCGCATAATTCGGATCTCTTATTGTTGTGGAAAGTATACGCCAAAGGGATTAAGCACTGGCGAGAGTTGTTGAGGTAAGAGGCAGACTCGCCGCAGCTCGCACCTGACGTTGAGGAGTTGCACCGAGGTGCGAGCTTAGGTCAGTTGAGTCGACTTTCAGCGACTCCACCCGACGACGCAGAGGTTGTGAAAGGTGTGGAAGGAACTCTCGGATAGAGAGCACTTCTGCACCGCTTGCGGGTTGATTGCTCCTCGTGATGTTGTCAGTGCTCAAGTAATTCTCCAACGGGCTAGGATGAGTCCGTCAAACCGTAACATAGCGGAATGTATCGCATGCGTGGTTTGAGAAGCCGTCGCATTTATGCGACGGAGAAGTCACTGCCAGTGTTTCTCCTTCCACATTCCATCACCAGGTAATTCACACCATCCTGGCTGCCCACGTCATGGAGAACGCAAATGTGCGGTGATTCAAGCTCCAGAGGTTTTTCGCCGCGCCCCCAAAGCGCTCCTTCGCCAGTAAGTCCGCAGTTAGAATCTTAATCGCCACGATACGTTGGAAACGCAGTCTATTTCGCTACAATGAACGAACCAATCGTGATTGGGCCAGCGCAGCGATCTTAGATAATCAAGGCAATAATCGTCGGTTTGAACTTGGCACTTCTGTGTATCAGCTTCAGGACTTCCCCCGGGCGAAAAGCCAAAACAGCACAACTAAGCCGATAATGCCGACAATCCAGGCAATCCAATAGATGACTTTCTCGGCTGGTGTTGTTCGGTCCTTCATGGTGAAAATACTACAGCAGGAGCCTTCGCCGAGATCAACTGCAGTTCGAGCCCATGCCGTACGCCTCGCAACCGATCACGGTTTCGTGCCTAGTGTAGGCTTGTCCACACTTGGTATATCACTGCCACCATCATGAACAGCAGATAGATTCGAAGGGACCACATCACGAACTTCTCAAGCCCTTTCAGGTGACGCCGAGGAATCAGGTGTTTCTTGAGGCCGGCGAGTTGTTCCGGTTCGAGCGAGGATAGAACCAGTTGCTGATCGGAGGAGGTGATTGAGCCGTGTCCTTCGTCTTTTGGGGTCATATTACAGTCCTCCTACTTCCCGCCCAGAAACGCGAAGAAATTCGGCGCAATTACACTGACACCGAAGAGCAAGCCAGCCAATGTCAGAAAAACGACGACGCACGTCGCCAGGAAATTGGCCCACCTCGGACTCACAAGGTCGCCCATGATTTCCCGGTCGTTCGCAAGCATGAAGAGGAACACGAGAGCGGGGGGCATCGCCAGCACTGCGACCACGTTGACCAGCAGAACAACATAGACAAGCGGGAGCCCGGGGATTAAGACAATGGCGCCGGCAGTCGCTGCACAAAGGAACAACACCGAGTAGAAAGCCTTTCCCTGCCCTACAGGCAGGTTGAGGCTATGCGGCCTGCGGGCCACTTCTCCGAACGCATAGGCGGAAGAAATGGAAATCGTCACAGAAGCAACCATTCCCGCTTCGACAATACCGAGGGCGAACAAGGCCGCACCGAATCGTCCGATCAACGGCTGCAGTGCTTGCGCGAATTCTGCTCCCTGAAGGTTCTCGGCAGTGATGTGGTGAGCGAATAATGGGGCGGTGGCAAGAATGGTCGCAACCGCAGCTATCGCGGCCAAGGCTGCCCCAACCGTAGTATCGATGCGACCAAGATGGATGTCTTTTCTGGTCAGTCCCTTGTCAACCGTTGCGCTCTGTTGAAAGAACAGCATCCACGGAGTGACAGTTGCGCCGATGTCGGCCAGCACAATGATCAGAGTATCTTGGCTCAAACCGCCAGGGAGCGGCTTCCAAGTGATGAGTGCGCTTCCGACAGAGTGCCAGTTCGGATGCGTGAGTAGTGCCACGGGAACGAAAACTAGGTTGAAAGCGGCAATAGCGAGTAGAGTTCTTTCCCACGTCCAATAACGGTGCATCATGACGGCCAAGCACAAGAACACGAGTGCGCTGGCAACCGCAGCCCAAGGGGGCACTCCAAAAAATCCCAGGCCCGCACGGATGGCAATAAACTCAGTGATCAGCGTCAGGAAATTGCCGATGCCCAGGTCGATCATGGAGAACCAACCCCAAAATGGCCCAAAGCGGTCGAAGATCAATTCCGCATGACCGCGATGCGTAGCGGAACCGAGACGCATGGTCATCTCCTGTACGACAATGGCCATGCAAAACGTGAGAATGACGAACGGGATGAAGAACCCAATTCCAAACCTTGCCCCGGTCGCGGCATAGGAAATCATGCTGGGGCCGTCGTTCTCTCCAAGCATCACGAGAATTCCGGGTCCGACGAGCAGCCACAGCAGACGAAACCTCGAGAAGATCCCTCTCTGGGCGCGCGCCTCGGACACACGCACGCGGTCATGGGCACGATCCACATCCTCGTGGGTGATAACGACATCTTCTTGAAGCTTGGCTTGGGGCAATATTCTGGACAGAGGTCCTAAGTTCACAAGCGGTGTCCTCGGGCGGGGTGCGGAAATGCACTCCCATACGTTAACTGCAGTATAGCAAAGTATGTTAACTGAGGTTAATAAACATTTTCCTGCTGTTCTTGTGCTACCCAGACCTTTGCCGCTACCGGAGAACCCAGCGCCATGCGTTTTCCTTCAACCTGCGTACACACTTTACCACCAATGGGCATAGCGGTTACTTCAGGTACGCACGTACGAGACCAATGAGATCTTCTGTCAATTCCACGGGCGTTTGCTTTCCGCGGCCCGGATGCATCAGGTGCAACTGGATGTGATCCTCCAGGATCTCCGCCATCAAGCTGTAGACGCCGCCTCGAATAGTCGCCGACAGATCGGAGACCGGCACCTTATCCAACAAATGCCGCCTCAGGATGGCTACCTTCTCTTCTCCGGTATAGTGATTTCGCTCTTTTCTCATACGTCCTCTCCGCTACCTTAACGGAAGAACGCTCACTCCAGTTCCGACTGAGACTAGACCGTCACCTTCGTTGGCCGGTTTTGCTGGTGCTCGCCGTCCCCAACCGGGCAGGCACACCACCACCCCGGCTGACTTTAGGTAAGCACTTGCTGTTTCTCTACGCGCACCAGTGACTTGCTCGATCCGCCGTAAAGGCCATCCGAGCTTCCCCAGTGCGATGACTTGTTGTTTCTTTAATCGCAAGCTTGCGATTAAAGGAATAATCAGAAGGATTGATTAATGCGAAGGAAGCGTCGAAACGGCGCTAATGGCGGCGCTTGTGTGCTGGACTCCTTCCCATTATCCGGAGTCGCATGTGCAATCCTCAGGCGTCACCAGGAGGTGCACATTGTTATCCAAAGAACCCCTCAATGAGTCGTGGCATTCGCGACTCGAAGAACATTTGAGAAAAGGCAGGTATTCCCCGTATACCACGCGATGCCGAATTGCTGCGGCCAGCCGTTTTGTCGGCTATTTGAATAAGCGACATGTCGCACTCGAAGCGGTCGAACCCTTGGACATCGACCATTATTTGCGGGAGGAACTGCGGCTCTATCGCCAGCGTCACCGGAGGGCCCCGGGGTCGATGGATCATTGGCAGCACCGGCAAACAGCCGGCATCTACATGCTGCTACGTTTGGTTCGGAAGCAGTGGCCACTGTCGGTAGTTGGCACTCCTTCTGAGCAGTTTCATCGACAGGTTCGCGAAGAGTACGCGGAGTGGATGACCGACATCCGCGGGCTCGCTTTGGAAACCAGATCCCGGCGGTGTACTGAAGCGCAGCAGTTTCTGAGCTGGCTGGCGGAGCGCGGCGATCAGCAAAACCTTCTTAATATCACGATCCGCGACGTTGATTCCTATCTCATGGTCCGGGCAGCGTTGCGGCGGCGCACCTCGGTAAAGCTCTACTCTACGAATCTTCAGAGTTTCTTACTCTTTCTGTATATCAGCGGCCGCATGATTCTCGACCTCAGCTCTGTAGTGATTGGCCCGAGGCTGTACGCATTCGAAAGCATTCCGTCAGCTCTGCGCTCCGATGAAGTGAGTAAGGCTCTGGAAACGACGCGCAAGGATCGTTCGCAAAAGGGTCTACGGGATTACGCGATATTGATACTGCTGTCCAGCTATGGATTGCGAGCGGGAGAAGTCACGGCTCTGCGGCTGAGCGATGTCGACTGGCAAAGGGACGTGCTCCGGATTCAGCACCTGAAGAATGGTGGACCTTCAGAACTGCCGCTCTTGTCCACCGTCGGCAATGCCATTCTTGATTACCTCCAGAAGGGGCGCCCGAAGACGGATGCACGCGAAATCTTTATTCGTCATCGCGCTCCGTATCGCCCCTACCCAAACGGATCGAGTCTGTATCGACTTGTGCGTAATCGAATCACGGCTGCTGGAATTGAGCCTCAAGGCAGACTAGGCTCACATGCGTTTCGGCATGCCCGGGCGGTAAGTATGCTGCGCGCAGCTGTTCCCATAAAGGAGATCGGAGATCTTTTGGGTCATCGATCTTCACATGCTACGGGTGCGTATCTGAAGCTCGCGACCGAGGACTTGCGGGTTGTCGCTTTGGAGATTCCAGCGGAGATGGTGGAACCATGAACCCATGGCTGAACAGAGGCGGCTTAATGTCACGTCGCTACGTGCAACAACTGGGTCTTCGGAGTCCAATCAGCATCCAGGTCTACCGTTCCGTCTTGGATACTTTCTGCCGTTTTGTAGAAAAACGCTCCGCAAGTACTCCGCTATCGCTAGAAGTGATCCGAGAATGGCTGTGTGACCGCGAGATGGCACTCTCCGCTCATCTCGTTCTGCACCGCGCGCGGCTGGTGGATCGCTTTTTGGACTGGCTGGTGGCCGCGGGGTCTCTTCCGAGTAACCCAATCGCAGTCCTGCGAAAACAACACGCCCAGCGAACCACGGCGCCGATTGTGCGCGCCCTGTTAAATCCTGATTCTGCCGGCGCCCTCGAGGCTCTACAGCGACCACCCCGATTCGGAAGTTTTCTTGGCGTGGTTATGCTTGATCATGTGACTTTCATGAAGTCGATCGGATATCGGTACAACTGGTATGAAGCGCGACTGCTCCGCTTTGACAGGTTTCTCCAAAGTCGGCCAGATCTTTCCGGTCAACCGCTGAATGCCCTGGTTCAGGCGTGGACAAGCTCTGGTTCGGGCGCCCAGCATGCATTGGACTGCCATCAGGCCGGTAGAGCACTATCGTTGGCCTTCCGATCCCGTATAGTCAAAATAGTCGTGCGTAGGGCTGAACTCTTCAATGGTCACCCTCATGGTTTCAGGTTCAGGCGTGCTCTTGATTGAGGCCACTGACAATCCGCGACCAGTACACAAACTGTGCCACCAGACTCAACATCCCAAACAGGACCACCACCTCGAATCTCCCCGAACACGGCCAGAACCCCTTCCAGCCTTGCCCTTCGACGCGTCGCAACAGGTTGTCCAAAAACAGGAAGAAGAATAACAGCGCCGCTAGGTTGTACCCCTCCCTCGAATGCTTCTGCACGGTGGTAGGCTCCTCCTCATCTTCTTCATGTTTCAGCCAACAGAAGCATAGGAAGCCAGCCAGGAGATACACCGCGTTGTGTCCCAGAAACGCCAGGAATGGCAGCATCACCCTCCACCACGACCAGTATCCCGCCACCGTAAGTTTCAAAACCGCCAGCACCACAGAAAGGAAGCCGAACAGCCAGAACCCCATGGCCTGGATCGGATGTTCTTGTTTGCTGCTCATGCCGCCTCGCGCTCATAGTATTTCAGCAGGCCGCCCAGCCGCTCCCGACACCGCACCTTTTCCTGTTCTCCACGGACTGCTTGAGTCCGCAAAGGGAATAGCAGTACGTTGTTTTTGCCTTGGTGATTTCTCTCTTCATGCTAGTGGGCTTCGTAGTGGCGCAGCGCGCGCCGCAATGAGCCTTCGCCCAACAAGATCAGCTTCGCCAGGCATTCCTCCTTAACCGACCTTACCCAGCGTTCCGCATAGGCGTTCAGATTCGGACTTCTGGGCGGCAAGGCAAGGGTCTTCACGCTTCCTGCTTCGATCAGCTGACCAAACGATGAGCAGTATTTGCTGTCGCGATCATGCAGTAGGTACCTGCGGTTGATCAGAAAACCAGAATCTTCCATCGTCACATTGCGCGCCATCTGTTCCATCCACTCTTGATCCGGATGACGCGTAACTCCGGCCAAG
>Ga0074045_10002375_pt1 | contig 17441 bp, 10 predicted proteins | sample BogForMeECP23OM2_FD_94442 | JGI IMG/M metagenome (GOLD analysis project Ga0074045, IMG submission 94442) | Bog forest soil microbial communities from Calvert Island, British Columbia, Canada - Bog Forest MetaG ECP23OM2 | ecosystem: Environmental > Terrestrial > Soil > Wetlands ...
TCCCCAGGGTGCAATGCCATGGCTCACCCCGAATGCGAACCGCCTGGAGTCGTATTACTGTGATGGCCAGATTGTTTCCAGCGGCCGCCTAATTTTCAATCCCAGAGGTCTGCGAAGGGCGCAGCTAAGAGCATGCATCTCTTAGGCTGCGCGAGGACTACCAAGCCTCGTACGGGGGAAGTTTATCAGATCTCATTTTCTTATGCGGCCGTTAGCATCCCGGGCCTGCCCCCCGGCGCGCTTTGAGATGGAAACGCCCCTGCACATAAGGGTCCCATCCCCGGCGCAATTTTCTTCTTGACACCTCCGATTTGATAGAGGTAACTTTGCACAATTTTAGTAATGTTACGGCTTGTTAATCCCAATCCAAGAAGGTGACGCAATGACCGCAAGCCACTGGCATTCCTTTGTTCGTCCGCGTATGTCCGCCACGCCGCCGTGTTTCTGGCAACGCTTGGCGGCCATGTTGCTGGCGGGTTTTGCGCTGTTGGTGAGCGCCACTGCCTGGGGCCAGGCGAGCACATCGCTGCGCGGGACCATCACTGACCCGAGCGGGAGCGCCGTGGCCGGAGCCACCGTCGTCCTCGCCAATACCGAATCCAAGACCGAAAGAACGGCAACCACCGGGGAACAGGGTGGGTACCAGTTCCTGTTCGTGCCCCCTGGCACCTACTCGCTCACGGTCACGGCGACCGGGTTTCGAGTCTACAAGCTCGCAGGCGTGCAATTGCTGGTCAACACACCCGCTACCGTCAATGCCCAACTCAAAGTCGGAGCCTCCAACGAGGTGGTCGAGGTCACCAGTGAACCGCCGGCATTGAATCTGGTGGACGCCTCCCTGGGCAATTCCTTCAACGAAACCCTGGTGCTGGATATTCCTCTGGAGGGCCGGAATGTTCCCGACCTGCTGAGCCTGCAAGCGGGAGTTGCTTACACGGGCAATCGCATCGGGGACCAGGACCAGGACACGCGCAATGGCGCAGTCAACGGAGCGCGAAGCGATCAGAGTAATATCACACTCGACAACGTCGATGTGAACGATCAGTCGAATGGATATGCCTTTACCTCGGTGCTCCCGGTGACCCAGGATTCGGTGCAGGAATTCCGCGTAACCACGACGAATTACGGGGCAGACCAGGGGCAAGGTTCTGGCGCACAAGTCGCGCTGGTGACCAAGAGCGGCACCAACGGGTTTCACGGAGCGCTCTATGAAGACATGCGGAATACAATCACCAGCGCCAATGACTACCTGGTCAAGCAGTCGGAACAGAATATTGGGTTGCCGAATAAGCCTCTGCAGCTCAATCGCAATATTTTTGGCGCAGCGGTCGGGGGACCGATTCAAAAAAACCGGCTCTTCTTCTTTACCAATTATGAGGGCACCCGCGAGCGGGAGCAACAACGCGCCGAACGAGTGATTCCTACGCCCTCCATGTGCCAGGGCATCTTTCAATATGTGAACGGGGACGGCAGTGGAACCACGAACTGGGGCATCTCGCAGCTTCAGCTGCTTGATCCTAATCGCATCGGGATTGATCCGGCAATGCTCGATCCGATCAATCACACCGGTTATCTCGACCGGACTTTCTGCACTGGTCAGACACCAACCAACGATATTTCGGCGGGAGATGGGCTGAATTACGCCGGGTACGTTTTCCGTGCGCCCACCCAACTGGACAACGACGTGTTCATTGCGCGTGTCGATTACCACCTCACCGCGGACGGCAAGCACAGTCTGTTTTGGCGCGGCAATTTGAACGACTTGCGTAACCCCGGAGCTCCTTTTTTGCCGGGTACGTACCAGACATTGCCGGGCGAATTGAACCCGAGTGCCCCCATGCAAACAACTGACGACCACAGCAAAGGCTTTGCTTTGGGATACACCGTCGTTCTAAACCCAACCATGGTCAATTCCTTCCATTGGGGATTCACGCGGCAAAGCTTTGGGGTTATCGGCAACACCAACCAGCAGTGGAACGAGTTCCTCGGATTGGACCAGGGGATCACGTTCAGTCACAATTTCCAGTTGCCGCTGCATAATTTTGTGGACGATTTCTCGTGGACCAAGGGCACTCACTCGTTGCAATTTGGAGCGTCGATCAAAATCGCCCGGAATCCGCGCACGAGCTATTTGCACTCCAACACGCTGGCACTGGGGACAACCAACTGGACGTCCCCGATCGGCTTCGCCGGAACGGGCAGCACGCTGGACCCGGCCAACACCATCGCTCACCCCGGGATTAGCGGGCCGGAACCGCAGGACGCAACGCAGTACGATCGCCCTCTGCTGGCCTTGTATGGAATGATTTCGGACGTGGTCGCCAACTACAACCTGGACAAGAGTGGCACCGTGGTGCCGGGATCTTCGTGTCCCGGAGGGACATGCGGCGCGCCGGTCAACCGAAGGTATGGCCTGGATTCGTACGAGTTTTACGGCCAGGACGCCTGGCGCATCAAGCCGAATCTCACGCTGACTTACGGATTGCGCTGGTCATTCTTTCCTGCGCCGTGGGAGACCAACGGATTTCAAGCGTCTACCCCATTCGGCCTGGGAACGCAGTTCGCCCAGAACGTGAAGAACATGAACCAGGGCATTGGCTATGACGCAATGCCGTCGATCAGTTTCATCCCGAGTGGTCCGGCAAACAACGGCCCGGGGTTCTATCCCCTGGAAAAGACGGACTGGTCGCCGCGAATCTCGATTGCCTACTCGCCGCGCTTTGATTCGGGTCCGTTGAAAACGCTCTTTGGAGATAATGACAAGACCGTGATCCGGGCGGGCTTCAGCCGCGTGTATGATCGCGCCGGATTCGCGCTCATCAACAGCTTCGACCAGATCGGCGCTGCCGGCTACTCCACCACGCTCCAGAACGCTTGCTGCACGTTTGGAGTGACGAGCGCTGAAGACCTGCCTCGAATTACGGGCATCAATGCGATTCCGCAATACAACATCAATGGAGCTCTGTTTTTACAGCCGCCACCACCGGCGGGTTTCCCCCAGACCATTGGGTTTAACTCTGAGGCCAACCTTTGGGGCAACGACAACACGCTGAAGACACCGCATGCCTATACCGCGGATTTTTCGATCGGACGCGAACTGCCCCACCGGTTCTCATTACAGGTATCGTATGTCGGCCGTTTCGGCCGCGATCTGCTCACGCAGCGCGATCTGACTCAGCCACTGAATATTAAGGATCCGATTTCGGGAATCGACTACTACACGGCAGCATCGGCCTTGTCCTTACAGGCAAGGGCCGGCGCAACGCCTGGGTCCATTACCGCCTCGAGCCTTGGTAAGACTTCGCAGTACTGGGTCGACATGCTGCCTAAGCTGCCGGCGGGCGCAAAGCATTATACGGACAATCTTGGAACCGGCTTCGTTCCTTCGAGCAACCCCACGGATAGTCTGATTCAGGAAGTATTCAATCTCTATTACAGCCCGATTCTGTCGGTGATCGGCGACGAGATCGTTGGACTGGCGGATGTTGACGTGTATGAGGGACTGGGTGATGACCAGGGCCACTACTACTCGTTCTGCGCCAAGCCCGGGTGCGCGGCCACAGGGGCAGGATCGTTAACAGTACCCTATGGTGGAGGGATTGGAGATTACCTGAACAATCAGGCTTTTTCCACCTACGGATGGAGTTCGATGGGCAATTCCAGCTACCACGCCCTGCAAATGAACCTGAGGAAGCAGGTGAGCCACGGATTTCAGTTTGACTTCAACTACACCTGGTCGAAGTCCATTGACATCACATCGGCGGCGTCGCGTGTCGGATTCTCGGTGTATGGCTACCAGAACGTCGGTCTGGTTGGAACGCGGCTGGCCAATGCGTTTTCTCCGAATCTGGCCCGTGCCGTCTCCGACTTCGATACGACCCACCAGTTCAACCTCAACTGGGTTGCAGAGCTGCCGGTGGGCAAAGGTCGCGCCCTTGCCGGCAGTGCCCATGGTGTGCTGGACGCTGTCATTGGCGGGTGGTCGACCTCCGGAGTGGCGCGATGGACAAGCGGATTCCCGTTCAGCGTGGATGGAGGCCAGCGCTGGCCGACAGACTGGTTCCTCACGGCGATTGCTCAGATGGTTACAAGGCCCCAGACGGGTACTTTCAAGAGGAAAGGAAGAGTTGACCTTTTTGCGGATCCCGCCACGGCGCAAGCGGACTTTACTGAGCCCCTCCCCGGCGGGGTCGGCTCGCGCAACGTGCTGCGTGGGAACGGCTACGCCGATTGGGATATGAGTCTCTACAAGAACTGGAAGATGCCCTACAGGGAAACTCACAGCGTGCAATTCCGGTGGGATGTTTTTAACGTGCCGAACCTCACGCGCTTTAATGCTCAGTCGGTGGGATCGTCGGCGCTGCTGACGTCGCTGGCGCAGCAGTCGACGAATTTCGGAGCCTACACGAGCCTGCTGACACAGCCGCGCGTCATGCAGTTCGCATTGCGCTATGAATTCTGAGGTGGGGCCGAAGACTCAAGGATTGTAAGGCGGGTCCACCACGTCTCGCGCCTTGCGAGACGTGGCAGCTGCGATGATATTTCTAGGCGGTGATCAGGTTTTCCAAGGCAATGCGGCTGGGGATTACAAGCGTAGAGCCGCTTTGCTGGATGAGACGCTGCTTCTTGAAGCCCGCGAAGAGCCGGCTGACGGTTTCCCGCGAGGTGCCAATCATCTGCCCGATCTCTTCGTGAGTCAACGCCAGTTTCATTTGGCTTGGATTTCTGGCCTCGGTGTTCTGGTCGAGCCATCCCACCAGCAACCGGGCAAGCTTTTCGCTGGCCGAGTCAGAAAGGATCAGGTCACGGATGTCGCGGCAAGTAGAGGCGTAATCCTGGGCGATGTGCTGCGTTACCCACAGGGCAAGTTCGCCGTGCAGGCGCATGAGGCGCAGCAAATCGCTCTGTCGCAGGAAACTGATCTCGCACGGCTCCTGGGTCTCGGCTGTCGCTTCATACTTGTATCCGGAAACTACAGCGGCCACTCCCAAGGGGCAACCAACCTCGGCAATTCGCAGAATCAGCGTGCGGCCATCGCTGCCACAAACGGAAAGCTTTACCTTGCCGCGACGCACGATGAACACACCTCGCGGAGTCTGCCCTTCCGCAAACAAAACTGCTCCCGTGGGATAGCTGGTGGTGAGTGCTTCCTGTTCCAAGGTATCGACTACGGCTGGAGAAAGATCGCAAAATGTCTTGTCTGCTGGCGCAAGTTTCTGGGTATGATTTACGATTTGTGTGGCCATGATTGCCTCCGGTCACTGGTACATAGGCAAGGCCCTAGCCATTCTTCTCAGGCGGTGCAAACTTCTGTTTGGGTTCTCTAAATCAAACAAAATAAGTAGGTTGCTTTGACAGAGTGCGATACCGCCAAGTCCACTGCCCACCGCAGTTCCGTCTGAAACTGGGTGGTTTCACACACCGTTGTGTGATCTCCATCACCAACCCTTTGGTTATATGACCAAGGAGTACGATTCCGCTAGTCGCCAAGTGCGGGGCCTCCAGGCTTCAACCCAACGTCGCATGTAGCGTATTCAACAGGGCGGTCCGGGTAAACGGCTTTTCGAGCAGAGTAATACCGCGCTTCAACACCTCTCGTTCCGCCATCAGTTCACCCGTGTAGCCCGACATGAATACGACTTTCAGGTTCGGCTGAGAGGCGCTCAAACGGTCCACCAATTCGGGACCGCTCATGCGGCGCATCACCACGTCGGTCAACAACAGATCAATCGGCCCCGGATGAGACTGCGCCCATTCCAGCGCAGACTTGCCGTCATCCGCCTCGACTACGCAGTAGCCGTGTTCCTCGAGGACTTGCCGCGTCAAGCCGCGCATGATTTCGTCGTCTTCCACCAGCAGGATCGATGCCCCCTCCCGTTTCGGACTGACGGCCTCCGCTTCCGGCTTGGATTCGAGCCCGATTTTGTGATCGGCGCTGGGCAGATAGATCTTAAACGTCGTTCCATGGCCCAGCTCACTATAGACCAGGATGTGTCCCGCGCTCTGCTTGACAATGCCGTATACGGTGGCCAGGCCCAAGCCGGTTCCTTTGCCCACTTCTTTAGTAGTGAAGAAGGGCTCAAAGATGCGCGAAACCGTGGCTCCGTCCATGCCGCTGCCGGTATCACTGACGGCGAGCAGGACGTATTTCCCCGGCTTCATGGATTGATGCTGCTCTGCGAAGGCCTCGTCAAATCTCGCGGTGGTGGTTTCGAGAATGAACTTGCCCCCGCGAGGCATGGCGTCGCGCGCATTCACGGCGAGATTCACCACGATCTGGTCGAGCTGGCCAGGATCCGCCTCCACCACCGCCGCCGGTGATTTAGACACCACCAGAATTTCGACATCGTCTCCCATTAGCGGACGTAGAAGCTTGCTGACGTCTTTTAAGCGCTCGTTCAGATCCAGAACACAAGGCTGGATGGCGGAAGACCGGCTGAAGGCCAGGAGTTGGCGAGTTAAGGACGAGCCACGCTCGATGGCCTTCTTGATGTTCTCCACGTAGACCGATGATGTCGAGGCGGAATCAATCCGGTCGCGAAGAAACTCAGTGCAGGCCCGGATGATGCCGAGAATGTTGTTAAAGTCGTGCGCCACTCCTCCCGCCAGCCGGCCGATCGCTTCCATTTTCTGGGATTGATGAAGCTGGCTCTCAGCGCGTTTCTGGGCGGTGATGTCGCGCGCAATCGCGGAGGCTCCAATGACGTCGCCTTTCGCATCGCGCAAGGGAGATACGGAAATGGAGACATCCAGACGGCGTCCGTCCTTGGTCACCCGCACCGATTCGTGGTGCTCGACGCTTTCGCCTCGCGCGATCTTCTCCAGGATTTCCGGAATTTCGTCAGGACGATCACTGAGAGCTAGAAAGGATATGTGTTTTCCGATGGCTTCTTGCGGGGTGTAGCCATAAATGCGCTCGGCTCCCTTATTCCAGCTGGTAATGATGCCGTCCAAGCCTTTCGCAATGATGGCGTCCTCGGAGGAATCAATAATCAGGGCCAGCCTTGACCGGTATTCTCCTAGTTGCTCGGCCGTTCTGCGATGCAGTTCTTCATTTGCTCGGCGCAGTTCTTCCGCGATTCTCTTGCGGTCGCTGATGTCGCGGATCGCACTCAAGACGAACATTCCATCCTCGGTGGTGACCGGGCTGAGACTGATTTCCACCGGGAATTCCGAGCCGTTGCGCCGCCTGCCGGAGAGGTCTAGGTTCGCTCCCATCCGGCGTGTCTTCGGCGCTTCGCTGAAGCCCTGACGATGATGATGATGTTGGCGGCGATAGCTCTCAGGTACCAGGATCTCGATCTTCTGGCCAATCAATTCGTCGCGGGTATAGCCAAATAGCGCTTGCGTTTGTGAATTGATCTGAACAATAGTTCCATCGCGATCCACGGCGACGATGGCATCGGGAAGCGTCTCCAGCAGATCGCTGGAAAGCAGCACTTCCGCCATGTTCTTAGATGAAAGGGACGACGAGGACTCCTGGTGGTCAGACAAAGGGCTTGCCATTTTTACGACCCCCGATTAGAGCTCTTTTTCTTAAATCTATGCGGAAGCTGCTTCCCTGTAAAGGCGAGGAGTGCAAGTCGTTGAAAGTACACGGGATGCCTGTTCCGTCCCAGACGAATGTGACGAAGATCACAAATAATGGAATCTCGTCCCCGAACGTAAGATCGTCACTCCGCGATGTGCCCTAGCGCACTGCGATAGCAGTCATCCATCACTGCATTGCTAAATTCAGGCATGATAGCCTTTCCCCCGGCCCGAGACTCCCGGCCTCCGGGAATACAGAAAGTCTTCAGACCGAGGGCCCCCCGCTTCGAACCCGTTGTTATCTCACCGCAAAAGGAGTACCACCATGATTGCTCGTATTCTAAATTTCGAAGTGAAACTGGAAAAGAAAGAGGAGTATGTCAAGGTTGTGAAGAACCAGGTCCTGCCCATCCTCAAGAAGCAGATCGGATTCTTGGAGATTCTGCCCTTCTTCCCCGAGAAGATGAAAGAGGAGAAGGCGATCAACATCAGCCTGTGGACGACCAAGGCGGATGCCGAGCGCTATGAGAGAGAGGTCTATCCCAGGGTGTTTGACATGCTGAAACCGTTCCTGACCACACCGGTCGAGGTCCACTACTACGACCTCGAGACCACCCTCTGCGAGCACTTCGTCGAGGCGTTGGCTGCCTGAGCCGACGAACTCTGAGCGACAAACGACGACACGAAACCCCAGGGCAAATGCTCCGGGGTTTTCGTTGTGTGTGGACCCCAGCGGCAGAAATTCGCCGTGACAGCAGTCACTGACCAATACTGATCCCGCCCGTCAATATACAATAATGTGCGTATTAGGTCGCGGGAGTTTGCCCTCATGAAACACGCCGTCCAACGGCTGCGGTTGTCACTTTTGTTATTCCCTCTGATGGCTGGTCTGTTCCTCTCCGGGTGCGGAGATAAAAATCAAGTTCAGGCAGGAGCTTCCGGGGACCGGCCACCTGCGCCGGTGGTCGTGGCGGGCGTCGATCAGAAAGACATTCCGGTTCAGATCCAGGCCATCGGGAACGTTGAGGCGTACCAGACGGTGCAGATCAGGTCCCAGGTGAATGGTCAGATCCAGAAAATCTTCTTCAAGGAAGGAGAAGACGTACGCGAAGGCCAGCCGCTGTTTCAACTCGACAAGCGGCCCTTCCAGGCGGACCTGGAAAAAGCCATTGGCCAGATGAAGCATGACCAGGCGCAGGCGGAGAATTCGCGGATCCAGGCTGAGCGCTACTCCGGCTTGGAGAAACAGGGCATCGTCTCCCACGAACAGGCCGAGCAGTTGCGCGCCCAGGCCAAGGCCGATTCGTCCGCAGTGGAGGCCGACAAGGCTGCCGTTGACGCCGCCCGCGTGCAGTTGCAGTACACGGACATCAATGCTCCCATCGACGCCCGCACCGGGGTCCTGATGATCAATTTGGGCAATCTGGTGAAGGCGAACGATACGCCGTATCTGCTGCAGTTGAACCAGGTCACTCCCATCTACGTCACCTTTTCTGTGCCCGAAGCGAACCTGGATCGGGTGCGGCACCGCTTCTCTTCGGGGCAGCTCAAAGTTCTCGCCTTCCCCAAAGGACAAACGGAAAATCCGGCAGAGGGCCGCCTGACGTTCATTGACAACGGAGTCGATACCACGACCGGCATGTTTAAGCTCAAAGCCACGTTTCAGAATAAGGACCGGCGTCTGTGGCCGGGAGAGTTTGTCGATGTTGCGCTGGAGCTCTCGACCCAGAAGAATGCCGTCGTCGTGCCGACCAGAGCGGTTCAAACCGGACAGCAAGGCGAATACGTATATGTGGTCAGAAGCGACAGTACGGCGGAATCGCGTCCCGTCAAGACCGCGGGGACGTACCAGAACTTAACGCTGATTGCGGACGGCCTGAAGCCCGGTGAACAAGTAATCGTGAACGGCCAGTTGCGCGTGGCCCCCAACGCAAAAGTGATAGTGCAAAGCCCCCAGCCCGGAACTCCGACGAAGCCTGCCGGAGGCGGACTGTGAGTCTCTCCGAACTTTTCATCCATCGGCCCATCATGACCACCTTGGTCATGGCCGCGATTCTCGTCTTTGGTATTTTCGCGTACCAACTGCTGCCCGTCAGCGACCTGCCCAATGTGGACTTTCCCACGATTTTAGTGAGCGCTTCTCTCCCTGGCGCCAGTCCGGACACGATGGCTTCTTCCGTTGCCACCCCGATGGAAAAACAATTTTCCACCATCGCCGGCATCGACTCGATGACGTCCACGAATTCGCTTGGGCAGACCAGCATTACCATCCAGTTCAACCTCAGCCGCAGTCTCGATGGCGCTGCCTTGGACGTCCAGGCCGCCATCACCGCCGCTGGAGGCCAACTGCCTCCGCAGATGCCGACCCCCCCGACTTTCCAGAAAGTGAATCCGGCCGATTCGCCCATCCTCTATCTGGCGCTGAGTTCGCCGACCATGAAGCTGTCCGACGTCGACGAGGCCGCGGAGACCACCATCGCCCAGAACGTTTCCATGGTGAGCGGCGTGGCGCAGGTGCAAGTGTATGGATCGCAGAAATACGCCATGCGGGCACAGCTCGATCCCAGTGCTATGGCTTCGCGCCAGATAGGAATCGACGACGTCACGACGGCGCTGCAATCGGGAAACACTAACCTTCCCACCGGCACGCTCTATGGCCAGAACCACACCTTCACGATTCTCTCGAACGGGCAGAGGATGAATGCTGCGCAGTTCGGGCCTATGGCGATTGCCTATCGCAATGGTTCCCCGGTTCGCCTCAACGAACTCGGTCGCGTCACCGACAGCGTGCTGAACGACAAAACCGCGAGTTGGTTTAACGGCGTTCGGGCCATCGTGCTGGCCATTCAAAAACAGCCGGGGACCAACACCGTTGCCGTGGTGGACAACATCAGGAAGCTGCTTCCCCGGCTGGAAGAGCATATTCCTGCCGCCGTCCGAGTCGATACCCTTTATGACCGCTCGGTCTCCATTCGTGCCTCGGTGAACGACGTGAAGTTCACTTTGCTGCTGACCATTGCTCTGGTCATCCTGGTGATCTTCCTCTTCCTCCGAAACGTTTCCGCCACCATCATTCCTTCTCTTGCGTTGCCCATGTCCATCATCGGCACTTTTTCGGTGATGTACCTGCTGAACTATAGCCTCGACAACCTCTCCCTGATGGCGCTGACGTTGTCGGTAGGATTCGTGGTCGACGACGCCATCGTCATGCTGGAAAACATCGTCCGCCACATGGAGGGGGGCAAACGGCCGCTACAGGCAGCGATGGATGGCGCCAGCGAGATTGGCTTCACCATTCTCTCCATGACGCTGTCCCTGGCCGCCGTCTTTATCCCGCTCCTGTTCATGGGTGGAATCATCGGACGCTTGCTGCATGAATTCGCGGTGACCATCGGCGCCGCCATCCTGGTATCGGGATTCGTATCCCTTACCTTGACTCCGATGCTCTGCAGCCGCTTTCTCCGTCACCAGGAGCGAACCGGCCACGGACGCCTCTTCAATTTCGGCGAGCGCGTCTTCGATGGCTGGTTGCGCGGTTACAACCGCAGCCTGAAAGCGGTCCTGCGCCACAAGTTCGCAACCCTGATGGTGTCTTTCGTTATCATTGGCCTCACATTTTATCTGTATTCGATCTCGAAGACCGGCTTCATCCCCGACGAAGATCAGGGCCTGGTCTTCGCCTTTACCGAAGCGCAACAGGGCATCGCGTTTCAGGACATGATGCAGTTGCAGCAGAAAGTAGCCGATGTGGTGCGCTTCGATCCCAGCGTCATGAACACCATGTCCTCGATCGGCAGTCCCATCAATCAGGGACGCATTTTCTTCCGGCTGAAGGACAAGAAGGATCGCGTCAACCGCATGAGCGCGATGGAGGTCATTCAGGAACTTCGGCCCAAGGTCTCGCAGATTCCGGGGCTGAATGTGTTCATGCAGATTCCCCCGACCATCCGCATCGGCGGAAACCTGACCAAGTCACAATACCAGTACACGCTGCAAACGCCCGATACCACCGAGCTTTACCAGGATGCGCCCAAGCTGGAAAATGCTCTTCGCGCGCTTCCGCAATTGCAGGACGTTACCAGCGACCTGCAGGTGAAGAATCCGCAACTCACCGTGGAAGTCGACCACGATAAAGCGTACGCACTGGGATTGACCCCGGCTCAGGTTTCCGACGCCCTTTATTCCGCCTACGGTACCCGCCAGATCAGCACCATCTACGCGCCCAACAACGAGTACTACGTGATCGTAGAGCTGCTGCCGGAATTTCAGGAGAATCCTGACAAGCTCTCCTTTCTCTATGTCCGCTCCAACGTCGGCAAGCTGATTCCGCTCGACACCGTCGCGAAATTGATTCCTTCCGTGGGCCCGCTGATGGTGAATCACCTCGGCCAGTTGCCGGCAGCAACCATCAGCTTCAACCTGAAACCTGGAGTCGCGCTCGGCGACGCCACAAAACTGGTTGAACGCGAGGCACTTCGAGTGCTCCCCGGAGACATCCAAGGCACGTTCCAGGGAACGGCTCAAGCTTTCCAGAATTCATTCACCGGCATGGGTTTGTTGCTGCTGGCGGCGATTCTGGTGATCTATATCATCCTTGGAATTTTGTATGAGAGCTTCATTCACCCCCTGACCATTCTCTCCGGCTTACCTTCCGCCGGCGTCGGTGCGCTCCTGACTCTTCGCCTCTTCCACCAGGAGCTGAATCTTTACTCGTTCGTGGGGATCATCATGCTCATCGGCATCGTAAAAAAGAATGCCATCATGATGATTGACTTCGCTTTGGAAGCGGAGCGGAAGGAAGGAAAGAGTCCGGAGGAATCCATCTATGAGGGCGCGCTCGTCCGCTTCCGTCCCATCATGATGACCACCATGGCGGCCCTGATGGGAACCTTGCCCATCGCGATTGGTTTTGGCGCGGGCGCCGACTCGCGGCGAGGCTTGGGCTTGGCGGTCGTAGGCGGTCTCCTCTTTTCGCAGATCATAACCCTCTACATCACGCCGGTTTACTATGTATACCTCGACAAGGTGCAAACGTGGTTCCGGAAGCGGCCGGGTGGACGAGAATCTGAGGCCTCTCCTGAAAATAGGCTCAACGAGGCCGAATTGGTCGGACAAAACCGCTAAAGGCTGGCGTTGACCTTTGTTGCCGCTTAGATGTCGAAAGCCGCGCAGTTCATTTACAATCCTCGGCACATGAACCGTGAATACAACAAGCAATATAGCCAGGAATTGGGATGCGACATGGAGTCGCTGGTGTTCGGGCACGCCGGGCAACCGGTCCTGGTTTTTCCGACCTCCATGGGGCGTTTTTTCCAGTATGAAGACTCGGGAATGATCCGCGCGCTGGCCGGAAAACTGGAAGCGGGCGCGATTCAATTGTTCTGCGTGGACAGCGTCGACAGCAAGAGTTGGTACAACAAGAGCGTGCCTCCGGGGGCACGCATCTCGCGGCATGTGCAATACGAGCGTTACGTCGCCAACGAGTTTCTGCCGTACTTGAAGTGGAAGAACCGGGCTCCGCAGATCGCGGTTACCGGATGCAGCTTTGGCGGCTATCACGCGCTGAATTTTTCCCTGCGCCATCCGGATGCGGTTTCGTCGTGCGTGACCATGAGCGGATCGTTCGACGTCAAGAGCTTCCTCGACGGCTACTATGATGACAATGTCTATTTCAACAACCCGCCGGACTACATGTCGAATCTGAGCGACGAGAAGTTGCTGCGCCAAATCCGGCAGATGAGAATTGTGCTGGGATCGTCGGATTGGGATTTCTGCCTGGACGCCAACGTGAAGATGGCCGCAATTCTGCAGCGCAAGGGAATCCCCCACTGGCTGGACATCTACAGGGACAACAGCACGCATGATTGGCCGCTGTGGCAGCGGATGGCAGGGAAGTATTTTTAGTGGAGAGATGGCGCCTCGCCCGGCGCTCCACTAACGGGATTGAGAAGGGGAATTATGGCTGACAAGAGAATCGGAATTCTTTTTGGGATGGAGAATACTTTTCCTCCGGCGCTGGTCGAAAAGATCAACGGCATGAAGGTCGACGGCGTTACGGCTGAGTTTGTGAAGATTGGCGGCATCCGGATGGATGAGCCGAAGAAGTACGACGTGATCCTAGACCGGATTTCGCAGGATATTCCTTTCTACCGCGCCTATTTGAAGAACGCCATGCTGCACGGGACGATTGTGATCAACAATCCGTTCTGGTGGACGGCGGACGACAAGTTTTTCAATTATGCTCTGGCGCACAAGATGGGCGTGGCGATTCCGCCAACGGTGATTTTGCCTCATCACACCCATCCGCCGGATACCAACGATAGATCCATGCGGAATTTGATGTTTCCGCTGCATTGGGAAGAGGTCTTTGCCTACGTCGGGTTCCCGGCGTTCTTGAAGCCTTACTCGGGCGGCGGCTGGAAACACGTTTATAAAGTGCATTCTCCGGACGAGTTCTTCCACTACTACAACCAGACGGGCGACCTCTGCATGACGCTGCAGCATGGCGTCGAGTTTGAGGATTACTACCGCTGTTACGTGGTGGGGCAGGAGAAAGTGCACATCATGAAGTACGATCCGAAGGCTCCGCATCATGAGCGCTATGTCAAGGGAAACCCGCAGCCGGGGACCGCCTTGAAGCAACGCATCGAGAAAGATGCTTTGGCATTGTGCCGCGCCCTGGGTTACGACCTGAACACGGTGGAATTCGCCGTGGAGGGCGGCGTTCCGTACGCGATTGACTTTATGAATCCCGCCCCGGATGCGGAGATTACATCGGTGGGGCAGCAAAATTTTGACTGGGTAGTGGACGCGGTGGCGGAGATGGCGGTGAAGAAGGCGCTGAGCGAGGAGAATCCTGTGTCGGAATTGCGCTGGGCGGCGCTTCTGAATGGACCGGAGTGGGTGGAGGCCGGAGTGCCGAAAATGCGGAAGAAAACCTAGGTAATGCGGTGGCGAGGCTCTCCCGTCCACACGGTCATCTCATTGGTATACTAGTTGGACTTCTGTCAGAGTGTCCTCCCGCCTGGCAGGTCTGGATGCCGCGATGAAGCCTACATTCACGCTTGGAATCGAAGAGGAATATCAGACCGTCGATCCTGAGACTCGGGATCTGCGCTCGCATATTCACGCCGAGATCATCGAGAAGGGCAAATTGATCCTGCAGGAACGGGTCAAGACGGAGATGCACCAATCGGTGGTGGAAGTCGGGACCTCGGTCTGCGCCAATATCAAGGAGGCTCGGGAAGAGCTGAAGAGTTTGCGGCGCCACATGATCCGGCTGTCGCGGGAGAACGGGCTGCGGCTGGCGGCGGCCGCCACTCATCCGTTTGCCGACTGGCGAACGCAGGAAGTGACGCCCGGGGAGCGCTACAAGAACATCGTGGAGGACATGCAACTGGTGGCGCGCGCCAACCTGATTTTCGGGCTGCACGTGCACGTGGGCATAGAGGATCGCGAGACGACGATCCAGTTGATGAATCATGCGCGGTATTTTGTGCCCCACCTGCTGGCGCTGTCCTCGAATTCGCCTTTCTGGCTGGGGATGGATACGGGGCTGAAATCGTATCGCTGCAAGGTATTCGACAAGTTTCCTCGAACCAACCTGCCGGATTATTTTCCGAGCTGGGGCGAGTACGAAAATTACGTCAAGCTGCTGGTGAAGACGAACTCCATCGATAACGCGAAAAAGATCTGGTGGGACATTCGGCCGCATCCATTTTTCAACACGCTGGAGTTCCGGGTGTGCGACCTTCCGATGCGGGTGGAAGAGACGATTGCGCTGGCGGCGCTGATCCAGGCGACGGTCGCGAAGCTCTATCAGCTGTATTCGAGGAATCAGGGGTTCCGGCTCTATCGCAGGTCGCTGCTCATGGAGAACAAGTGGCGTGCGGCACGCTATGGCATCAACGGAAAGCTGATCGACTTCGGGAAGCAGATGGAAGTTCCGGAGCGCGAGCTGATTGAGGAGTACCTGGAGTTCGTGGATGACGTGCTCGACGAACTGGGAAGCCGGGCAGAAGTGGAGTACATCCGCGAGATCATGAAGATGGGTACGGGCGCGGACCGGCAACTGGAAGTATATCGCAGGACCGCCGACATGAAAGCCGTGATGGACTACATCATTGAGGAGACAGAGATGGGTGTGGACGAAGCGGACAATCTGCCCGCCGCGCGAGCCGTCTGATGAATTTGATGAAGACTTTGAACACTGCTGAACCATCCAACCGACAACTGAACAAGCTGGCTTTTGATCCGCAACTCGCGCAGGGGGCGCGGAATGCGGTGCGGGTGTGCCTGCGCGTACTGCCTTCGGAAAAAGTCACCGTCATAACCGATGAAGTGAGCCTGGAGATTGCAGCGGCCATGGTGCATGAACTGGAAGCGGTGGGCTGCCGCTACCAGACGTGGGTGCTGGAGGATGTCGCGACGCGACCGCTGACGGATTTCCCGGTGCCCATTGCCGAGGATCTGGAGACGAGCCAGGTTAGTATTTTTGCGGTCGAGGCACAGGCCAACGAACTGAAGTCGCGCATGCAGATGACCGAGGTGGTGAACCGGCGGAAGATCCGGCACGCGCACATGGTCAACATCAAGAAGCGCATCATGATCGAAGGCATGCGCGCCGACTTCCAGAAGGTGGACCGGCTGAGCGTGAAAGTACTGGAGACGGTGCGCAAGGCGAAACAAATTCGCGCGAAGACTCCGGCCGGCACGGATCTGGTGGCGGATTTGAATCCGAATTACCGTTGGGTGAAGACGAGCGGCCTGATCAGCACGGAAAAGTGGGGGAACCTGCCCGGCGGTGAAGTGTTCACCGCGCCGGGCGAGGTGAACGGAACATTTGTCATTGATGGAGTTGTGGGCGATTACTTGTGTGCGAAATTCGGCGATTTGAAGGCAAATCCGCTGACCATCCAGATAAACGGGAATCGTCTGATCGAGGCGCACTCAAAGAACAGAGAATTGAAAGACGATTTCTGGGCCTACACCCATACCGATGAGAACAGCGACCGGGTGGGAGAGTTTGCCATTGGAACCAACATCGAATTGAAGGATGTAATCGGAGAGATCCTGCAAGACGAAAAATATCCCGGCGTACACATTGCCTTTGGCAACCCGTACGGAGCGCACACGGGAGCGGAGTGGTATTCGTCAACCCACATTGATGTGGTGGGGCGCGACTTCGACATCTGGGTGGACGGCGAGCAGATTATGCGCGGCGGGCAGTTCCTGATTGAGGCGTAGGGTGTGTGGTGGCGGGGCTTCGCCCCGCCGGGACGGGAAGAGCCCCGTCACTACGCGAACTTCGATGATCCCCTCTTATCGGCACGACTTCAACGCGCGATTCACTCCTGAAAAATACGACCGCCTGCGGCGCGAGATGACTTCGCGATGCGGAATGGAAGTTCCCTTCGCCCTTTGCGAGACTCCTTGCTTTTTCCCGAACGCGCTGGTCGAGCGAATGGGGGACGACGGGAAGGCGCTGATCCGGCAGTTGGTGGAGAATCCGGAATACCGGACGCGCTCGGAGGCTTCCATTCCGGCGCAGTTTCGGGTGCCGAATGAAGCGCCGCATCCCATGTTCATCCAGGTGGACTTTGGGCTGGTACGCGATGCGGCGGGCGCGTTACAGCCGAAGCTGGTGGAGTTGCAGGCGTTTCCGTCCCTCTATGCGTATCAGCCGCTGCTGGCGCAGGCTTATATCGATGTATTCGGACTTGACGCTAAGCTTCGCTACTTCTTGAGCGGGCTGGACTCGCCTTCTTACCAGCGGCTTCTGCGGGACGCAATTGTGGCGGGGCACGATCCGGCGAACGTTGTGTTGATGGAGGTGCATCCGGAGGAGCAGAAGACGCGTCCGGATTTTCTGTTGACCGAAAAGCTGCTCGGGATTCGTACCGTGTGCATCA
>Ga0074045_10002377_pt1 | contig 17434 bp, 14 predicted proteins | sample BogForMeECP23OM2_FD_94442 | JGI IMG/M metagenome (GOLD analysis project Ga0074045, IMG submission 94442) | Bog forest soil microbial communities from Calvert Island, British Columbia, Canada - Bog Forest MetaG ECP23OM2 | ecosystem: Environmental > Terrestrial > Soil > Wetlands ...
AGCCCCCAACAACCGCCGCTCCTCTAGCTTCTGAAAATCTCGCCGCACTCCCGCCGGGTTTCCCATGACCGGAGCGTAGCATAAGATCTTAGGAATGTCACTATATTATTCAATGCTCAATAGGGCGCTCGCGATCTCGACCGGGGTCGCCCACCAGACGACGGCTTCATGTGTCTTATACAGGGCAATCGCCTGAGGCGTCAGGCCCTGCCGCACGCAGAGGGGAAGGAGAGCACTCGCGTCCCAGAAGGCTGGACTTCGCGTTACCGGCTTTCTCGTTCTTCCCGCCATACCCGCTCCATGACCTTGTCGGAAACATTCCCCGGAGGTTCCGGCCAGGAAACAGGCGTAGCCCGTTTGTTCAAGGGTGGCGTGAGAACGCCCCGGGTAATCAGTCGCTGCTCCTGTTCCGAGTGGTCTGCCAGGCGGCAGGGAACGATCCGCGCCACGGGCTTGTTGCGGTCGCACACCAGCACCTCTTCGCCATCCTGGACGAGTTGAATATGGGCGCTGAGCTGCGCTTTCAGATCGCTGATATTAACGGTTCTCACGTCACCATTATCCTGAATGTGACCATGTTGGTCATCTGTCATTTTACTGTTTTCCTAGCACGATCGACAGCTTTCAGAAATCGTCACCAAGCCTTTCGGAGCCCCGCGAGTCCTTGGAGATAATCCTCATCTTCGATCCTGCTCTCCACCCCGAACTCGGTCAAGATCGTCATCATCTGCCCCACCGGGACTCCGGCAAGCTCGGCAGCTCTGCCCAGTGAGGCGTCGCCCTTCTTGTACCTTTCCACCGCGAGTAAGACTCTACCCCGGGTGACCATATCCCTGACGGCCTTCGAAAAATCAGTCCTCTGCTCCTTCTTAAGTTCGTCCAAAAATTCGAAGTTTTCACGATCCATCCGGATGCTCATGGTTTTAGTCATGTGTTGGCCTCCAATTTCCGTCTGGCATCTTCCAAAATCGCTGGTTTATAGCGCCCATACTTCCCCAAGGTCGCGAGTTTGCCTAGGGCTTCGCCAACTGTCAGTATTCTTTTCTCGTGCATTCGAATCAAGATACCGATCGCCGTGGTGAACGCAATCCCGAGCAACTTGCATGCATTGATTCCATTCTTGTCATCAATACCAAGGACTGCGGCTTTCTCTGCGAGCGCGAGGACAATGGCTTCGGCTTCGCCCTTGCCCAATCCAAAGTCTCCCTGCAATTTCGCGACGAGCTTCTTGTCCTTTGCGGCAACTACCCTGATTCTCGACTCGTCCAATGCTTTTTGAATCAAAAGTGCATCGAGCGACCTCTTGACTGCACAGCACTCCTTCGCAACCGCCGTCGGAATAATCACCTGTGACTCAACGCCATCCAAAAAAGAGTCGAGGATGTCCATCTTTGCGACTAGAATGAGCGTCGAGGCATCAAATAAGATCATTATTACATTATATTACAATTGTAATTATAGAACAAACGGAGGGGATGTCAACAGGTACTTTTGGGCAGCCGTACCTGTCGTGCCATGCCGTGTCGGAAAGAATGATGGCCTGAGTTGGACTTTTCCCGTCATGAGTCTTTGATCCTGGTCTTCTGCTTGGCAACCAAGCGCTGAATGAATTTGGGGCCCTCCCTCTTGTAGGCTTGCACACCCTCCGATGGGAGCAGTTCGCAAACCTGCGAAATGCTCCTCGCTTCGCTGTCTGCGATTCCCTGAATCTCGTTCTTCAGATCGGGTGCAACCCGGAAAGCCAAGAGATCCGGAGACGCTCCTGTTCTCGATGACGAGATTCTTCAAGTTTCTGCCCGGAAAGCAGCGACAGGCATTTCTTGGGGAAGTGAGCGAGGGGGCATCATGAGTTCAATTGGCCCGAAGCCCGTGCGCTTGCGGGATAAGAAAACCCCCTGAAAGAAAAGAAATGATTCCAAAGCATCCACGATTGCAGTTAGGTACCAACTCGTACAAGGAACTCTGTCGCCAAGTCTTGGCGCGAGACAACTGGAGGTGCCAATTCTGTGGCTCAAGACACAATTTGCAGGTTCACCACCAGCAGTTACGCAGTCAGCAGGGCTCGGATGAGGACTCTAATCTAATCACGCTGTGTGCCGGATGTCATGAAGGGATGCACGGGGTTACAGTCAGGATCTGCGGCATTAAACAAATGACTTAAGCCCACGGGGCAGGACTGCAAGGTAGCGAGCGCACGCTAGCACTATCTAAATCCCTGTGCCCAGATAGGGAAGTAAGCCATATGGCCGCACAGCCTTATTCCCTATTGCTCGGACAAAACGCAATCGATATTCACTCCGCAAGGCCGAGCTGTTTCCTTGACGGTGCCAGTGCTAAGCGAAAGAAGTCTTTCCTAAAAGGCTAGAGAAAAAGCGAATTCATAATTTCTTAACACTCCTTACAAACTGTTCGTGTACAGTCTTGTGGTCGCTTCTTGGCTAAGAGCTCCGAACTCGGTCGGGAGCTTCTTGAGAGACTGGTTCGACGCTCAATACTAAAGTTAGAGGTGATCTCATGGCAGCGAAGCGCCGCTTGGTTTTTTGCCTTTTCGCGCTCGCATGGGTAGTAGGATGTGGTGGATCAGGCAGTCGATCTGGCAATCAAACGGCAGCAATAGTTGCCATCAGCCCTCGTCCGGAAATCGTTACCGCAGGAGTTCCCGTAACCTTTACCGTCGGCATCACGCCCAAGTCCCAGTCCAGTACGGGGGTCAACTGGTCGCTGAGCAGCGGAGCCGGGGGCTCGCTGTCGAATCAGAGTGCGCTGACCGTGGTTTACAATCCGCCCTCCGCGGTGCCCGCCAATCCCTCGGTGACCCTGACCGCGACGGCGCAGGCCGACAGCACCGCCACTGACTCCCTGACCTTCACCATCACAGCGTCTAGCGGCATTGTGGGCAATAATTATGTGGGGGCGCAGAGTCCGGGCGATGTCTGGCTATTGACGCTGGACGACGTGGATCTTCAGTTCTCGGCTATCGACCAAACTACCGGAAATAGCTACGCGGGAAACATCACTCGTCTGCCCAACGGCTTTCTGCAAACGTCGATCTTCGCCAGTACCGATCCAAACCTGCCCTTAGGATCCGTCGGATACGCGGTGGAAGTCCCGGGAGTAGCCGCCATCCTGGCCTTAAACGGTACCCTGGACAAACCCGTGGCACTGGCGGCCCAAAGTCCCTGTCCGACGCTCAGCGGGTCCACCAGTGTGCAACTGATTGACCTGGGCGAATCCGGCTACAACGCCACGCAAAGTGAGTCCTTTGCAGCGGCGAGCGTGACTCAATCCGATTTGAACTATAGCCTGAACTTGAATTCCTACCTGCTAGGCGGGACATCGCAATCGATCTTCGGGCAGTTGCCCTCCGGCACATGTGCCAATAACACGATCGTGATCGCGAACGTTCTAGAGAACGGGACACCGAGCGCCCTGACGGTAGCCCCCTCGAGCAACGGGCTTTACGTGATCGACTTCGGACCCGGCAACGGCGCCGCGGTGGGAAGCCAGAACTTCGTAAGCCCCTCCAACGTGGGAACGGTGGTGGACGGGCAATATATCGGGGCGGTATTCAAACGCGACTCCAATCCGATTACGACATTCGTCGGTTTCGGCCCGGGCTCGGGAACGTCCATCACCGGGGGCGCCTTTGTCAATCAGGACACGGATCCGTTCTTCGCGCACACCAACGACATCACGATTTCCTTGCCCGGAGTCAATTCCGATGGCTTCCTGCAGGGAACGGTTACCGATGAAAACGGGAACCACTCCCCGTTTGTCGCCCTGGCAACAGAAAACGGCGGCAACTTCTTCTTGTTCGGTATCACAACGGACTCGAGCAACACGACGCCGTACGTGATTCTTCTGGCTCAGCAGCCTTAGCTCAGCAGGTGGCCTATCTTGCACCCGCCGAAACAATTCTGAGTATGCGAAACCGGCAAGGCACGCCAAAGGGATATCCATGGCCACTCTAAAACGAAGGTCGGTCCAGTAAAGTACGGCTCCAGGGGAGAGAAGATTCGGAATTCCCAGCAAAATCAGCGGCGCTTGCGGGGCATCGAGCCGTGTGGCCACCAAGAGCACACGGCAGATTCCAGCGGGATAGAGCGCAAGCCAATATACTTCGAAAAATGAACATCGTTATTCTTGGGACACCTCTTTCGCAAAGCCCTTTGTTGGGCAGCTGGGAGCTTCAACATTCCGTCCCGCTCTGCCGTGGTAACATTTTGGCCGTGCCCATCACCGACACAAGAGAAGGCAAGCAGGACTATTCCGCTGTCTGGCACAGACCGTAAGATCGTTCGAGAGCGGGCCGACGAGATTCATGGCACATACCTGCTCGAGCAGGCCAAGATCCAACTCCGCCCAGGCCAACTCTAAGACGCTCTGTACAGCGACTGGCCTTTGGCGGCATATAAGGAAGGTGTAACGCTACAGACGGAAACACACGACCGGCTCCGATGTAAACGGCTCCGCCGACCTTCCTCCGCTACACGGCAATACGTCGTCGGACTAAGATGCCTATGCCGATTAGTCCTGTGCCCAAAAGAGTCAGTGCGCCGGGTTCTGGCGTGGGCGAGGTGAAGTTCGTAGTGCCCTGGTCATTGCTGAAAGATACGGACCCGTTGCCATTCGTAATTTCGCCTGTTCCGTTTGTCGTGAGGTCAATGGTCACTGCACTGGTAATCTGATAGGTAACGCCGCCAATGGTCAGTGTCGCGTTCACGATTGTGGCTTGAAGAGTGAACGTACCCGGTGAAGGTTTCGACCAAGTCGCGCTGCTGAAGGTTCCCTGGAAGACCATACCATCGGGCCCAGTTGCCATAAACGTGCCTCCTGCCCCGAACGTGGCAAGGTTGGTATAGCCGGATCCGGACTGGTTCAATACACCGCTGGTTAATGTTCCAGTGGTCAGGGTCACAGATCCCAGGCACGCACCACAACCAGGGAAAGAAACGGATTGGTTCGAAATTCCCAGACCTGACAATCCACTAATCCCTATCAGGTAAGAACCAGAGAGGCTCAGTGTCGTCGTACCCACTGTCCCTTGTCCAGTTGTGTTCGAGGTAAACGTACCACCGCCGTTGGTCAGCACAACATCGTCCGCATGAGCGGCCATAGGGAGACACATTGCAATCAAACCCACTGCCAAAGTCTTTAGGATTGTCATTGATATAACCTCCAAATCGCTTAGCACGTTAACCTTCGAAGTTCGATCCATGCCATCACAGCGCTCTGTGTTCTGCTCAGCGGGCTGAAGCTTCCCACACTTCCCTCTATGCCGGCGCCGTCTTCCCGCTCTTCGGTGCGGCGACATGCGCGAATCCAGGTCCAATTGACGGTGAACATACGCGACAAGTGCAACTTCCGGGGAGAATCGGCCACACAGCGTGCGCGTTAAAACAGTAACCGACCCCTCGGACTGTCTTCAGGTAAGTCGGGCAAGCCCGGTTAGGTTCAATTTTGTCGCGCAAGCGGCGAATACACGCATCTACGCTGCGCGGCGTCACGAACTGCATCTCGCCCCACACGGCGTCGAGCAGCACGTCACGAGTACACACACGTCCACGGTGCTGAGCAAGGTAGTCCACCAGACGGAATTCCAAAGTCGTAGTGGTCACTTCAATGCCGTGGACCGAGAGCTTCATCGCGGCGCGGTCTATGACGATGTCTGTAGGCTCGTCGAAAGAAAAAGGCGGAGGCTTCACAGGGCGCAACACGCTTTGTATGCGAGAAAGGAGTTGGCCCGGACTGAACGGCTTGGCGACGCAATCGTCTGCTCCGGCTTCACGTGCCGCCATGCGTTGTTCTTCATCGTCACGGTCAAGCAGTAGGACGATTCGCGCTCCAGCCAGTGAAGAGTTCTGACGAATACGTCTACTTAGCTCCAGCCCGCTTTCGCCCGGCAAAGAAGCAGCGATAAGGAAGAGAGAGGGTTGACTGGCTGCCATCTCTTCAAGCACAACCGCGTTCGGAAAGTCGCGTACCGCATAACCCGCTCCTTCCAAACTCCCCCTCGTCGATCGGCGAGTGTCGACTTCTCCTTCCACTACAAGAACCAACTCCTTCATAACCACCGCTCCATGGATTTCCAACTAGCCGGATTGCAAGTTCCCAGAGCCGGGTAATGAATCGCTTGCATTGTCTTAATTCTGGATTTGCACCCGAGAGTGTAATTCCACTGGGGTTACGCTTCGATGACAAGAACGTGAACAGTGCATGAATTTTCGAGCCCATTGGGGAAGAGCATGTGGAAGACCCGGCAGCGATGAGATCGCAGCACGCGTCTGACGGTGGGTTCGGGCGTCCGATGACGGCAAGATCGCGTGGCTTCGGTTTTGTGCGTGCGCCGTCGCCAATTTCGAAGCCGCGAACGTGTTTTGCAGAATTACCTGGCTACTCCTGGCAGGCGGATTGGCGAAGAAAGTGAAATTGCCTCACTCAGTTCGCATGGTTCGGTCTAATAAGCTATGGAACAGGAGGTGTTCGCTGGCAAGCGCAAGTCTTTTCACGCCACTTCGAACCGAAAAATTCGCAATTCTTTAACAATTGCGTAGCAAAGTTGACGATAAGATACCTAATTTGGTGGGCGCGCCACTTCCACGCTGACCAAGCTGGCGGTCAGTCGCACGGTTTGGGTGCGTTTCAGGAGACTCTATGAAGGCCCAATTGGCACTCACGATAGCGCTGCTGATGGTCGCTCTAGAAGGAGCGTGGGCCCAAGATACTGCTTTCGCAACCAACCACGCACCTGCGGAGGCCGACAAGGCAACAGACACCATTCCAAATAGCCAGATGCACCCGGTGTCTGGCGCTGGTCCGAGCTACGTAATCGGTGCCGACGACGTCCTGTACATTTCGGTTTGGAAAGAGCCGGAACTCACTCTAACCCTGCCAGTGCGCTCCGACGGGATGATTTCAGTGCCTCTGGTGGATGACGTGCCGGCAGCCGGGCTGACACCCATGCAGTTGGCCGGCGTGTTGAGTCAAAAACTGAGAAGGTACCTTACTGCTCCGCGTGTCACCGTGGTGGTCACTCAAATCAAGCCACAACGGGTTTACGTGCTGGGAGAGGTGGGGCACACGGGGCCGATTTCCCTTCTGCCCAACATGACTGTGTTACAAGCGCTCGCGACGGCAGGCTTAACCCAGTTTGCGAATACCAAGGCAATCTACCTATTGCGCACGGATGAAAACGGTGTGCAACAGAAGATAGCGTTCAACTACAAGCATGTGATAAAGGGCGGAGACGTCGCCCAGAACATCCCCCTAAAGGCGGGCGACACGATTGTGGTGCCATAGCCCAAGCACCCGAACGCCAGCTCAGGCGACTGAAGCGAAGCACTCATGATCACAAATCGCGAACTCCATATTGATGATTACGTGGCAATCTGTCGCCGGCATTGGAAGCTGCTGCTGGTCCCCGCGGTGTTGGGCCCGCTGGCTGGTTTCCTGGTCTCTTTTGCCCTAACGCCGAAGTACACATCGCGATCTGTCCTGCTGGTCGAGGGCCAGGTAGTCCCAGCAGGTTATGTGCGACCTTTGATTACCGACTACGTCAGCGACCGCATGACGACGTTGCAACAGCAGGTGCTCAGCCGTGACCGGCTGCGCCTGCTGGTCGAGCGCCTCGGTCTGGCAAGAAGAGGGAGGAACGTCGACACCGTGATCGACGAGATTCGGAACCACGTCACGGTTACCCCTGTGGATCCAAACGCTCCGCCTTCTGCTGCCAATGACTACTCCTCCGCGAAACGAAAACAGCCGGGCCAGAGCGACGACGTCCCCGCATTCTCGATTAGCTTCACCAGCGACAATGCGCGGGATGCGCAGCAGGTTTGTGCTGAAATCACTTCAATGCTCCTGACGGAAAACCGGGAGCTCCGCGTGCAGATTGCAAACAGCACAACGGACTTTCTTTCCCGACAGCTCGACCAGGCCAAGCGCAACCTGGATGAGCAGGACAACAGGCTGGCCGCGTTCAAGAAGGAGCACTTTGGCCAACTGCCTGCTGATGTGGACAACAATCTCAAGATCCTGATGGGATTGACATCGGAACTGAATGCAGCTACGCAAACCCTGAACCGGGCGCAGCAGGACAAGTCCTTTGCGGAAGCCATGCTGGCCCAGCAGACAGCTGCATGGAAGTTCTCACAGGCGTCCCCGAATGTACCCACTCTCCAGCAACAGCTCGTGGCCTTGCAGAACCAGCTTGTCACGTTACGAGTCCGCTACACGGAAAACCATCCGGATGTGGTGAAGACTAAGAAAGATATTGCGGAGTTGAAGGCCGAGCTCAAGGAAATGAATGGAGATGCAGAGCAGAACACCAATCCAGAAACCGCGGGTACCAAGATTGAACCGCCGGAAATTCTACAGTTGCGTCAGCAGATTCACCAAAACGAGGACCTCCTGGCACGGGCAACCCTGGAGCAGAAGCGATTGGAGCAGCAGATTGAGCTTTACCAGTCCCGCCTTGCACTCAGCCCGGACGTCGAAGAACAGTACAAGCAGCTCACGCGGGACAACGACAGCGCACAGAAGCTCTACTCGGACCTGCTGACCAACAAGAGCGTGGCCGAGATGCAAACAGAGGTGGAGCGCAGACAAGAAGGAGAGCAGATGAGACTGCTCAATCCTGCCAGCCTACCGTCTTCCCCCAGTTTCCCCCTCCGATGGATGTTCGCAGTGTATGGACTAGGCGCGGGTTTGGGGATCGGTTGCTCCTTCGCGCTCTGGCTGGAATTGCGCGACAAATCCATCCGTAACGAAGCTGATGTGCATGTCGGGTTGGAGCTGCCGATGCTGGCCGCGGTGCCTTGGGCTGGGGCAGATCCAAGCTCGAAGGGCCGCTTTACGTCTTTCCTGGGAAAACAGAAGATCGCCTAGGAGCAGCGCGCCTGGACTGTGGGGTAGATGGAGGTCTCGGCCAGTGGACAAGAGGGAAGGAAGTGCATGAGTCGAGGTCACGATTCGTTGAAAAGGACTGAGCAAGACAGTGACTTGCTGCAAGGCGTCGACGCAGAATCCAAGGGGCCGGAAGGATCTTTGCCTGATGGAGCGATCCCGGTAAATGTCCGTCCGGAGATCGCGAGATCTCTAGGAGTATCCCGGCCATCGCTGGCAGATCCGACTTGTCCCGACTCTTTGCTGGCTCGCTGTCCCCGAGTCACCTGGACGCCCGACACCGAGAGCATGATCTTTTCCGGCGTGAGCAAAGTGTGTCAAAGCACAGAAGAGCTTCGCGCGTTGCGTTCCCGTCTCTACCGCTTACGGGAGAGCCAGCGAATTAAGTCGCTGCTGGTCACGAGTGCATTGCGCGAGGAGGGGAAATCGTTCATTGCCGGAAATCTGGCTCATGTGCTGGCATTGCAGCCCGAGTGCCGTGTACTGCTGATCGATGGGGACATGCGCACTCCCCGATTGCACAAAATGCTGGGGACTTCGCTGACACCGGGCCTCTCAGAGTATCTGCTGGATGAAGTTGAAGAGTTTGGCATGATGCAAAAAGGTCGAGGCGAGAGCCTTTTCTTCGTTCCCTCTGGCCGTTCCGTGGCCGGGCCAACCGAACTCCTCGCCAATGGCCGGCTGAGCGCTCTGCTGGAACGGGTCGAACCTTTGTTTGATTGGATCATCGTCGACTCGCCTGCGGCGATTCCGGTTTCCGATGCACCCTTGCTCGGCGGCAGTTGCGATGCCGTATTACTTGTAGTCCGCTCCGGTTCGACGGCCTTCGACGTTGCCCGTAAGGCGCGCGAGAAGTTTCGGGAAAATCAGATGGTAGGCGTGGTGCTGAACACTATGGCGAACGGCTTTCCCCCGCCGACGCAGCACTACAGCTAGCAGGAAAGGGCATGCTCCCTCGGCTGAATCCGCGAACTATGTTCCAACCGCATACGCCAACAGCGGTCAGGGAAGCACCATGAGATGGATTTTCTGGACAGCCGCCGCCGTGGTCGGTTACACCTACTTTGGCTATGCCGCATGGCTGTGGGTTCGTGGCCGCTGGCGCTCCCGCCCAGTGCGATCCAGCCCGTGTTGGCCATCTATTTCCATCGTAATGGTAGTGCGCAATGAAGCCTCCGTATTACCACGGAAATTGAAGAATCTTCTGCAATTGAACTATCCTCCCGACCTCACGGAGATTTTGGTGGTTTCCGATGGTTCGACTGACGGCACAGATCGCGTCCTCTCGTCGGCAGCAGAGACTTCACCCTTGAGAGTTCTCTTGAATTCGGAATCGCGCGGCAAGGCTGCGGGGTTGAATGACGCCATAAGGGCTGCGAGGGGGAAGGTAGTGGTGTTCACCGACGCCCGTCAGCAGATCGAAGTGGATGCAGTGAAACTTCTCATGGAGAATTTCGCAGATCCTGATGTTGGTTGTGCGAGCGGCGAACTCATGCTGGGTGATCCCGATTCGGGTGAACCCGCCAAAGGCATGGGGCTGTATTGGAAGTTTGAAAAGCGGATTCGCGAGATGGAATCGAGTTCAGGGTCGGTGATTGGCGCTACCGGAGCACTCTACGCCGTGCGCGGCGACCTGTTAGTAGCCGTGCCTGAAGAAACAATTCTGGACGACGTTTACCTGCCCATGCACGTACTGAAGAAAGGAGCGCGGGTTGTGTTTGACCCGCGGGCTCGTGCTTGGGATGTGCCCAGCCTGGGAAGGCAACGAGAGTTTTCCCGCAAGGTGAGAACGTTGAACGGCAATTACCAGTTGCTGCTGCTTGCGCCGTGGTTGTTGAAAAGCACAAATCCGGAGCGGTTCGGATTTGTGAGTCACAAACTGCTCCGATTGGCAGTACCTTTCGCTCTCGGCGCTGCGCTGGTCGCGGCGTTGCTGACATCCGGAACGTTCTACCGGGTTGCTCTGGTATTGCAGTTGGCGTTCTACGGTCTAAGCACGCTCGCGCTCCTGGGAACAAAACGCGGTCGGTTGGCTAGAGCCGCAGATGCCGCATTTACATTTGTGCTTCTCAACACGGCAGCCGTCGTAGCGTTCGCGCATTTTGTGACCGGGCGCAAAGTAGTGTGGCTGCGGTAACCGCGACGGATTCCTCGCACGGAAGGCCAGTCAGACCAGAGTTTCAAAGATTGGGGCAGAACCTGGGAGAGTCCCGACTGGTTTCACGCACCCCGAAGCGACAGCACAGTCTTTATGGTCTGGAACATGATCAGGATATCAAGCCCAATGGAGGCGTTCTTGATGTAGAAGAGATCGTACTGCAGTTTCTCCTTGGCATCCTCCACGGAATTGCCGTATTTGTAGTTGATTTGCGCCCAACCAGTGATACCTGGTCGCACCAGGTGCCGTACACCGTAATACGGAATCTCGTGATCGAGCCACTCCACAAACTCCGGGCGCTCCGGGCGCGGCCCGATAAACGCCATGTCGCCCTTCAGCACACACCACAATTGCGGAATCTCATCCAACCGTGAAAGGCGCAGAAATTTCCCGACTCGAGTAATGCGAGGATCATCGTCGTCGGCCCAGGTCGGTCCGACATCTGCCTCCGCGTCTCGAAACATCGTGCGGAACTTATAGCAGTGGAAAACCTTTCCTCCCTTGCCGACACGCTGTTGGCTGTAGAAAACGGGTCCGGGGGAACTCAACCGAACCGCCAACGCAACCAGGGGAAGTACCGGTGCCGTCACGATCAGACCAGCCAACCCCACCGTGAGATCCAGCAACCGGCGCGCAAACTGGAAGGTATCGCTGAAGCGGAATCCCTCGGCAAAGATGATCCAACTCGGGTAAAGGTGCTCGACTTCGATCCTGCCGGTGATCTTCTCCAGCCATGACGTCGCCTCTTCGATATGGACTGCGCCCTGCAGCCGAAGCTCCAGCAGTTCCTGCATTGGCATAGTGTCGCGACGGTCTTGCATCGCCACGATGACCCGGTGTATGGCCCGATTTCTGGCCTGTTCGTAGAGATGTGAAGCAATGTCTTCTCGTGTCGGCACGCCTTCCAAGGCACCTGTCCATCCGACTACATCAACTCCCAGCTCGGGCCGGCCCTGCAAGCCTCGCACCACTTTCTGCGCGCGCTCGCCATTCCCCAGTACATACACGCGTTCTCTTAAGTAAGGTAGCTGCGCCAGCCAGGAGTATGCGTTCCGCCAACCCAGCAGGGCTGCCGTCAGTATAAGTAACCCCCAGGCAAAGGAAAGATTGCCCATCCTGACTTTTGGGAACATTGCTTCCGCGCCCGCCAGCCCGAGTGCTAACAAGCCGGGAATCAGCAGCAGCCGAAAGTAAAGTTCACTCCTGGCACCGGACTGAACGGGATTATAGAGGTCGAACCAATGGGCCAGTAGTAGAACCAGGAGCGTCAGTGCGAAGATCTTGTAATAGCCATACTGGAAGTTCAGAGCTTTGTAGCTGTCTTCGCGAAACTGCCAGACAACCCCCAGCAGCAGCGACGTCCAGGCTAACAACGCTTCGCCCAGCACCAGGATCACAGTTCGAATCGGGTAATATACCTTGAAAAGCCGCATCGCATCCTAGTTTCGCAGGCTGAATCCTGCGGCTAAAGCTATTAGTGACTATTCCAGGCACGTGGAGAACCACCCGAGTCATTCCAACCGTCTGGGACGACTAAACCAATGGATCCCTGCCGATAGTGCGTGAGTCTGTCCATTCCAAGGGCAGACCGCGGAAACGGCACAACGGGAACTGCCCGAACTTTGATCACTGAACTGATAGCCGACAATCGAACTCAGGTACCGTCCCAACTGTCGCTGTATGGCCACGCCGGCGAAACCATACTGGTAGGACTGGCCCGGGATTCCGCCCGGTAGCTGTCCGATTTCGCTGAGCCTCACATATCCCGCGTCAAGACCCAAGGACCATTGGCGCGCAGGCCGGGTGAAAGAAAGCTGGCAAGCATCGGTGTTCGCTCCTGCGAACAACCCTGAACCGTTCGTGACGAGCCGCTCGTACGACAACGCGAAACTGTCTTTTCGCAAATGGTAGTTCAAGGATGCAAATCCGCTGAAACCGATCTGGTTTTGGGATTCGCTCGCACGCCGTTTGAACCGCGCGAATTCCGGATCAATCTCAAACCATGCACGTGCGCTCCCACCGGTCCGGTCTACCGGTCCGTTCACCTGACTGCTGAATTTCACGAAATCCGGCCCAGCGCCAAGTTCAAAGTCCATTCGCCTGGAGACCTGACGGCTGAATATGAGTTCGACCTGGTTCGTTTCGAGATTGCCCGCACCGGCCAGGGCGAACTGCATATCTTGATATCCGTAGAAGAACCCAATCTGGTTTCGCCGATTAAGCTGGTAGTTGTAGCTGGCCTGTGCGCCGATTCCGTGGTTGTTGATCAGGTTCTGGCTGTTGGCGGAGTAAAGGGAGTAGTCAGTGATGCCGTAACCACCCGTAGCCGTTATTGAGGATCGGGGCGTCAGAGTCTGCGCAAACCCCACCGTTGAGGCATTGGTAATCCCTCTTCCAGTGTAGTTACTGGCCCCGAAAAAACTCGACAGATCCGCGGGTGCTGGAGGGTTGGCACTCATGCCCGCAAGGCCCAGATTGTAAGCCGCAGCTCCGCCAAACCAGTCTGATCCGAAATTCCCACCCGGCAGGTCGCCGAATTCATCCGTGAAGACGAGTTGTCCTCGCCGCCAAAGAATGCGCTGGGTTGCGTTCAACTGCTGAATCGATATGTTTTGGGACGCACCGTAGATATCGGCGCCGCCTACATAATCGATGGCCGTTTCCGAGCGACGCTTGAGCGAGAGCAAATGCAGGCTCCCCAGCGCACTGGTGAAGGAAGAGATTTGCGTCGAACTCCCCGTGCTGGGGCCTGAATTGGTCTCCGCGGTTTCGTCGATATGCAGGCCGCCTAGGAAAAAACTGTGTCGCTCTGACGGTTGCGACTGCTTTCGATCCGGTCCCGAAGGGTTGTCCGCGCTGGTCGCGGCTGCCTCATCTTCCGAGGATGGCAGCGCAGCTCCGGGTGCGGCGGGCGGTGTCTCCCCGCTATTCGCTTGTGCCCGGCTCATTGCTGCCGCGCTCGCGAGCAATACTAACGTGCAGATGGATTTACGCAAGTTCATTCCTGAGGTTACAGAGTTCCTACTGCGACGTTCACAGGCATCCGGTCTCGCAGCGGCAGGGTTTCAGGCAGGTCACGGCACTAACGCAAGCAGCCGCTTCCACCGAAATTACTAGAATGAACTGGCAATATGAACACAATGTTAACGGGGATATTAATTTCTGACTGCCCCAGAATCGAAAGCGATTGACTGAGGCCGAAGACCAGCAAGCGGCATGCCATTTACCGAATTGTCGCTCGCTTTTTCACGCCCCCGACCTGGCTAAGCGTCTTACGGGTGGTCCCATGGAGAACCTGACCAGGCGTTTCCAGAGGGACGGAGTTGCCTTCCTCCCGAACAACCAATGTCAGCTTCACTGACACCGGTTCTACCACCAGGATGAGAAAAACCGTTCGATTTTGGTGTAAGGAGACTCGGCTTGTCCGTGTGATCGCGGCGGACCAGATCGATGGGCGCCATCCCGGAACGTGACGACGCTTACCGTCCCAGAGTCCCGATGCCTCGCCAGTTCCGCCATTTGCCCAGCAAACTGATCTACGCTGATAGGCTCCCACCCATCCCTCTCGCCTCCGATTCCGTGGAACGTCAAGATATGCCAGCGTCCTGGTTGTATCCATCGGCTGACGTCTTCATTCTGAGAAACCTGGCGACAGTCGATGTTGAATCTGTCCAACTTGCCATTACGGGCGATCGTGTAGTAGGAAGCCAGCGGCTCATAGTCAGGCGGCCTCCCCCCTCCGCGTGCTTGCTCGTATCCCGCAGCCTTTACCGCCTTTGCAAGGTAACCATGAGAACGGTAAAACGGATAGCAAAACGACGAGACCTGCATCCCCACCCAGCCTTCAATTAGTCGTTTGGATTCTCGAGTTTCGACGTCAGGTTGCACCGCCATCTCGGTCGGATGATGAGTAACACTGTGACTGCCGATTTCATGCCCATCTTGAACTACTTCTTTCAGCAGGGCGATGTCGTCTTTACGCCAGTCAATTTTCCACCAATCGTCGGTATGACCCAGCCAACGGTCGTGGGTCGGCTCTTGATTGGCAATCAAGAAAAACGTGGCAGGCATGCCGTAGCTGTTGAGAATAGGCAGCGCTTTGTCGAACTGGCAGCGCAACCCGTCATCAAAGGTAAGAGAAATCAGCGCTGGATTGTCCATCGTCTTACTCCCGACTGCCAGAGGCATCCATCAGCCAAACCTCTTCACGTCTCGGGTATAGCTCCAGGAAGGCTGGTACTTGATGACGATCCATCTTTGTCTTGCTGCGCTTCTCTGCCGGGGCTAGAAAGTGTACTTCAAGGCTAGCTGAACCGTTCGTGGGCGATGGGCATCTACAGGGTGCAGGAAGGCACTCCCGGTGATGCAATCGGTCCCCGTACTCGCACCAGTGACCGGATCCAGTGGGGCGGAGTAACCTGCACTGTAATTCGGGCCGCCGTAGCAACTAACGATGTTGCTCCCCGTATTCCCCAGATCAGGGTTGTAAATACGAAACTGGGTATGATTAAAGACATTGAATGCTTCTACGCGAAATTCAATTAAGCTGGATTCTCCTGTTTTGAAATGCTTCAGCAGGGTCATATCAAAGTTCGTACGACGCGGATTGTTTAGAAAGTTACGACCAGCATCCCCAAAGGTAAGTCCTCTGGGAGCGACAAACACATTAGGATTTCTTAACAAAGGTCCGAAGCTCTCTGCGTTAAAAACTTGTCCTAACGGAGCTGGATGGGCGACCACGTCCGGATAAGAGCCGGCACCGGCGCCATTCGCCGCGCCCGCGTTGTCGAGGACGGAAATCGTGCTGCTGCCACCGTTAATGACGCTGAAAGGCGTTCCTGACTGGACAATCGTGATCCCTGAAAATTGCCACCCGTCGCCCAAAAAGCGCAGAAATCGGGATGACACAGCGGGCAGCGGCGTATCTTGGCCATCTCCTGTTGTTTCCCCAGAAGACCCGCTTGTCAAGGTCTGCAATGCCTGAGACAAGTTCGGTAGTGTGTAGATGTAACTGACGTTCAGCAGGTGCCGCTGATCGAAATTAGAACTCGCCCGGTTGGAGCGCAAATCGTATGAATTGACAAAAGTGGAGTCGGAGCGATCCGACGAATTGTCAATCGAGTGGCTATAGGAGTACGAAACTCCCAGGGTGAGAGGACCCTTGGTGCGGCGCATCGTAGCTTGAAAAGAATGGTACGAGGACTCCGCCACATTCTGCAGAGCATAAATGTCGCCGAGCCCAGGATACGGACGGAGGGTATTGACATCTGGTGGATTAGGAAGGGGCGAAACATTCTCCCCAGTGCAGGCTGCCTCCAGGTTGATGTAAGCCGGATTCTGGGTGCCGACCGTCGTGCCGTTAAGTAACGCGAAATAGCCAGGCACGCCTGTCGAAGGCGGATTGAACCCGCCGCAGTCTCCTCCCGCACTTTTGGAGAGGGTGAACTCGGGAATCATCGGCTCGTTTTGGCCAAAAGGGTTCAGATTAGCCGGAAGCGGCTTTATTTGGTTGAGTTGCCGCTCGACAGTCAGATGGATTCCTCTGCTGCCCACATAAGCCAAGGTGGCGACCAGGAATTGCGGCAGCTCACGTTGCACGCTGAGACTCCACTGTTGTGCGTAGGGCCAGACGGCCTTGGTGGGGATAGATGTCACATTTAAGGGATAAGCGCCAGGTACAACACTTGGACTGCGAATATCACACAACCCCGGAGCTCCGGCCGAACCGCCAATGCACCCATAAGTTGGCGGAAAATGCTGGGTCATGCTCAGCACCAGAGGTGCACTCGCTTCCAGAGAGCCAGTGTTTGACTCTTGCCCGGTACCGTGCTCAAAAAATATCCCGTAGCCAGCGCGAACGGAAGTCTTGCCATCGCCTCGCGGATCCCACGCCGCGCCGACACGAGGAGCCGGATTAAAAACGTGGTTGCTCATGCAACCCGGTGGAACCGCGTTCACGCCGCACTGTACCAATCCATTCAGAATGCGCGGGTCCGGACTGCTGAGATTGATCGGAATAGGATTTCCGTCAGGCAGGCTGACGAGTTGTCCCGTATTCGGGTCCACAGTCAGTTGCGCCGCCACGACTGGGCTGTACGCCGAGGGCACAAAGTTGTACTCTCGCAGATATCTTTCACGATAAAGGCCGAAAAGACTAAAGCGGACTCCAAGGTTCAGGGTAAGGCGTGGATTCATCTTCCAGTCGTCTTGCACGTAGGGCTCACCAATCCAGTACCGGTTGTAGTACCTCAACTGTGCGCTGTCCTGGGAATAGCTCTGAATGGAATTGGTGCCGTTGCCGGCGGTGGACAGCAGCAGAAAGTTCGCGAAAGCATTGCCCGTATTCACATCGCCACCGTTGATGTTGCTGAA
>Ga0074045_10002378_pt1 | contig 17430 bp, 16 predicted proteins | sample BogForMeECP23OM2_FD_94442 | JGI IMG/M metagenome (GOLD analysis project Ga0074045, IMG submission 94442) | Bog forest soil microbial communities from Calvert Island, British Columbia, Canada - Bog Forest MetaG ECP23OM2 | ecosystem: Environmental > Terrestrial > Soil > Wetlands ...
AAAGCCGAGGCGAGGTCGACGAGGCCTTGCGCATCCGGCGCGAGGAAGAGCTGCCCGTCTATGAGCGCATCGGCGACGCGCGCTCCCGCACCGTGACTATGGGCAAGATCGCCGACATTCTGCAAAGCCGAGGCGAGGTCGATGAGGCTTTGCACATCCTCCGAGACGAAGCCGCTCCCACCTTTGAGCGCATCGGCGACGCGCGCTCCCGCGCCGTGACTATGGGCAAGATCGCCGACATTCTGCAAAGCCGAGGCGAGGTCGACGAGGCCTTGCGCATCCGGCGCGAGGAAGAGCTGCCCGTCTATGAGCGCATCGGCGACGCGCGCTCCCGCGCCGTGACCATGGGCCGGATCGCCGACATTCTGCAAAGCCGCGGCGAGGTCGACGAGGCCTTGCGCATCCGGCGCGAGGAAGAGCTGCCCGTCTTTGAGCGCATCGGCGACGCGCGCTCCCGCGCCGTGACGATGGGCAAGATCGCCGACATTCTGCAAAGCCGCGGCGAGGTCGACGAGGCCTTGCGCATCCGGCGCGAGGAACAGCTGCCCGTCTATGAGCGCATCGGCGACGCGCGCGGCCAATCGGCGACCTTATTTAAGATCGCGACGGCTCTTCTCGGCCCCGGCGGCCTCGAGGCGGGCCGTGCCCAGGAGATCTATGATGCGCTCGCAGAATCCTACGCCATCGTCCTGAAACTGGGCCATCCTGACGGCGTCGGCCCCGTTGGCGCGCTGCTCGCCCAGGTCCTCGCGCTGGGCGGCCGTCGCGACGACGCGCTCGCCGTGCTGGACCAGTCCGAGACGGCTTTCGCCAAACTCAGCGACGCGGGAGGGGTCGCCCACGTCAAGGAATTGCGCGGGTTGATCGCGGGAAGTTAGGGCAAACGACAAGCTGTCGAGGATAATCCATGACCACGAGCTTCGTTCATTCCCTCGACCTCGCCTTTGATGCGCGCCTGGTCGCGTTCCGTCCCGACGCGCACGCCGAGGATCGGATGGGGATGCGCGGCGGCGCCGAGCCTGGCGCCGGCGCGGCGGCCTCGCCGCCAATCAGCGACAATCTGCGCGCCGCGGTCGACGCCGGGTCCATCGTCTCCTTCGTCTCGGGGCTTTCGGCCGAGGAGACGAGCGACGTGCTCTATTCGACCCAGCTCGCCCAGCGCGCGGCGAGCGCGAAATTCGATCGCTTCGCCGCGACGAAGGACTGGTACGGCGTCTATCTCGACGTGCTCGACCGCCTCGGCTGGGCCGGCGAGGCGCTCGCCTTCACCGAGCGCAAGACTTTGGCCGGAAAGTTCAGCATGGACCGGTCCGCCCTCGACGTGATCGCCGCGATCGCCACCGGCGCGCAGCTCGCGATCCTGGTGAAGACGCTCGACACGCTGAAGAAGCTCGGCGAGGCCGACCGGCCGCTGAAGATCTTCGATCTCCAGGCGATGCGGGAAGCGAGCGGCAATTTCCAGATCGGCGCGGCGCAGAAGGCCGACAACGGCTCGGTGTCGGTCGCGCTCGGCGCCTTCCATTTCCGCGCCTCGGACGACCGCGGCAAGTTTTTGTTCTGGAGCTGGGGCGCGGAGGAGGTGAGTTTCTGGACCGCAGTGCGCAAGATGACCCTCAACGCCGACCTCTACGCCGTCCACCGTCCAGCCGTCGTCGCCAAGCTCAAGGCCGACGCCGCGGATTACGTCGACGAGCTCGCCATCGCGTAGCCCCGCCCGCGCTGCAGCAAGCTCTTCTGAAAAACAGCACTCCGTGCTAAGGTTCTTCGAGTCGGACTTCAGCGGTCCTGAATTTCGGAGACGCAAACATGCGAGAGAGCATAAGGGAAACGTGTTTTTTAGCGGCGCCGAACCGGAGGGCGCGAATTTTTCTGCGATTCTCCGCCGCAACCCCTTGAAATCGCTGAAAACACGGTCGGATAAGGGGGCCTTTTGCGCGTCCGAACGGGTATCGAACGCATGTCGAATGGGGGCCGAAGGGCGGCCAAACGGGCGCCGAACCGGGGCCGAGCGGCCGGCCGCCCTCAAGCCATCCACTCGCCGCCGTCATAGCGGCGGGAGGGCTTGCGCATCGTCACCAGCTCCTCGGCGGCCGTGGGATGGACGGCCACGGTCGCGTCGAAGTCGTCCTTGGTCGCGTTCATCGTCATCGCCAGCGCGACGAGCTGGATCATCTCGCCGGCGTTTTCGGCGAGGATATGCGCGCCGAGCACCTTTTGGGTCGCGCCGTCGACGATCAGCTTCATGATCGCCCGCTCGCCGCTGCCGGACAGCGTCGCCTTCATCGGCCGGAAATTGGCCTCGTAGACCTCGAATTTTTCCAGGCGCACGGTCGCCTCGGACTCGGTCATCCCCACCGCGCCGAGTTCGGGCGTGCCGAACACGACGCTCGCGACCGTGTCGTAGCGGATCGCCCGCGCGCCCGCGCCGAAAAGCCGGTCGGCGAGCGCATGGCCCTCGCGGATGGCGACCGGGGTCAGATTGACGTGATCCGTCACGTCGCCGACCGCGTGAAGCCACGGGACGTTGCTGGTGAGTTCTTTGTCCACCAGGATCGCGGCGTGGGAGCTGAGCTTGACGCCCACCGACTCCAGGCCCAGACCCTCCGTATAGGGGTGGCGCCCCGTCGCTGCGAGGACCAGGTCGACCTCGATCGTATGGCCGTCCGACAGCGCGACGCGGCGCGTACCGTCGCGGAGCTTCTCGATCCGCTTCGGCAAGGAGCCGAACCGGAACGCGACTCCCGCCCGAAGCATCGCGTCGCGGACGCCCGCGCGCATGTCCTCGTCGAAGCCGCGGAGCACGTTAGTCCCGCGCATGACCTCCGTCACCTGAGCGCCCAGCCGCTGCATCAGCGAGGCGAATTCGACCGCGATATAGCCGCCGCCGACGACCATGAGCCGCTTGGGAAAGACGGGCAGGTCGAAGATCTCATTGGAGGTGATCGCGTGCTCGAACCCCTCGATCTCGGGATGGAGCGTCGGCCGCGAGCCGGTCGCGATCAGGACGTGTCGCGCGGAAACTTCCCGTCCGCTTGCGAGCCGCACCCGATGCGGACCGACGATGGAGGCCCTTTGCTCGATGAGCTCGGCGCCGGACGCGGCCAGATTGGCGCGATAGGCGGCCGAGAGGCGGGTGATCTCCTTCTCCTTGGCGGCGACGAGGCTCGGCCAGTCGAAGCGCGTCTCGCCGACGGTCCAGCCGAACCCGGCCGCATCGGCGAACTCGTCGGCGAAGCGGCTCGCATAAACGTAGAGCTTCTTCGGAACGCACCCGCGGATGACGCAGGTTCCCCCGATCCGGCTCTCCTCCGCCACGATCGTCTTTGCGCCATGTCCGGCGGCGATGCGCGCGGCGCGGACCCCGCCCGAGCCGGCGCCGATGACGAAGAAGTCGACGTCGAAAGCCATTTGCGGCCGGCCTAGAAGTCGACGCCCTTCTTCTTCATCTCTTCGCGCGCCTTCGTGACGATGTCGGTCGAGAGATCCTGGCGCCAGGGTCCCAGCAGGTCCTGAAGTTTTTCGAAGAAGATCGGCTGGATCAACAGATATTTCTTGCCGGTCGGGCTTGCGAAGAATGCGGCGACGTCCTCGAGCTCCTTTTCATTCATGGCGAGCGCAAGCAGCGCCTCGCTCTTTTCGTAGGTCTGCTGCGCCGACTTGTCGAACTCGGGCTTGATCGCGATCAGGGTCTCCCTGAGGCTGTCGCGAATCTCGGGGTGCGTCGTCGTGACGTTGCGCTCGAACTCGGCCATCATCGTCGGCACGGTCTTGGCGATGGAGTCCTTGACGCCCATGTCGATCAGAAGCTGATCCGCGGCCGCGATCGCGGCTGGCGACGGCGGCGGCGGAACCGCAGAGGCCGCGCCGGGCGTCTGGTCGGCGGCATAGGCCGCCGACCCGCTCAGAACGACGCCTCCGAGCATGAGGGCGGAAAGGGTTCGCCTGGCGAACATTCAGGATCTCCTGTGCGAAATCAGATCTGGCCAAGTGTTTCGACCGACGCGGCGCCGGCGACGAAGGCTGCGCGCGCGTAGCCGATAAACAAGCCGTGTTCAACGACGCCCGGGATCGCCGAAAGCGCCGCCGCCAGCCTTTCCGCGTCCGGAATGGCGCCCAGGCGACAGTCGAGGATGAAGTGGCCGCCATCGGTGACGAAGGGCGAACCGCCGCCACGCAAGACCATGTCGCCGGAAAGGCCGAGGCTTTCGATCGTTTTCCGGATGTGGCCCCGGGTCGCCGTAAGTCCGAAGGGGACGACCTCGATCGGCAGCGGAAAGGCCCCGAGTCGCGGCACGAGCTTGGAGGCGTCGGCGATCACCGCCATGCTGCGCGACGCGGCCGCCACGATCTTTTCGCGCAGCAGCGCGCCGCCGCCGCCCTTGATGAGCCTGAGTTCCGGGTCGATCTCGTCCGCGCCGTCGACGGTCAGATCGAGTTCCGGCATGTCGTCCAGCGTCGTCATCGGGATGCCGAGGCCCTTCGCCTGTGCGAACGTCGCCTCCGAGGTCGCAACGCAGCGGACCTTCAGTCCCTGGGCGACCTTCTCTCCGACCAAGTCGACGAAATGGCGCGCGGTCGTGCCCGTGCCGAGCCCAAGCCGCATGCCCGGCTCGACGAGATCGAGCGCCCGTCTCGCCGCCTCGCGCTTCAGGCGTTCGCTGTCGTCGTTTGCGCCCATGGTGTCTCGCCGTCGTCCGGCCGTGCGATCGCTCGGGCGGCGGGAAGGCCCGGCGGACCGAACGGCGCAAAGCTGCGCGCGCGTCAAAGATTGCGCGACGCCGCTTTACCGGCTCACGGACTCAATGGCAATCGGCGCGCGATAGCCGCGCGCGCCGGACCCGTCACTTCTTGCCGGCCTCGAGCACGTCCTCGAACGTCCTGAGGCCGGTGGTCTGCGCGTTGACCAGCACCGCCATGTTGCCCGGCGCGTGCAGGTTCTTCCACATCTTGGTGTGGGCGAGGGGAATCTGCGCCCAAGGGAACACTTCCGACATGCACGGGTCGATGCGCCGCTCGATCACGAATTTGTTGGCCGCCGAGGCCTGCTTGAGGTTGGCGAAGTGCGAGCCCTGGATCCGCTTCTGACGCATCCAGACGAATCGTGCGTCGAAAGTGATGTTGAAGCCGCTTGTGCCGGCGCAGAACACCACCATGCCGCCGCGCTTGACGACGAAGCACGAGGTCGGGAACGTCGCCTCGCCGGGATGCTCGAACACCACGTCGACGTCCTTCTTGCCGGTGACGTCCCAGATCGCCTTGCCGAACTTGCGCGCCTCCGCCATGTAGGCGCTGTATTCGGGCGTATTCACCTTCGGCAGCTGGCCCCAGCAGTTGAAGTTCTTCCGGTTGATGACGCCCTTGGCGCCGAGCGACATCACGTATTCGCGCTTGCTCTCATCCGAAATGACGCCGATCGCGTTGGCGCCGGCAGCGGCGCAGAGCTGGACGCCGAACACGCCGAGACCGCCCGAAGCGCCCCAGACGAGGACATTGTCGCCTGGGCGCAGGCGATGCGGTTCGTGGCCGAACAGCATCCGATAGGCCGTGGCCAGCGTGAGCGTGTAGGAGGCGCTTTCCTCCCAGGTCAGGTGCTGCGGGCGGGCCATGAGTTGGCGATCCTGCACCCGGCAGAATTGGGCAAAAGAGCCGTCGGGAGTCTCGTAGCCCCAGATGCGCTGCGATGCCGAAAACATCGGATCGCCGCCATTGCACTCCTCATCGTCACCGTCGTCCTGGTTGCAGTGCACGACGACCTCGTCGCCGACCTTCCATCGCTTGACCTTCGACCCGACCGCCCAGACGATGCCGGAGGCGTCGGAGCCGGCGATGTGGTAGGGGTTCTTGTGCACGTCGAGCACCGAGACCGGCTCGCCAAGCGCCGCCCACACGCCGTTGTAGTTGACGCCCGCCGCCATCACCAGAACGAGGACGTCGTGGCTGTCGAGCGGCCAAGTCGGCACAACCTCGATCTTCATGGATTCTTCGGGGGGCCCGTGCCGTTCCTTACGTATGGTCCAAGCGTACATCGACTTCGGCACATGCCCGAGCGGAGGGATTTCGCCGATCTCGTAAAGATCCTTCACCGGAGCTTCAGCCGATAGATCCTTATCGGCGGGACGGATGGTCATGGGCTTCCTCAAATTCGGCGTTTTGGCGACGAAACGCTTCTCGGCCGGCCCCGATATTGCGCCGCACAATCCAGCATTGCCGTTCAGGCGGCGAAAATCAATCCACCTTTTCGTCGCGCCTGCGGCCAACGTGCGACGATTTGCCGACGCCCGTCGGTCCGCCGATTCGCTATGACAATGTGGCGCGAGCCCCCTTTTTCTGCGATTGTGCCTCGCACAAAAATGCGGGCGCACGCGGTCCCGGCTTTTTGAAGCGTGCGCCTCGGACAATGAAGCATCCGCTCGCGCATGCGGGCGGATGCGCGAGGTGAGGCGATGGCGGAGACGGACGAGCAGGCTCAGACGGCGCGGCGGGACAAACCCTGGATCTTCCGCACCTATGCCGGGCATTCCACAGCGCGCGAGTCGAACAAGCTCTATCGCCAGAATCTCGCCAAGGGCCAGACCGGCCTCTCGATCGCCTTCGACCTGCCGACCCAGACGGGTTACGACAGCGACCACATCCTGGCGCGCGGCGAGGTGGGAAAAGTCGGCGTCGCGATCTCCCATATCGGCGACATGCGCGCCCTGTTCGAGGAGATTCCGATCGCCTCGATGAACACTTCGATGACCATCAACGCCACCGCGCCGTGGCTGCTGGCCCTCTACATCGCCGTCGCCGACGAGCAGGGCGCGCCGCGAGCCCAGCTTCAGGGCACGACCCAAAACGACATCATCAAGGAATATCTGGCGCGCGGCTCCTATGTTTTCCCACCCGATCCTTCGCTCAGGCTGACCAAGGACATGATCCTGTTCTGCGCTCGCGAGGCGCCGAAGTGGAATCCAATGAACGTCTGCTCCTACCATCTGCAGGAGGCCGGCGCGACGCCGGTCCAGGAGCTCTCCTACGCGCTTGCGACCGCCATCGCCGTGCTGGAGCGCGTCCGCCAGTCCGGCGAGGTCGACGAGAAGGGCTTCGCCAACGTGGTCGGCAGTATCTCATTCTTCGTCAACGCCGGCATGCGTTTCGTCACCGAGCTCGCCAAGATGCGGGCGTTCGTGGAATTGTGGGACGAGATCACCCGCGACCGGTTCGGCGTGAAGGACCCCGCCAAGCGCCGCTTCCGCTACGGCGTCCAGGTCAACTCGCTCGGCCTCACCGAGCAGCAACCGGAGAACAACGCCTACCGGATTCTCATCGAGATGCTATCGGTGGTGCTCTCGAAGGACGCGCGCGCCCGCGCCGTCCAGCTGCCGGCGTGGAACGAGGCGCTCGGCCTGCCGCGGCCGTTCGACCAGCAATGGTCGCTGCGTCTCCAGCAGATCATGGCCTTTGAGACGGACCTCTTGGAGTTCGGCGACATTTTTGACGGCAGCAGGGAGATCGCGGCGCTGGTCGCCAGGCTCAAGAGCGAGGCGCTTGCCGAAATCGCCGCGATCGACGCGATGGGCGGCGCCGAGAAGGCGATCGAGACCGGCGCGCTCAAGGCCAAGCTTGTCGAGTCCAACACCCGCCGCCTCGAGGCGATCGAGCGCGGCGAGCAGATCGTGGTGGGCGTGAACGCCTTCACCAATTTCGAGCCTTCGCCGCTGACAGCCGGCGAGAATTCGATCATGGTTCCCTCCGCCGAAGCGGAGGCCGAGCAGGTCGCCAGACTCAAGGCGTGGCGGGCTCAGCGCGACGAAGCCCGGGTGCGCGAGGCGCTCAAGACGCTGCGGGCGGCCGCTGCGAGTGGCGTCAATATTATGCCGGCCTCGATCGAAGCGGCCAAAGCCGGCGCGACCACCGGGGAGTGGGGCAACGCGCTGAGGGCAGAGTTCGGCGAGTTCCGCGCTCCGACCGGCGTCTCGCCGCGCGCCCGGCAAGCGGCGGCGGGACTCGACACGCTGCGCGGCGAAGTCGAGCGCGTCTCGCTCAAGCTCGGCCGCCGGATCAAGTTTCTGCTGGGTAAGCCGGGCCTCGATGGCCATTCCAACGGCGCCGAGCAGATCGCGGCGCGCGCCACCGACGCCGGCATGGAGGCGGTCTACGACGGCATCCGCCTCACTCCCGCAGACATCGTCGAGCGGGCCAAGGAGGGCGTCCACTGCGTCGGGCTGTCGATCCTGTCGGGCTCGCACATCGCGCTCACCGAGGAGGTGATCGCGCTCATGCGCGCAACCGGACTCGAGCGCGTCCCCCTGATCGTCGGCGGCATCATCCCGCCCGCCGACGCCGAGCGGCTCCGCGCGGCCGGCGTGGCGGCAGTGTATACGCCCAAGGATTTCGAGATCAACGCCATGCTCGGCGCGATCGTCGCCGAGATCGAGCGGCGCTTCGACGAGGGCGCTAAGGCCGCTCGCAGCTGAAAGCGGCTTTTTTAGAATTCGGAGGCGGGCGCCGCGTGACGCTCGCCATCAGCCGTGCCCGGCGAACAGGAGGATCCCCGCGACGACGAGAGTCAGCATCGATGTGACGTAGGCCGTCTGCAGGGTGATGTTTTTCCACCAAAGGATGCGCGAGAACATGGCGCACTGTTGCGGGAGCATCTCGAAGTGCCTGTCCGCGTCCGCCAGGAACTCGAAATCCTCGGGGTCGATCCTGCGCCGGATGGGAAAACGGTCGCGCCCGACATGCGGGAAGCGCGGGTATACTGAAATCAGCAGATTCACGAAAATGAACAGGAACGGAGCGAGCAGGACTGGCAAGGTCAGATAGTGAGGATAAGCGTCTTTGTACTGGATGACCGTGCCCATCATGATCGCGACGAAAAGCACCGCGATGTTCGCCTTGATGTCGCTCAAGCGAATCGAGTCGCTGTAGCCGGCGATCAGATTTCGGAGTTGAGCGTTTCGGTCTGACGCCATTTCCAGCGCTCGCGGTTTTGTCCTAGGTGTACCAGACGTAGATCAGCAGCAGGATCGTGATAAATATGCACACGATCGACAGCATGAAGCTGATGTTGATGTAGAGGGTCTTCCACCACAGAAGCTCGGAGAGGACCGCGCAGCGCAGCTTCAGCTGCTCGATCTCGTCCTCGGTCTGGGTCACGTTGGCGAAATCGTCCGCGGTCGCGGTCCGTGAGACGAGGAAATTCTTTGCTCCGCGCTTGGGGTAGCGCGGGATGAGGACCATGAACAGGCAGACATAGACGATCAGGAACGGCAGCAGCACAAACGGGATCGGCAAATAGGTCGGGAATTTCGGATAGTTGTATAGAATCGGCCCCATCATGAATGCGACAAACAGGATCGCGATGTTCGCCTTGAAGTCGCTCGCCCGGATGGCGTCGGTGTATCCGGCAATCAAACCGCGATACGGCTGGGCGGGATCAGAGGGGGGCTTACTCATCCGACGTTCCGACGCTCCAAACGCTGGCGAGCGGGGCGCGTCCCGGTCGGATAACGGCTCAATCCCCGCCAATTCAAACACAAGATTCGCGTGAACGGGGACAATCTGTCAAGTAGCGCGGCGACGCGTTCACACCTCGCTGTCGACCGGCGGCGGCCAGGCCCTGGGGCTGTAGTCGGCTTTGCGGATCGCCAGCACGGCGAATAACATCACGATGCTCGCGGCCATGACGTAATAGGTCGAAGCAAGCGGATTGCCGGTCGCGCCAACGAGCCCGGTGACGACGTAGGTCGCGGTGCCGCCGAAGATCGCGACGCCCAGCGAATAGCAGATCGCCAGGCCCGTCGAACGGACCTGGGGAGGGAAGATCAGCGGGATCAGCATGATGCCGACGGCCACGCTCGCCGCATGCAGCAGGCTGAGAACCGTGATCGCCGCGACCAGCGTCGGTCCGCTCGGGTTGGCGACCAGAAGCTTCATCACCGGAAACAGCAGGACCATGAGCAGGAGGCGCGGAACGATCGCAACCGCTCGGACGCCGAAACGATCGGCGAGCAGTCCGCCGGCCAGCGACCCCATGGCGCCGGTCACTCCCAGCGTCACCGTGCCGAGCATCGCAGTCGATTCCGGTAGATGCAGCGTCCGGACCGCATAGGGCGTCATGGTGATGAGGAAATACTGGGTGATCGTTCCGCCGCTGACCAGCGCCAGACCGAGGAGCAGGCCCGGCCAGTTGTCCCGAAGGACGTTCCCCACCATCGCGCCGGCGCCGGCGCGCCGATGAGACTCCGGCGTCTCGAGGGTCTCGACCAGCTGGCTGCGGATGTAGACCCCGATCGGCGCGATGAACACGCCGAGCGCGAAAGGCACGCGCCAGCCCCAATCGTTGAAGCTCGATTTGGTCAAGCACAGCGCCAGGATGAGGCCAATAAGGCCGCTTGCGAGGCTGCCGAGGTTCTGGCTGGCGAGCTGCCAGCTGGCGAAGTACATCCGCCGTCCGGGCGGGGCGGCCTCGAGCATGAACATGGTCGCAGGCCCGACTTCGCCGCCGACGGCGAAGCCCTGCAGCAGGCGGGCGAGAATCAAGAAGATCGGCGCCCAGGCGCCGATCGCGTCGTAGCCGGGCGTGACCGCGATGACGGCGCTGCCGATCGCCATCAGGCCGATCGACAGGGTCATCGCCGGCTTGCGTCCGGCGCGATCGCCATAGGCCCCCAGCACCGCGCCGCCGAGGACGGGCGATGAACCCGACCCCGAACGTGGCGGCCGACGCCAGATCGCTGACAAAGACGTTGTCGGAGGGAAAGAACGCCTGGCCGATCAGGCCGAGAAAGGTCGCATAGACGGTGAAGTCGAAGAATTCGTATCCGTTGCCCAGAACGGCGGCGAAGACCCCTTTCGCGTTGAGCGTTGGACGCGCAGCCTTGGACGTGGTCACCGACTCGGCCAATAGCGGCACTCCCTTGGGTTGCGCCAGCGTTTCAAGCCGCGGCCGCTAAGTCAACGCGGTCGGTGTTATAGCGGCAGTCGCCCGCGGCGCTGACGCGTCTTGGCGACTGCCGCCGCCGCGATCGCCGTTGCGGCCTCGACGACAATTCCTGCCTGGCCGAGGTCCGTGACCCTCGGCGACCGCCCGTTCCGCCAGCAGGCATCGCAAACGACGAAGGCGTGAAAGCCCAGCGCTGCGGCGTCGCGTGCGGCGCGGTCCACCGCGCCCTCCTCGCCGCACAAGACCAGGGTGGTTGCGCCGAGATCTTCGAGATGCGCCTCGAGACGGTCGTCGTCGAAGGCGCCGGCCTCAGACGCGGGCGCATCGATCGCCGGCAGATCCTCGCGGCGCCACGCCTCGATCAGGGCCGCGATTTTCGCCCTCACGGTCGCGTCGCCGGCCGGGTCGGGCGCGCCGACAACGATCAGCGTCGCGTCCGCCGGCAGGCGCATTTACGGCCGACGCGGCGCGAGGGCCCAGTAGTCGAGATCGAGGATGACGTTCGGCTCGTAACCGTCGCCCTCGCGCAAAGGAAAGTCGGTGCACGGACGGTTCTTGGTCGCGACCGTGCGGACCCGCAGGGCGCCGACGTCGTCACGGCCGGGCAGAACCGAGGTTTCCAGAATTTCGCTCCAGGCGAATACGGTGTCGCCCGCGAACAGCGGCGCGACGTGCCGCCCGCCGTTGATCGCGGCGATGTGGAAGGCGTTGGCGAGGCCGTTGAAGCTCAGCGCGCGCGCGAGCGAAATGACGTGCCCGCCGTAGATCAGGCGCCGGCCGAACCGGCCCTGCCCCTCGCTGTGCTGGTTGAAATGGACTTTGGCGGTGTTCTGGTAGAGGCGCGTGGCGATCATGTGCTCGGCCTCCTCGACGGTGATCCCGTCGACATGGTCGATCCGCTCGCCGGCGACATAGTCCTCGAACCGGTTCGGCGAGCCGCTGAGCGTATCGTCGTAGGCCGCTCGCTCGATTGCGGGGCAAGCCGAGCCAAGGTCGGCCAGGGCGACCGCCTCCACGAGCTTCGGCACAACCGCGTCGGGCGCCGGCGAGTGGTGGTCGCGCTTGCGCACCATCACCCAGCGGACATAGTCGAGCACCGTGTCCCCATGCTGGTTGAAGCCGCGCGAGCGGACGTAGACGACGCCGCTTTGCTTGTTCGAGTTCTCCTTGAGGCCGATCACCTCGGACGTCGAGGTCAGCGTGTCGCCGGGATAGACCGCTTTCACGAACCGGCATTCGGCGTAACCCAGATTGGCGACGGCGTTGAGCGACACGTCCGCCACGGTCTTGCCGAACACCACGTGAAAGGCGAGCACGTCGTCGATCGGGCTTTCTGGGTAGCCGATCGCTTTTGCGAACGTGTCTGCGCTCTGGAGCGCGAAGCGCGTCCCGTAGAGCGCCGAGTAGAGCGAGGCGTCGCCGGCGTTGAGGGTGCGCGGCGTGGCGTGCCGGATGGTTTCGCCGATGCGAAAATCTTCGAAAAACCGGCCGGCGGCGGTCTTGGATGCGGTGGCGTGGGTCATGGTCATGGCTCAGAACACATTCGGGTAGATGTAGTAGACGATGATCCGCTCGAGGAGCATGACCCCGAGAAGAAGGACGATGGGCGACAGATCGATGCCGCCGGTGTTGGGCAGGAAATTGCGGATCGGCCTCAGGAATGGCTCGGTCAGGGCGAGGAACATATTCCAGGCGGCGCGGACGAAATCGTTGCGGATGTTGACGACGCCGAAGGCGATCAGCCAGGAGAGGATGGCGCCCAGGATCACGACCCAGGTGTATAAATTCAGGACGATGAGGACGATGTCGAGAATGGCGCGCATATGTTCTCCTGAAGGTCCGGGCCCGCCCGCCCATTGGCGAGATTCGAACGCGAGGCCGCCGCCCCGACGCCGTTGACACGGAAAGGGCGCGCACGTAAAGAGCGGCGCGACGGGGCTGTAGCTCAGATGGGAGAGCGCTGCAATCGCACTGCAGAGGTCAGGGGTTCGAATCCCCTCAGCTCCACCAAAAACACCTGAAGGGTAGAATATCAAGCAATTTCAATAGTGTATGTCTTCGGCTCGAATGAGCGCGTACCCTTCTGCGTACCGCGATTGCGTACCCCACTCCAAAGAAATTTTGTCGATGCCGCACGAATAGGTGTGCCCGCGCGCAGCGCCGTGGACAACCTGCATGCTGGAAGTCCCCGGCTCCCTACTCGTACTGCACGGGCATTGGGCCCGATGAACGACAGTAACCGCATAGTCGCGCCATTGCGTCACGACCTCCGGTCGGCTCTGTGGCGCGTTGAACCAACGGGGCTCGCCCGACGCGGGCAAATGCCGAAAACGCCCGCCCGGCTCGCGCGGGCGGGGCCTTGGCGCCGATCACTCGGCGCTGGCCTTGCGGCTGCGGGACCAGATCAGCGAAGCGCTTCGACCAGGCGGCGCTGATCTCGGCCTTGCCGACGAACACGCGGTGGGAACGGGCGTTGTCGTTGGCTCGGTTGGTTTCGGGCGCGATGCGCACGGTCTTGGCCTGCACTCTGAGCGTGACGATCTGACCCTGGAACTCGTTGCCGGCCTTCTTGAAAGAACCGATGCTGGCCATTTGAAGTCTCCATTCTGTTTCAAAGAGCCCGCGACTGCCGCGGCCTCGATGGCGATCGAAAGGCCGGAAGCGATCGGCGCCGCATCTGGAACGGACCGCAGCGGAGCGGAGGACGCCGTCCGAAGAACTTTGTTGCCTCGCGAGGAATGCGCGTGAGCGCAGGAGAAGAAAGTTCGGTGTCCGGCGTTGCGGCCCAGACGATCGAGGCGCAGCCGGCTTCCGGACAGATCAAGCCGAAAGAGGACGCCGCGGTCCGCGCGCGCCATGACAGGGGAATCGGAGACGCGTGGCTTGCCGTCGGCCCTTCCAAGGACAGGGGCGGCGCCCATGGTCAAAAATCGCTCGGCCTTTGCAGGCGCAGGCTGAAGGTCTCGAACGCTCGCGCGATCGCCTGGGCGATATGCTGTTCGTCGTCGGTCATGAGATCAGTCCCTTCCGATGAGGCCGTTGCCAGAACCGTCGGCAACGACCCACGTCTCATCCATGGTTTGCGTAGGCGGGCGGCCGAGTGGCGTGGCCGCCTGGGCATGGGCGATCTGCGCCATACGCAGACGACCGGCGGTTACGATGACAAAGCCGCCTAAACCTTACGCCGAACCAAGGGCTGCTGTTGCCCGAACGGCCGCGGTGCAGCCGGCGCAACCACATTCGTTTGGTCAGTGAAGGTTTGACGCGCTTCTCGATTCCCCGGAGAGGCGAATCGATCGGGCAAGCCACCGAAATCGTTGCTGTCACCCAACTCTTCCGGTTCAGGTTCTCCTGTAGCCCGCACGTCGCCCTTCTGGGCTTGGAGTTGCGCGGCCTGGGCGGTTGCGATCAATCGGAAATAGTGTTCGGCGTGCTGAAGATAGTTCTCCGCGGCGATAGGGTTGTTGCCGGTGTGAGCGTCATGCGCCAATTGAAGGTATTTTTCGGCCACGTGCTGCGCCGTGCCGCGAATTCTGACGTCGGGGCCGTGCGAGTCAAACGAACGAGTCAAGGGGTTGGGTTCACGACCGCGATTTATTTGGCGTCCGCGAATTCGGTCTTTCTGACCAAGTGACATTTCAAATCCTGAAGGTTCAACCGCTCCTGCAGGGAGCGTGTCGGAGCTTTTGCGGGTCGGCGCGGCGTTCGAGGCGTCGCAGCGCCGCACCGTCAAGTCTCCATGAAGCGCCCGGACTCTGGCGCTGAGCGTGTCGTGTCAGATCTGGTGCGACGAAGCGTCAGATTCGGTCTGTCGATTTCGTCCAAAGTTTGCGCGCCGAGCGGTCGCCTGATCGGGTTTTCGGCGAACAATTGCGCTTTCGAAAGCAGTAGCGTCGCTGAACGTCGCCAATTTGAGATCGCTAACGCCCACCCAAATGCTAGCAGTATGGGCTTCCGTCCGGACTCCGACGGCATCGCGACGATTGCAGCTACATAACCCTTTCTTCCTTCAATGCAAGGGCAACAACGTCGCGCTTCAGCCTGCGAAGGAAGGGCGGCGCGCTCGCTGACATTGATCTGGCGCTGCCGCGCTCACGGTCGGCCATTCTCGGCGTCGTCATGGACATCGTCTATAGGGCGGCCGTTCTCGGCGAATTCTTTCCTGGCGAAGCGGCTATCGTTGCGGTCCTGCTCGCCTTCATTCCGTACCTTCTGCTCCGGGGTCCGATGGGACGAATTGCGCGCCATTGGATCGCCCGGCCGGCTTCCTGCTGATCCGTCAGCGACGCCCGGATCGACGCCATGTAGGAGACGCTGATCCTCGCAACCAATGGTTCCGTCGTCGCTTGGCTCACGCGCGGCGACAGCGGAGAGGCATCCGAAGTCGCAATTCGGGCGGACAGGCCCATTGCGCGCTCCGCTGTAGCTGGCCGTCCATTGCATGAGGCGGTCGTTGCGCGCGGTCCTTCATGAACACCGAGACCGAGATTGAACAAGCGTAACCCGACTACCATGCGGGCCGCTTTGGTCAGATCCAGGGTGTCCGACAATCTTGGGCTGCTCCGAGCGGTCGTCCGCCGGCGGCTCGTCAGCGCAAGAGACCGTTCGTCACTCGAACAGATTTCTCAAGTGATCGTTCAGGAAGCGGCCTGCCGGGTCCATTTTGCGGCGGATCGCCTGGAAGTCATGAAAGCGCGGATAGAGCGACGGCATGTCTTCTGCGCGATTGAAATGCAGCTTGCCCCAATGTGGTCGCGCTCCGTATTGCCTGAGGATCGCGTCGACGTCGAGGAGATAGTTCCAATAGTCGATCCCCGGGCCGCCGGAGACGGAGACCGTCACGCTGGCGCGCTGGTAATAGGGGCTCAGCATGCCCGAATCGCCAGCGACGAAACGATATTCGACCGGGTAGATGCAATTCGTGTGCTTGGTTAGCATCAGCTCGCGAATTTGTCGCAAGGCCTCCTTGCCGCGCTCGACGGGGATCGCGTATTCGAGTTCGTGAAAGTTTGGGACGTATTCGATCGGATAGATTTCCGAACTGTAGGCGACCCGCTCGAAAGTTTTCTCGTTCGAGTAGGGCGGCTCGTGGGTGAGGTTCATCACCTTCATCTCGCAGACGTCGTGCTCGCGCTTGACCGCCGACACTTCGGCGACGTCGGGCAGGCAGTAGAGATGCCGGGACTCGGCGACTGGGCACCAGAAGAAACTGAAATGGCGATTGTTTGTCGCCAGGCCGTCGTGCCTTTCCATGCAGGCCTCGAAATCGTCGCGCCAGAGGCTTTCCTTGAGGTTGTACGCGGGGACCGCCTGCAGCGTGATCGTCGAAATCACGCCGAGCGTGCCGATGGAAACCTGTGCAGCGGCCATCGTTTCGGGATCCCGGTCGGCGTCGACGTCAAAGACCGAACCGTCCGGCTGAACCAGCCGCATGCCGACCGCCTGGGACGACAGGCAGCCAAGACCGATTCCGGTGCCATGCGTGCCGGTCGACAGGGCGCCGGCGATCGCCTGGGTGTCGATGTCGCCCTGATTGGCAAGCGATAGCCCAATCTCCTTGAGAGCGCGGCCGATTTCGCCGATCCTCGTGCCTGCCCGCACGACGACGCGCTTGCGATCGAGGTCGGCGCTGACAAGCCCTTGCATGTTCTTCAGGCTTAGGAGCAAGCCGCTGGTCGCAACGATCGGTGTGAACGAATGGCCGGAGCCGGCTACGCGAATGGGAAGATTTTGACTCGAGGCCTCGCGCACGAGCGCAGCCAATTCGTCTTCCGAACCGGGCTCCGCCATGTGCCGGGCGATGAAGGATTGGTTGCCAACCCAGTTGCGCCAGTGCCCGCCCGGCCCCAGCTGCGCCGACGACGCTCGCGTGAAATCAGTCATGTCGTCATTTCCCTGACCGCCGGACATCGCGCATCAATCCCGCGCGCTCGTCTCGCGCCAGCCAACGATGTCGGACGCCGTAGGGGAGCCTCAAATGCCATAAGCGGTATCAAGTAATCGCCGCTCTGACCTACGCGTTCGCCCGCGTCGCCGCGAGATTCCGGGACCGCACCGCGGCGGTCCCGGGTTCGTCATCCTAGCTAATCAGTAGTCCATGCCGCCCATGCCGCCGCCTGGCATAGCCGGGGCCTCCTTCTTCTTCGGAGTCTCTGCGACCATGGCTTCGGTCGTGATCATGAGACCGGCAACCGAGGCGGCGTCCTGTAGCGCGACGCGCACAACCTTCGCGGGGTCGACGATGCCGGCGCTCAGCATGTCGACATATTGCTCGGTCTGGGCGTCGAAGCCGTAAGTCTGAGACTTGTTCTCGGTGATCTTGCCGACCACGATCGAGCCTTCGACGCCGGCGTTTTCGACGATTTGGCGGATCGGCGCCTCAAGCGCCCTCAGCACGATATTGATGCCGGCCTGGACGTCGGCATTCTCGTCGCTCAGCTTGCCGACCGCGGCCTTGGCGCGCAGGAGCGCCACTCCGCCTCCTGGCACGATGCCTTCTTCAA
>Ga0074045_10002379_pt1 | contig 17429 bp, 22 predicted proteins | sample BogForMeECP23OM2_FD_94442 | JGI IMG/M metagenome (GOLD analysis project Ga0074045, IMG submission 94442) | Bog forest soil microbial communities from Calvert Island, British Columbia, Canada - Bog Forest MetaG ECP23OM2 | ecosystem: Environmental > Terrestrial > Soil > Wetlands ...
CGCGCGAAGAGTTCTTGAGGTTCATCAAGGAGCACAGCGACGCCTCATTTCAGGTTGCGCAACACCTGGGCCGCGACTGTCAGATGGCCTATGACGTCATACGCTCGATCGGATTGAGTAATTCGGCCGCGGAAAAGCTAGCGAGGTTTCTGGTGGAGTGGGCCGGCGATGGGCGTTTGACCGGCGGCGTAGTGCGCGTCAAACTGACCTTGACGCACGAAGAAATGGCGCAGTTGATCGGCTGTTCACGCGAAACAGTGAGCCGCACACTAAGCGAATTCAAGCGGCAGCACCTGGTTGAAGTGAATGGCTCGACACTCCTGGTGCGCGATCTGGCGGCATTGGAAGACCTCGCGGCGAATTGAACCCGAACTCTCTTAGGTCAAAGACTCCGCCATGGTGCGCATCTGAATCTGAACGATCCGCGATCCGGGGGGTTGCGCGCAGGCGAACAGTACGGCCTGAGCGACATCTTCGGCTTCGAGCATATTGGACTGCTCGACCCCTTTTTCAGTTCGACCCTTGCCAATCGCGAATTCGGTCTTGACCCCGCCGGGGTTGATCGTCCCGACCTTGATACCGTGGGGGCGAAGTTCCTTGTCCAAGCCTTGCGCAAAGCCGACCTGCGCAAACTTCGTTGCGCAATAGGCGGCCTCGCCGGCGAATCCGTAAACACCGGCCATCGAGGAGATCATCAGGACAAGTCCCGCGTGCTGCTTGATCATCACCGGGACCGTGTGCCGAGTGAACAGGAATGTCGAGCGCATGTTCGAGTCCATCATTTCGTCGTAATCGTCCGCGCTACTATCGACGAGGTTTTTGTAGTTGCCGACCCCGGCGTTGTTGATGAGGATGTCGATCCTGCCAAAGGATTGCACAGCCTGCTCCACGGTGCGGCGTGCGGTGTCCTCTTCGCGGGCGTCGCCAATCACCAAGACGGCCTTCGTGCCGAGTTGATTCGCCTCGGCGACAAGCTGCTCCAGTCGATGCTGACGCCGTGCCGTGAGCACCAGGTTGGCACCCACGCGCATCAACGCACGCGCGCACGCCTGCCCAATGCCGGCACTGGCACCGGTAATTAAAGCCACGCTGTTTTGCAACCGTCCTGCCATGATTTTCACCTCGCCGATGAACCGGGTGACTCACTTGTTCGCGATTGTACGCAAGTGGGGTATTCCCAGTCGGACCTCACCCGGAGTTCTTAATCGCTAGGTGAGTTGCGAGCCCCGGGAATTGTCCGCGGTCTTTTTTGATTTCAAAACGATATACAGTGTACACGCATCTCGTCCGTTCGCGATATCGCGCCACGAAGGACAACAAAATATCAGGTGGAGGCCCAGTTGGTGCGTTCGAGGAACGTGGGCGGTTCGTAGGTCTTGCCCCTGGCTAGCCGGCGTTCTTCGCGGCGCGTGGTCCACAAAAGAAGCGGGCCGAGCGCGCGCGAACTGAGGCGGGCGAAGATGCCGGATTCGCTCTCAACATCCTTGCGTAAGGCCTTCATTTTCTCGCTGACGCTGCGATTCACGGACCGGAATTGGTGTTCCATCGCCCAAAGTGCGGCACTATAGCCGGTGCGCAGCTTCTGCATTTCGCGGGCAAAGCGCTCGCGAACGCGCGGATCGGGATAATCGCGGTAGCGCCGCCAGCCTTGCAGCATGGTCTGACACATGCGGTAAAGGCTGGGGCCGTTGGACTCGAAGTCGTGCAAGAAAGCCCAATCGAGAAAGCGTTTGGAATCTTCGCGGGAAATGGCGGCGTGCTGGAAGTTGAACTTGAACTGGCCGTGAATGTCGGCGAGGTCCACGGAGTCCAGCATACGGCCCTGTTCCTTCATTTCGCGGTAGAGCGGCGTGCCCGGCACCGGCGTATAGAGCATGAACTGGTGGAAATCGGTCTCATGGCTGCAAGCGTGCTCGATCTCGCCGGTGATATTGGCGGGCGTGTGGTGCTCCAGCCCAATAATCGTGGAGCCCTGCACGCGGATGCCGTGGCTGCGCAGCTCGCGGGTCAGTTCGCGCGTGTCCGTGCCTTTCAGCTTGGTGTACTCCGAGTGCGGGGATTCCAGGCCCATCCACACCCAGGAGACGCCGAGCTCCACGAGCTGCTCCATTGAGTAGGCCTTGATGGCATTCGCGGAGGCGAACACCGCCATGCCCCAACTTTTGCCTGCGGCCTTCATGCGCTCCAGGAGTTGCAGGGCGCGCTTGCGGTGCAGCAGAAAATTCTCGTCCATGATGAAAAAGGTCTGCACGCCCAATGAAGTCTCAAAGCCCTCCATGATGTCAAAGAGCTCGTCGCCGGTCTCATAGAAATTGTAGAAATTGCCCTTGCCACCGAAGAACGAAGATGTGGCGCAGAAGCTGCAGCCCATGGGGCAGCCGACCGAGGGAATGATGGTGGCGGCGGTGGAACCCCGGCGCTCGGGAAGGCGCATACCCATGGAGCGCGTCTGAATCCCGGAAACGATGGCGGGATGCTTGATGGGAGCGGTCACGTCCTCGCCCAGGTAGCGGCGCATCCAGGAAATGCCCTCGCCGCGGACGTAATGATCGGCGTCCACCATGTGCTCGATGCCGGGAATCGCGGTGACGTGGCCACCAACGACGACGGTGGAATGCGGCGAGAGTTCGCGCACCAGACGGCACATCTCGCGGACTTTACCAACGTTGCTGATGATCGAGGAGATGCCCACGACCTCGTATTCGTGCGAGGTCAATTCGCAGGCGAAGGCTTCGCGCGTGGGGAAATCGAGGACCGTGCAGGGAGCAGAGATATTGGCCTGGATCAGCATGATGCCCCAGGAGCGGTGGAACATGCGCAGGGAGAAGGCGCCTTGCGCGCGGGTCACCTGATTGTGGTACAGCTCCATGGGATTGATGGCGCGGCTGCCGTATTCATCGTCCTGAGCATACGGGCCGAAAACAGAGCTAAGAAGGACACGCGCACGCGTACCCTTCGGATGGGTGTCGCTACAACTCGAATTCTGCGGATTCATAAGATTGGATCTTCAGAGTAGCACGGGGCGGCAGAGGCCCTTTGTGACAAATGAACATGATGGTGTGACAGCGAGTGTTCTGTTTTGCACACCGCGGCTGTCGCTGCGATTTCCGCATAAGTTGCTTGAAACTGGCGGTGCTGCTTGCCTTCTTACATTCAACAGAAATGTTGGATAGTGCCGCGCGAGGCTTGCTTGCGAAGGGTTACAGGGCGTGCGAGAATGAAAAAGTGTGGCTGTGCCTTCCCGAAGGCGGCCGGCTGCAATGGCGATATCGTCTAGGGGTCCAGGACGCCGCCCTCTCACGGCGGAAACCCGGGTTCGAATCCCGGTATCGCTACCAACAATTTTTAACCCTCTAATCCTCTAGCGTTTCCGGACAGTCTCAGTGCCGTTGGACTACTTTTGGACTATTTCTGCGAATTGCAGATGGCCCCGAGGGCCCAAGTATTACGGGCCAGTCCCATGGCGAACAAGAGAGTCAAAATTTACGAATGTGTGAAAGTTCAGGGGAAGTGGACTACCGTCACGGTCAAGATTCCGAATCTGAGGCCCGACGGCACCCTGTACATGAGAGACGACCGCGACGGCAAATTCAGGGTCTCATGGTACGAGGTCAACAAGAAGCAGTGGCACCCCACAACCTGCCGCAGGCTCAGTGATGCGCTGAAGGTGAGGTCTGAGAAGGAATGGTTCCTAAAAAACCAAACCCGTCCCGGCGTGCAAGACCCTACAAAGCCGGATGCTCGTGCGCCCATCGCGGCCTCTGTTGAATGCTATGTTGAGTCCCTCACAGGTTCTAAGAGAACCAAGAGCGCCTATGGACATGCCGTTCGAGAATTCGAGGCTTGGAATGCCAGCCTCAAAAACGGCAGTAAGAAAACTTTTATCGAAGAGATCGATAAGGCTCACATGGCTCGATTCTTCGACTACCTTGCAGACGACGAACCCGAGAACCACCCCTATACCGCCGCGTTAAAGCTCTTGCGCGTGAACGCGTTCATTCGGTCGATACTAAAGCTCGATCCGGGGAAAGGCCCAATCAAGAAATCCGATTTTCGGAGGGAACTGAAGAGTGGTCAGGATCGCCCTGAGATTTATACCCGCGAAGAACTAAAGACGTTGTTCGAGATAATGACACCCGAAGAACAGCTATTGTTCGAAGTGTTTCTGAAGACTGGGTTGCGGAAACGCGAAGTGATGTTTCTGGAAGAAGACGACCTCATTGTGGACACACTGGCTCCGGGCCGGGTCAAGCGGGAAATCAGAGTCACTAACAAGCCCCAGATGGGGTTCATGACGAAGAACGGCAAGACGCGGTACATTTGGGGAATTGCTAGAGACCTGATGGACAAATTACTCGCACTGAAGGCCACCAAGCGCCCGTCTCGGCTCCTCTTCGGCACTGCGAATGGGCTGCCCGACTACCATATGCTCGATGCGCTCCGTTCCATTGCACGTCGGGCCGGAATAGAGCCATCGCGTTGCTGGCTGCACAAGTTCCGGAGCACATGTGCGACAAATTGGCTGCGTTCAAGGCGATTAGGCGGCGAGGGACACGACATGGGTCTTGTGCGAGAGTGGCTTGGACACGACGACTACAAGAGCATTGAGAGATACTTCGCAATCGCGAGGGAGGAGGAGATGATCGAAGCAGATGAGTCCGTACAGGTTCCGCAAAACTGCGGTACTGAGAATTGTGTCGTCCTCACCACATGCTTCGGATGCCGTTGTGAGAAGGCAGAAGTGCGCTCAAAGTTTGCGGATGGCAGCCAGATTGTCTTCTGTCCGTCATGTGGCGAATTGGCTTGCGAGGATGGTGGGAACCGGACGGTGATAAAGAAGATTGCCTGTTCCGCATGAGGCAGGGCGGTATTGCAGTAGGCCAACTCGGCTAGAATCGTTGCGATCACCGCTCGGCCACCTATCGCTTTCCCATTGGCAAACACAGCTAACAGGATGCCCGCGCAAGGGACTTCGGGCTCTAGCACCGCCCAGCGTGTTTCGGAAACGTCCGCTGGCATGCTGATTTGTGTGGCATCTAGCCGAATCAGTCCCGTTGCCCGGATCGTCGGCATTGATGATCTTAGCCAAGGGACTAGAGGCAGCAGTGAGGTGCTTTTGCGATCGGCCTGCGCGAGATTGCGTTGACTCATAGGCCACCTCAAGGACGACACTTGCTGGCCGCGAAAGGGGCTGGCGGTCTAACCTGCGGCTATGAGGTCAAAGAAGAAATTAGGGCCGAAGCCGTCTGGCTCGACAGCGAGAAGCAAATCCCACCCCAGCAGTCCCACTAACCCCACGGAGAAGGCGAAAACACCTGCGCGAAATCCGCGACTTCCGACGATTCAGACTGGTCAGGAGAAGCCAGCGGTCGTGCTTTCGGACGAACAGATGCGGCAGAACTACGAGAAGGCCCACCCCGAAGAATTGAAGCGAATGACAAGCCATGTTGCCCTCGTCTACCGGAGTGCTCGTGTCAGGAGGGAGTACCGACAAGCGCACGTAATGAAACACTGGGACGACACTGACCGTCGAATTCTGTTTCTTCTGGTTCTTGGATATTCGCACAAAGGCATGGGCATCGAATTGGGAATCACCAGACAGGCCATTGAAAAACGGCTGGAACGCATGTGCAAACAAGTCGGGGTAGAAGAGGACACCCAACTGCTCCTTTGGATTCTCGGATTTGTGACTCTGCATCCTGACGGCAAAATGACCACTACTGGAACAACGCTCATCGAGCCCCATGACTACAGCACTCCTTTCGGTCGCCGCATCCTCACCTCTGTTCACGTCCCCTCTTTCGCTTCGACGAAAGTCTAAGAGCTTCCACGAAATCCGCAGGTTGCAATCCGCAACCTGACGCTCGTCCAACCCCATTTCACAATTGTGTTGGTCAACCGAAAACATTCGGCTGGTTGCCGAATTCTCGGCGCAGTGCGAGCAAGAAACGCGGAGAACCAGTGTGAAACGAAGCGTGGGACGGAAAAAGGTGAGGAAAACCGGAGAGCGGGTCAGAGACGGAGAATGGCCGTCACACGTCAGAGACGCCGAATCCCGGCTTCTATTTGCCGCTTGGGAGGCTCTTGAGACGGTGACTGGAGTCTCCTTCCATCTACTCCGGGAATCGGCCACGGACGGAGTTTTTCTTTGGCTGCTCGGAGATGCGCTCCATGGATTCCACACCCATGTCGAACTCCCGGAGGAATATCTGCTATTGCGGAAACGTAGCGGGAGCGCCCCTATAACGCTCGACATCGCCGCAGAGAAAGCGGGCATGCTTGAGCGTTTGTGCCAAACGACCAAGGATGCGCTGCTCACGGAGCCCCATCTGCTCATTGATCGTTCTGAGGAGCGCAGACGCATCGCCGACTCGCTGGCAAGACTCAGCGACATGGCACACACGTTCAGTCTGTTGACTGAGGTTTTTCCGCGTGTGCCAAAAAAACCTCTTCTGCTGGGTTGCAATCGGCAACTCGTTCCTCGCTGAAATTTCCTGTCAACTGTTCATGTACGAAGAAGAATCGTTAGGAAGGGAGGTCTTTTATGAGCATCTACGAATCGCTGCGAACGGGAATGAACGACTTCGGGTACGGCGACCGCTTCAAGGGCTACGCACGGATGCCAGTGCTGAACGCCGACCAGCCTGCGCAAATCGTGGGGCTGACGCCGCCCGACAAGCGCCCGTCCGTCGAGACGCTCAATCTCATGCCGCCGTTCGAGCGTTTCTTCATCGAATGCGCCCTGCCGCCCGAACTGCGATTCGAAACGTCAACGAGCGTAATGGAACCGGGCGGAGCAAAGACAGTGCTGCATGAGACCGTGGTCGAAATCGGCATGGATGTCAGCGTCGAGCACCACGACCACGGGGACGACAAAGACATACCGCCCGAACAGCGGACGAAGTGGCACATGCGCTGCCTGCCTTTCTACAAGACCGACAGCGACCCGGCACAACACGACCCGCTGTGCGTGTCGAACTTCGAACTCTTCATTTCGTTGCGTGCGGACGGCTTCCCCGCTCTAGTCACCAAGGCGACTCCGGAAGCTCTGGACGGGGCGTTCCTCACGCATGGCACTGCGCTCTGGGTCGGGCAGGACGGCAACGCCTACAGCGTCGTCGCCCGCCACCGTGGGGGAGGCACAGCCGCTTGGAAGCAAAAGCTGATGGAAATCGGCGTCGAACTACAACCGCTGCCCGTTCCCCAAGGGGGAGGGGTCACAGAAATCACCCGAGTCAATTTCCCCGCCGCCAAGACGTTCGAAGAGAGCATGGAGATTGTCTCCGGGCTGTACCGCCAGACGGTGGCGCAGTTCGAAATGTATCTGCCCTTGCTATATGCAATCAACTCGCTGCACAACAAGCGCACCGTGCTGAGCACCGTGCAGCACAGCCGCCAAGTCCGGCGTGCGGCGCAGCGCAACAACCAGCAGCCGCCAGACCAGAAGACCATCGTCATAAAGGATTTTGTCACCGTCATGCAGGGTGCTCACAAGGCTCGGGCGGAAGGCGTCGAATATCCGCTCGGCGAAGTCATCGGACACTGGCGGCATTACGGCGTTGACGGGCGCACGGGCTTGCTCTTTGGCAGGTACCGGGGCACGTTCTTCGTGCCGTCGTTCCTGCGTGGCAACCCCGACAAGGGCGCAACCGACCACGATTACGTCCTGAAATGCAAGGGGGAGGCGGCGTGAGCGAGCAAACAGCAATCGTGAAAGCCGAAGATGACAGCTTGTCATCTTCCCCCTGCGACCTGACGGAAATCGACAAGATGAGCGCCGACGAACTGCATAGGGAAATCATCCAGACCTACGTTGCGCTTGGCGAGAACGTCGTCATGTATCAAGCCCTCGTGCTCAGTGCCCGCGAGCGGATGCACCGGGGCGAGAAGATCGGCGGCTGCCTGACATGGACGGAATACGCCAACGAGTATCTGCGGCGGGACGGCGAGTCCCTGCCCACATGCCTGAGGCGGCTCGCCCGTGCAATCGAGGGACACAATCCCGACCTGAAGCACGACGGCTCGAAGGGCCGCAAAAAGTCCAAGTCCACCGAGAAAGCAGAGTTAAAGGAAGTCACCGGGAAGTGCCAAGCGAGAAAACCCGACCACAGAATGTGCGGAGCGCCCGCCGACATTGTGCTCACTTGTGGGACGGGCGAGGACAAGTTTTGCTGGAAGCATTTTTCGGACAAGAACGGCTTGGGCGAATACATCCAGAAGCAGCTTGCCCCGCCTTCATTGCCGGAACCGACGCTTGTGCCCGACGAATGGCGTGATGAACTCGAAGAGCAGATTGAAACCATCAACGGGATTCTCGAAAAGAAGCCCGGCGATGCTTACTGGACGAAGAAGCTCAAGGAGTCGAAGGAACTGCTGGAAGGTTTCGACGAGGACGAGGAGCGTGAAAGTCTCCCGGCTTACACCGTGACATTGCACGCCAAGAGCATCACGAGCATGAAGGCGCAGTTGAAGAAGCTCGGCATCAATGCCACCGTCGAAAAAATTGTCCATGCACGCAGCCGTGCGGATCAACTGAACGAAGCCGCACATCAAGTAGATGACGCCAAGCAAACAGTAGAGGAACTGCGGGACGAGTTGCAGGAATGGCACGACAGCATGCCGGAGAATTTCCAGCAAGGCGAGAAGGGCGAGGATTTGGAGTCGGCGATCAGCGCCCTCGACGAGCTAGCGGGCGAACTCGAAAACATCAGTTTCGACAACGTGCAGTTTCCGGGGATGTACTGATGCTTCAAGGCAAGCCGTCCGCAAAAAATCCAGAGCACGCTGACGGGGCTTCTGCCGCGTCCGCATCCGGAGTGTATCTAACAGCGAATGGACACACGACAAAACTCATAGCAGAGGAGAGGAGAACGAAATGAGGACAGCTACAAAGCAAGACCCCCCGGGACTCCAGCGCAAAGTGCTGGAGTCCTTCCGGGGAATGACCATCTACAAATGCACCGACATCTTCATGCACAGCAACATGATTATGGCGAGTCCGATGGACTTCTACGCCGTGCTGCTGCCCGACGGGACTTGGCTGCACAGCGAGGGCGACGACGCCGACAACCTCCTCATGTTCGGCAAGCCCCGGTACGCACGGCAGGCTGTTGAACAGTATCTCGCGGGCCAGCGCCAATGGAGCGAGTCGTGAAAAAGCCCAAAGTCAAAAAGAAAATACCGACGTGGCCGTGGCCAGAACGTCCGCTCAAGAAAATCTACGACAAAGCACTCATCGGCCACGTGTGGGCGGGACAGAGCCCCCGGTGCTTTCAGAGCGCCGAGGACGAGGAAGAGCCCATCGCCGTCTACGATCTTGACAAATTGACAGAGATTCACTTCCGCCAGTGCTGCAAGGAAATGCCGGAAGAACACCCGGACGCCGTGCGGGAATGGGCAATGCAAGAGTTGCTCGACGAACTTCCCCAACTGCGAGCCATCTTCGTGAATGTCGAGGGGGTGAAGCCGTGAAAAAGACGCTCTCGCTAGCTGAACTTGACGACGACGTGAAGCTTGGTTCATCGGAAAACTTTTCCGAAATTGACGCTTTGCCCGAAGAAACATTGGTACCGGACGCCGAGACGAAAGCTCTCATCGCCGACGTGATCGCCGCTGCGGACGAGTTTCGTCCGGTGCACCAGAAACTCAAGGACGTTGTGGAAAAACACCGCACGAAGATCGTGCTCTTGAAAGACAAGTTCGGGGTGCGTCAAGGAACACGAGGATGTCCGGTGCTCGTCTGCGAGACCCCGATGTACTGGGAGGATTTCGTCGTGCACTACTTCGACGTTACTCCCCGCCGCTTGAACCAATTATTGGATGTAAAGGACGACAAAGACACACGGGGTATCGTGACCCAAACGCCCGACGAGGAAAAGCCGCTGTACAAAAAGGGGTTTCGGGCTGGATTGCAAAAATCCGAGGACGAGATTGTGCAACTCCGTTCCGCCCTTTCGATCCTTGAACCTAAGCCCGAAGCGCAGGAACTTACTGAGCGCATCCTGCATCTCGAAGCCCTTCTGGAAGCCGAGAGGGAAGACGCCAAGAAGGTCATCGGTCACTTGGCACTCCAAAAGGAGCGGATGATCCGGGACCCGCAGATGGCCGTCATGGACGTGGAAAAGCCACGCCCCACGCTCGACGACTGGAAAAACCAGAAGTCCCATCCCGGTGGGACCTATAAGCTCAAGTATTTCGCCGAAGCCGGGGAGTCTTTTTGGGACCGTTATCTATACATCTTTTCGCCGACCGCCTTCCGGAAGGCGCTGGAAAAAGTCGGCGATCCGAAGCACAGGGATGATCTGGCGACGCTGGCGAAGCTCATCCAGTCGGCAGCGGATGACTTGCGCATCCTTGCCGCGGCGGTCAAACCCGAGTAGGCCCATTTGCAGAATGCTCATTTTTCGAACGTTGCAGGAGACCATCAATGGAAAATAGCAACATCAACTGGACGGACCACACTTGGAATCCGTGGATCGGGTGCCGCCATGTATCGGCGGAGTGCGACCACTGCTATGCCGACGCTATGGTCACGAACCGCATGGGCCGAGACTTTGGCACCGTTCAACGCACGAAAACTTGGAAGGAACCGCCAAAGTGGAATCGCAAGGCCCCGCAGCTTGAAGCCGATCTCGGCAGGCGGGTTCGCGTGTTCTGCGCGAGCCTGACCGACTTTTTCATTCAAGATGCGGATGAATGGCGCGGCGAGGCTTGGGAAGTGATCCGCCAGTGCACTCAGATGGACTGGCTCATCCTCACCAAGCGCCCGCAGCTTATCGCTCGTCGCCTGCCAGCAGACTGGGGCGACGGTTGGCCGCATGTGTGGCTCGGTACAACCTGCGGTGCCAGAGGTTCCTATTCCCGGATCGATGCGCTCCGGGAAATCCCTGCGGCCGTTCGGTTCATTTCGGCGGAGCCTCTTCTTGAGCCCCTTGTTGACATCAACCTGATTGGGTTCCATTGGCTGATTGCCGGGGGCGAGAGTGGTTCGGGCTTCCGCCCGATGCGCGAGGAGTGGGCGATTGAACTGCGCGATGTGTGTGCTCGGGCTGGGGTTGGATTCCACTTCAAGCAGCACTCGGCTTTCAAGCCGGGTCAGCATTCCGAGTTATGCGGCAAGGTCTATCACGAGCCGCCGCTTGTCACCATCGGCAGGACGCCAAGAGTCGAAGTGCCCATCTCACCATCCGGGTCAGTGGTAGCCGCCAAATCCGAACTGAACAAGATGTCCGATTCGCTCAAAGCGATGGTGAGGTAATAGCAAATGAAAATGATTGACGAGAAGTTCGAGACCAGCAAGGGGAAGCACCGTTTGTACACCGTCCGCTCCATGGGACCGGGGCGGGGGTTCGGAGTAGTGGACAGGCTGCGCAACTGGTTCGTCGCCCATCCTTTTTGGAGTCGTGAGGCGGCTTGGGAATACCTGCGCGAGACGGATGCCTAGCATGGGAGGAGAAAGAACAGCAAGGGGAGCGGGGATACGTCGGTCCTGTGGCGGATGGCAGCACGGAGACATTCTTTGTCTCGGAAGGAGTCGCAAAAAATGAGTCTTAACCGCGCAGAGTTGAACGCTTTCTGGCGACCGCTGCGGCGGTGGGTGGCAGGCCACCCCAACAGCAACATATGTCTGGGTTTCGACTTTATGACCGAGGCCGACTGGGAACAGATACCCGGCGTGCTGCCCCACGTCAACGTGCTGGGCATCATGGCTCCCGACCGCCGGGCGGCCAGAGTTGCCCAAGAGCTGTTCGCCGAGCGGGCCGCGTACGACCCCGCATGGAGCAAGGTCAGGGCGATTGCCGCGGACGACCCCCAGTATGACAACTACTTTGCAGCGATATTCAAGCAGGATTTTGCATGACACTGGCTGGCGGGCATGACTGCACGCATGGCGGCGAAGCATTGCCCCGGTTTGGCAAATCGCAGGGTCAAATAATCTCGCCCGCACGATGGCGGGTCAAAGAGGAACATCTCTTCATGCTCGTGGACAACGACCAGAGCATTCGTTCCCGAATCCAGTATTAAGCAATGGGGCGGTCAGGCCGCAGATGCCGTTGGCGAAAAAGTGAAGGGAATCTCATCAGCGAAACCGTAGGCTGTTTGCTAGGGTACCATGCGGGAAAAACAAGTCCCCCCTGATGAAGGAAAAAATATGAGCGAACTGAAAAAGTATCACGTGCTGGTCAACCAAGAAGAGGCGCAAACGTTCGAGGTGTGGGCGCACTCGCCGGAGGAAGCCGAAGAAGCCGTAATGGACGGAAACGACTACGAGAACGAACCTTGGTACATCGAACCGGAGTTGATCGGCTCCATGCACCTCGACAGTCTGATCGTGGAAGTGACCGAACTGAAAGATGAAGGAGAACAAGCATGAAGATGATTAACCAGAAATTCGGGACCAGCAATGGCAAGCATCGCCTGCACACTGTTCGTTCCATGGGGCGGGGGCAGGGGTTTGGGGTTGTTGATAAGCTGCGTAATTGGATCGTCGTTCATCCCTTTTGGACTCGGAAGGCAGCTTGGGAGTATCTGCGCAAGACCAACGCCTAGTTTCCCGGTGCTCCTGCGATTGAGAACTTATAAGCGGGCCAATTTTCAGCTTCGGGATTGAATGGGGTCGCACGAGTCCGGCTAATGTTTTGCGGCCTCAGGATTCCCCCTCGGTGACTGCCCGGAGCATGACGTGGGGAAACTTCTGCTGCCGCCTGCTCCTCCTCCTGCTTTCGTCCTCGTCCTCCGGCTCCTCGATCAGCCTGCCCAACTTGACTAGGTTCTCCACCGTCCGAATCTGGACCCCGGCATCAATCTTTTCATCCCAGTGGTTGCGCAGGCTTATGCGCCTCCAGCTAACGAACTGCTTGCTGGCCCCGGCACGCTCCAACGCAGGGATCAGGTGCTCGGTGAACCACGCTTCGCGATTGGTCTCCTTGGCCACGCCGGGCTTGAATGTCTTCCTGATGTTGACCTGCCATTGCATGAAGGTGATGGCCTGCCGCATGCGCTTCTCGCTGACTTCGTGCTCGGCGTTGAAGCAGGCTTTGAGGATGGCGATCTTCTTGCCCTTGTATTTGATCCGGCCTTCGTCATCCGGATTGCCACCGGGCTCCCATGCCTCCCACTACTTCATAGCCTCGGAGCTAAGGCAACGCACGACTGTGGTGTCGTTGTTGTTGAAGGACGTGAGATAGTCCACGGCGTCGTCTTCGGTGGCGAGCATGGCATCGCCTGTAGTTTGAGAGCGGCTCGGCGGCTCCCAATCCCTGAAGTTGAACTTTGTGCCGCTATAGGCGTAGATAAAACGCGGATAGAGCCCGAAGTTGGTCTCGCCCCCGAAATACTCGGAGAATTTGTCCGGCCTGTCCACTGATGCCGGAAGCCCACCGAGCCAGCTTAGACGGCTTGAGAGTCGTGCATGCCCGACTCAGTGCGCGGCCCTGCGAAATGAAAAACACAAAATTCGGAACGGAAGAAGAAACCAGTATTAAGCAACAGCGGCCGATAGGCCGCACTCTAAAATTAACTTAAGGAAATTATATGAATTCAAAATCTGTAGGATCACAAGTAGTAGAAGTAGACTTCGACAGCCCCATCTTCGACAACGCAGTTCAGGACGAAGACTTCGACACACCAGTAAGGATAAACATCAACCCCGCGGCGGCGAAGCCCAAGGTCGAGGGTGGCAGTCCGCCCGATGCCAACCTGCTCGACCTAGACGATGACGAAACGCTGAACAAATTGGGCGGCGGCAGTTTCCGGCGCATCAAGCCCGAAGGCGACGGCTGGGTCCGCTTCGCCTTGGCGCAGCCTGCGGTCTTGCTCAAGACTCACTTGCACCCGGTCAAGCACAGCCCAATTCTTTGCCTCGGCAAAGACGCCCCTTGCTGCCAACTGCTGAACGAAGCGCGGGATGTCGTGGGGGTGCTTGCAATTTCATATCCCGCAGCCGACCCCCGCAGCGGCGGGCTGCGCAAAGGCGAACCCGCGCAAATCCATGCCGCCTACGTGTCGCTCAGTCCGAGCGCGGCGAGGCGGATGAAAGACTTGCTCCCCGAGGGGACGACAAGCATTTTCACTCCGGATTGGAAAATGAAAAAAAAGGCGAACGGCGCAATCGGCTATGAGTTCGCCGTTCAAGCTCCGGTAGCAGCCTACAGCCAGTTGGGGCTTGAGAAGCAGGCGCAGGAACTCCTTGCCCCGTACCGGGACGGAAAAAAATTGCGCGAGAGGCTCGCACGCACGATGACCGCCTTGGAAATCAAGACGCTCGCCAAGGGCGACACCGATCCTAAACTCGACGACCCGGAAGAACTGTGAGTCGTCATTCCAAGGGGGAGCCACCGCTCCCCCTAATTCTTTTCTCCGTTCGGTCGCCGCAAACCCTTCCCCGTAGACCATCGTGAAATCGCAGATAGATTGCCCCTCACCCACTGAATCTCATCATTGATCCGGGATGGGATTCGGAGGATGTGTCCGGGCTAGGCTTGAGGCGTCCCCAGCGCCTTGCGACGCTTCTGCTCGCGGGCAAGCGCCTCGTGTTCCTGAATCGCATCAGCTTTGGCTTCGTAATCCGTGCCATACGATTCGCAATATGCGGCCGTGTAGGCGTTGCTGGTTTGCCGATCAATCTCGTCGTCGGTCATTTTCCTAATCCGCGTCAGGAATGCAGTGTCAACCATCGTAATTGCTCCTTTGTGATGGCCCCGGTTGCAGCGGGGGCTCGGTTTTGGGGTACACGGCTAGATCGCTTCCGTGTCTTCGCTACGCGCCCGGCGAACCACACGGTGCGAACAGCCGCTACATAAGGCCCCCGTACCGACAAATTTGGGAATTATCGATAACGAAAAAATTCCCAATATCAATCCTCCATATGTGGAGGGTCACTATGACCAAGAAAATCAAACTTCCGCTGGAGGCGGTGAAGGCAGTGCTCCAGCAGGGATTGACATTGAAGGAGGTGGCGCGGGTCAGCGGCTATGACATGCGCGACCTGAGTTTCATGCTGAAACTTTGGGGCATGACCCGCAAGCGCGGGCGGCGGAAGAAGGTATCCCAATAATGTTCATCGACATCGCCGCTCCGCTCGCCAAGATGGGCATTCCGGTAATTCCGGTGCAACCGTATGAAAAACGCTGCTTGCTGCCTGAGTGGCAGAGGAAAGCGACAACCGATTTAGCTCAGATTGAAGCATGGAACGCGGACAATCCCCTATACAACGTCGGATGCGTAGGCAAACCCGAGGGCGTGGTGATCTTGGATTGCGACCTGAAAGGCTTAAAGAAGCGGATCGAGGAAGAAACGGGCCACAAATTTCCCCGCACGCTGGTCGTGAAGAGCGGCGGCAAGGGCGCGGCCCACATCTATTTCCGCCAGAACGAATGGAGCCGCACGCTCGGTAACCGCAAAGCTCCGGGCCTTTTCGATCTGCAATCGGTCGATAAATATGTCGTGGGACCGGGATCGTCCCTCGGCGACGGGAAGACTTACGAGATCAAGGACAACAGCCCGCTCGCAGAGTTTCCCGAGTGGCTCTACCAGTGGATCGACGCTTGCTCGACGCCCGAGAAAAAATCCCGCGACAGCGTGCCAGTGGACGAGGATTTCGATTTCGACAAATTCGTCGAGCATTACGGACTCTCGGGGCACCAGTCGGGCAAGTGGTATGTCACGGACGTATGTCCTGTGGCGGGACGCAAGCACGAACAGTCCGTCCGCACGGGGTTTTTCTGGGATGGCGAATCCTTGGGTTTCCATTGTTTCGCCGGGGGCTGCGAAGGCAATGGCATGAGCGTCGGGCAGGTGATCAAGCGCCTGAACGAGTCCCACGAGGCGTATGAGGGCGTGATTTGGCCGGAGGAGCCGATAGAGCGGACGCTCGCGGCTTTCGAGATCGACACCGAATTGCAAACGCCGGAAATTCCCGCTCAAGAAATTATTTACGCAAAGCAGGAGCCGTTTGTCGATCCGATGGACGCCGCATGGGCAGAGCGGGCGGAGCAAGTGAGCCCGTCGCCCCTTCCAGTGCCAATCGATCTTGACTCGATTGTCAACGCAGAGCCCGGAGAGGGGTTGATTTTCGACCGCCGCGCTTTGTACGGAAAGCTCGGCGAGATCGCTGTAGAAACGAAAATGCCGCTCGGCTGGGCGTATCCCGGCTCCTTAGCTGTGGCGTCCGCGCTGGAAATCAATGACCGGGACGGCCACGTGCGGTCGAATCTTTATGTCGCAATGATCGCTCCCGTGGCAATGGCGAAGACCGCAGTCGTCGAGGCGGTGGAGGGCAGCATTTTTCTTCCCGATCTCACGAAAGTCTATATCACGCCGTCGAGTGACAGGGGATTGAGTAAGCTGATCGGTCAGGACGAACAGCGGATTCTCCTGATCGAGGACGAGTTCCGAGCCGTATTGGGCAAGTGCGCGGTGCCGAATGCCACGCTGGCCCCGATGATCTGCAAGCTCTGGTCGAAGGATCGTGCGGGAGCGGCAGATAAGAAAGGCTTGGACGCTTGCAGTGGCAGGCTGAGCATACTGGGCAACATTCCGGTGGAAGACCCCAGCGACTTCAGCCGGGCTTTCGGATCGAGCACGACCTACGGGATGTACAGCCGCTTCCTCTACGCGTACGACACCCAGCCAGTGAAATACCGTCCGTTCGCCGGGAAGGCCCATGTGTTCTCCGACACGATGAGCGTCAGGGTGCCCGCATGGTGCTGGGACGCCAAGGACATGTGGGAGGGAGACGATCTTTCTCGCCGTCGCATGGGCGAGCAAGCTTTGCGGGTCGCCTTGGTGACCGCCGCCATCAATGGCGACAAGGAGATCAATCCTCCGTGCTTGTACGCTGCCTTTAGGTTTGTCGAGTGGCAGCTTCGCTTGCGAAACGTCTTCAAGCCCGGACTCGCGGAGACCAAGGAAGCCGAGGCGTTCGAGGCGTGCTACGCGGCGCTGCTCGAACAGCACCAGAAGCAGAAAGCCTCGGGCACATGGCCGAAGGGTGCGGAAGACACCGGGCATCCCAAGGAAGCGTGGCCCAAGTTCCTGAACTTCACCGACGTAATGAAGCACAAGTCCTACTACCGGAAATACGCGGGGCTCGTGACTCGTGTCCGCCGCCAGATGGAAGAAGAGGGCATCATCAAGAAAATTTACGAGGAGACGACCGACAGGAATGGGGAGCCAAAGAAGGGCGATTCCACTCCGTTCGTCCGGCTGTGCAAGGCGCTTTAACCGGGCAAGGATGGGGTCGAAACCCGAGTGGCTACTTTTGACTACTCCAGCCAAGCCAAGGTTTTGAATTTTGATCGAAAAAGTGCCCTTGAAATCGCGTCCAGTAGTCAGTTTCCCATATCCGCTGTGCAACAAAAATAAACCCTTACATTATATAAATATATGAGTTACGAGTAGTCACCAGTAGTCATGAGAGTAGTCACTGA
>Ga0074045_10002380_pt1 | contig 17422 bp, 15 predicted proteins | sample BogForMeECP23OM2_FD_94442 | JGI IMG/M metagenome (GOLD analysis project Ga0074045, IMG submission 94442) | Bog forest soil microbial communities from Calvert Island, British Columbia, Canada - Bog Forest MetaG ECP23OM2 | ecosystem: Environmental > Terrestrial > Soil > Wetlands ...
CGCTGGCGGGTTTTGTTGCCTTCCCGCCAACCTTCGCGGGGGAGGATGGAGGGCGGGGAGTTGCGGTTGGGGACGGTGGCGATATACATGCGAACACATAATCATATTATATGGCTCTTGTAAAGAACTATATTTATTAATACATGAGAACACAAGAATATTTGCTAATCTAACCCAACCCACGGATCCTCAACAAATTAGCTTCGAATTAGTCCTCTGCTATCGATGGAACGTAGGTTTAAGGGGTCGGAGCTTTAGCTCCAACAGCAAGGCTTGGCTGTATTGGGGCGCTTCCCCGGAGGAGATATTATTGGAGCGCGAGGGCACCGCTTCAGCGGAGCCGAAATGCCTCGCGAATTCAGGGTTCTTAGGCTCTGAGGTACCCCGACTCAATGTGAACAACGAGTTGTTGCCCCGAACGACGCCGACGGCGTACCATGCGCCTTAGCTGCACTGCGATTTCGTTTGGAAGGAGTTCCTATGGCCGTCACAGTCAAGAAAATCACTCTCTGGCGTAAAGAATTGGAAAATCAAACTGGCACCCTCGCGAAAACACTGGAACCACTCGCCGGCGTAGGCGCCGATCTGCAAGTGGTCATGGGCTACAGGCATCCTGAGGGCGGGGCAAAAGCCGCAGTCGAGATCTATCCCGTCGCTGGGAAAAAGCATACGGCAAAGGCTCAGGAAGCGGGTCTCGCCGCATCCTCCATTCCGGCATTGCTCGTTGAGGGCGACAACAGGCCCGGCCTCGGTCACAAGATCGCGAAAGCCGTTTCTGACGCGGGCATCAACATGGCTTTCCTCATGGCCGTGGTCATCGGCAAGAAATATTCCAGCGTAATCGGCTTCGAAAACGAGTCGGACGCAGACAAAGCCGCCACCATAATCAAGAAAGCAGTAAGCGTCAAAAAATAGCAACTTAGCCGCCTACCATCCACTGCGCGCGCAGGTTTTAGTCTTGAATGCAGCGCTAGCTTTTGTGCTAGCCCAATGTATCCCTCCAGCTCGTCCCGGGGGGTGACGCTGTCCCCCAGAATTCAAAAATCTGCCGGGAACATTTCCCCCTCCCCCCACGTTATCTACATCATGCCGGCCGGGTCGAGACCGGCGTGTGCCCGGACCTCCGAACGGTGCTAACCGGCGGGTCCGCGGGCAGTCCAATCGAGTGGGGTGTGGCCATGGACCAACTGGGCAAAGACGTTCGCTTCGGCTTTCGGATGATCCGCAAGAGTCCCGGTTTCGCCCTGGCGGCAATTCTCACCCTGGCGCTGGGCATTGGCGGCACCACGGCCATCTTCAGTTTCGTCGATGCCGTTCTTCTCAAGCCCCTGCCGTTTCCCGAAGCCGACCAGATTCTCAACGTCTGGGAAAAGCCACCCGGCGGCGAGCGCAACGGCATTTCCACGCTCAATTTCCTCGATTGGAAAAATCAAAACACCGTCTTCACCGCCATGGCCGCCCAGTCCTGGGGCAGCGTCACCTTCAGCGACGCTGATGTCCCGGTGGAACTCAGAAATGGTCGAGTCTCCGCGCCCTACTTCGAAATTTTTGGCGTCAAACCCATGCTCGGCCGGACGTTTGCCTCCGATGAAGATCAACTCGGAAAAAATCACGTCGTGATTTTAAGCCATCGCGTTTGGCAAAACCGTTTCGGCGAAGATCCCAACATTATTGGCCGCAGCATTCGCCTGAATGGCGAGCCGCACACAGTGGTCGGCGTGATGCCCGCGGGAATGTACGACCGCGAATGGCAAGATGTCTGGACGCCGCTCACCTTTAAGCCCGAACAAATGACGCGCGACTATCACTGGATGATTTCCTGGGCGCGTCTTAAACCCGGCGTCACGTTGCAGCAAGCTCGGGAACAGATGAAAGGTATCGCCGCGCAAATTGAGCAGGCCTATCCAAAATCCAACAAGGGGTGGAGCGTCACGGTTGACCGCTACCAGGATCGCATGGTTGATAAAGATCTTCGCCAATCTCTCCTCGTGCTTCTCGCTGCGGTTGGCGCTGTCCTGCTGATCGGCTGCGTCAATCTCGCCAATCTCCTCCTCGTGCGTGGCGCTGGCCGCGAGCGCGAAGTCGCCGTGCGTACCGCGTTGGGTGCAGGCCGTGCGCGTCTCGTGCGCCAGTTCCTCACCGAGAGTGTCTTGCTCGCCGGAATTGGTGGCGCTGTCGGCGTAGCCCTCGGTTGGGCATTGATGCTCGGCCTGAAGGCCTGGATTCCGCCGTTGTTGCTCCCCGCCGAAGCTGAAGTCTCCCTCAACGGCCAGGTGCTGCTATTTGCTGTAGCCCTCGTGGTAACAGCAGGAATTCTCTTCGGCATCGCTCCGGCACTCCAAAGCATGAAGGCTGATCTGGTTGGCTCGCTCAAAGAGGGCGGAAGAGGCGGTACCACCGGCATCAATCGCACCTACGTCAGAAATGGGTTGGCCGTTGCGGAAATCGCTCTCGCGTTTATTTTGTTGTCGGGCGCCGCGTTGCTCATGCGCAGCTTTTATCAACTGCAGCAGGTCGATCCCGGCTTCGACGCCACCAACGTCATCACAATGCAATTTCCCATGACCACGCAGCAGTATCCCGACGGCACGCACATCATCAGCTATGTGAGCCGGGTGCTCGAAAAGTTGCAGGCACTGCCCGGCGTGCGTCAGGCAGCCACCACTGGCGCGCTTCCCTTGCAAGGCTGGCCCGATGGCATGCCCTTTCTCATCGAGGGCCAACCCTTCATCGAGGTTGCTAAACGTCCCGCCGCCGGATTCAAACCCGTCAGTCCGTCCTATCTTGCCGCTATCGGAATGCGCCTGAAAAAGGGCCGCTGGCTGGCGGAATCCGATACCACCGCAAGCGTGCCTGTCACCGTCGTGAATGAAGCCATGGTCAATAAATATTTCAACGGCGAGGATCCCATCGGCAAACGCATTCGCATTGAGGAGATCGTTCCCGGCCAGCCAGCTCTCGGTCCAGAGATAGCTTGGGAAGTTGTTGGCGTCGTCGAGGGCGAGCGGGCCTGCGGTCTGGACGACAGCTGCGCGGGCTTGTACGTTTCCTACAAGCAGAGCCCCAGTCCGCAGCAGGCCTTGGTAGTCCGCGGCGCCATGGACCCAAACCACCTCATCAAATCAATCCAAGCCGCAATTTGGGACTTGAACAAATCGCAAGCCCTGCCCGAAATCAAGCCCCTCGAGCAAATCAAGTCGGAGTCCCTAGGTGAAAACCGCATGCGCACCGTTTTGTTGGGTACGTTTGCCGGCCTGGCTCTGCTGCTCTCCGCAATCGGCGTCTATGGCGTGATTTCGTATTCCGTCACCCAGCGCACCCACGAAATCGGCATTCGCGCAGCACTGGGCGCCAGCACCTGGGAGCAGTTGCTGCTTGTCCTCAAGACCGGCATGGCGTTAACGGCCGCGGGCCTCGTGCTCGGTGTGCTGGGTGCTCTCGCTCTGACGCGGATCCTGTCCAGCCTTTTATTTGGCGTCAGCCCACGAGACCCTTGGACCCTTCTATTCGTCAGTACAGTGTTAGCGGTGGTTGCCGCTGCAGCATGCTATATGCCCGCCCGCCGAGCGACCAAGGTGGATCCGTTGGTGGCGCTCCGGCATGAGTGAGCAGGGAACTGATGGCGAAATCGAATTGAATCTCTAAATTTCAGAAAGTGAGGAGCAATTCATGGCGAAGGGATATTGGATAGCATTCTACCGGTCAATCTGGAACCCTGCGGTGTTGGTCGAATATGCCAAACTCGCGGCACCCGCGATTCAAGCTGGCGGAGGAACCGTTCTCGCCCGCGGCAATCCGGCGCGCGCCTACGAAGCCGGACTGAAGCAGAGAATCGTGATGATCGAGTTCGAAAGCGTCGATAAGGCCATCGAAACCTACGAGGGCGCCGCCTATCAGGCGGCGCTAAAATTGCTCGGCCGCGCCGTAGAGCGCGAGATCCGCATAGTCGAGGGCGTAGCCTGACGTGCCAACACGTCGCAATAGCAAGCGGCTGTCATTCTGAGGCCATCCGGCGAGGATGCCCGAGGAACCGAAACTTCAGACGTTTCGGCCATGTCAATCGTTGTCATCCCGACCGGAGCGCCAGCGTCGTGTGCTGGCGCACAGTGGTGGCCCTTGCTTAAATGTAGCGCTGGGTTTATCCCAGCCTCAATCGCGCACCAGCACCTGACCCTTCACGGGTGAGGTTCCCCCGATCGGCGGCCATCTTCCCGTCGCGGTCCAAAACACATAACGGCGCTACCCGATCGATCGCGTAGCATTCACCGCCGCCCCAATAATCCCCACTTCATCCGTCGTCGGAATAATCTCGAACCGGCTACCCTGCAGCGGGCTCATCATCACCATTTTATGCAGCAAACTGTCCAGCCGTCCCACTTCCAGAAATCTCACGTCCGGTCCGGTAATATAGAAAACGCCAGGTCCTTCCAGATGAATGCTGGTAGCGGTCGCGGCAGCCAGCGCCCGATGGCACAGCTTCACAAATTCCGCGCAGCGTTCGTCTCCAGCGCGTGCATTAGCGAAAATCTCCTCCGGCTCCAGATCAAGAAAACGCAACCGCATCGCGCGAAGTCCCAGGATGCCTTCCAGGTGCCCGCGTCCTCCGCAGCCGCAATAGTTCTCATTTTTATCCAGCGTCACCACCGTGTGCCCGCCCTCCCACACGCCGTCAATCGCGGGATACCGCCCGAACCCAATGCCGTTGCCCAGCGTCCACACGCGAATCAGCTTGTTCAGTTTGCCTTGCGTCGCCGCGATCCCCGCCGCAGACACCGCAGCATCATTGAACACACGAATCGGCACGCCTGCTGCTTCACCCCGGATCGAAGCGGCAAGCTCGCCTTGCAGGTTGAAACCTTTAACCTGCTGAAGATTGGGAGACTCCGCCACGATGCCTTCCCGGATAATCCCGGGGAACCCGATGCCGATGGCCTGCAACGTCTGCCCTCTGGCCAGCTTCTCGATCTGTTCGCGGATCGTCCGCGTGATGTGGTCGGCGGGCATCGACTGCAGCGGATCCAAAGCGTCCGGCTTCTCGGGATACAGCGCGGGCGCTCCGAGCACTTTGTTGTCTTCCACCAGTCCGCCGGCGATATGTTGCATAACCAGGATGCCGAGAGATCTTTGCATAGTGAGCCTGCCTAGTAAGTCCGTACGAGAGCATGCGGTTTTCGGGAGGGTCCGACTTCACCGCTTGCCGAAAAACTCTGTCCCTTAGGGGGTCGGAGCTTTTGCTCCGACATCAAATGCTTGGCTACCATTGGGCTTCAGCCCCTATTGTTCCCGCCTGTTCGGTCTCAACCGCTGAGGCCGTATTCGCAGCTCGCACACACAACGCCTCCGCACTCATTTCATCACCCGGTTCAGCCCGTTGAACGCCGCGGCCTTGTAGCATTCCGCCAGCGTCGGATAGTTGAACACCGTATCCACAAAATATTCGATCGTCCCATTCAGCGCGAACACTGCCTGCCCGATATGGAGAAGTTCGGAAGCGCCTTCGCCGATGATATGCACCCCCAGCAGATGCTTGGAGTCGGGATCGAACAGAATCTTCAGCCGGCCCGTCGTGTCTCCACGGATTTGCCCGCGCGCGATTTCCCGGAAATACGCCATCCCAACTTCGTAGGGCACTCCTTCGTCCGTCAACTGCTCTTCCGTTTTGCCGATAAACGAGATCTCGGGAATGGTGTAGATCCCGTACGGATAATTCGCGCGATTCGAATTAATCGGCATGCCGAACGCCTTCGCCGCCGCGATGCGCCCCTGTTCCATCGAAACGGAGCCCAGGCTGGGAAATCCGATCACGTCGCCCACCGCAAAGATGTGTGGCTGCTTGGTGCGATATTCCTCGTCGACATGAATTCGCCCGCGGTCGTCGGCATCCAACCCTGCGGCCGCCAGATTCAGTTCGTCGATATTCCCCTGCCGCCCCACGGCGTACAGCAGCGCCTCGCCGGAAATTTTCTTTTTGCTTTTTAGATTCGCCACCACCAGGTGCTCGGGCGTCTCTTCCACGCTTTCCACTTCCTCATTTAGCCGCAGCGTCACGCGGCGATCGCGCAGGTGATAGCACAGCGCTTCCACCATTTCCGCATCCGCGAATTCCAGCAGCCGGGGCCGCTTCTCGATCAGAGTTACGCGCACCCCCAGCGTCGCGAACATACAGGTGTACTCCACGCCAATCACGCCGCCGCCCACCACGATCATTGTCTTGGGAATTTCCGGGATACGCAAAATCTGGTCGCTATTGATGATCGTGCGCCCGTTGAACGGCACCAGCGCCGACTCCGCGGGCTTCGTTCCGGTAGCAATGATGATGTGCTCGGCCTCAATTTCCGTCTGCCCCCGCGAACTCTTGATCTGGATGCGGTGCGGATCCAGAAAGCTCGCGGTCCCGGTGATCACGTCGATGCCATTCCGCGACAGCTGCGCCTGGATCACATCGATTTCCGTTTTGATCACATTCGTGGCGCGGAACGACAGATCGGCCATGGTGATGTGTTCCTTCACGCGGTAATTCGAACCGTAGATAGTCTGGTATTGATACCCGGAAAGATGCAGCACTGCTTCGCGAATTGTTTTGCTCGGGATCGTGCCCGTATTGATGGCGCAGCCGCCGATCACTTCCAGCCGCTCGATCAGCGCCGCCCGCTTACCAAATTTCGAGGCCTGAATGGCAGCCCTCTGCCCCGCAGGTCCCGACCCGATCACGATGAGATCGTACTTTTCCATGAGCAAGGGCGAGAGTATAACATTCTTCGGTGAAAACGTTGTGCGTGTGCAGGCGGTGAGGCAGGAAACGTCTCAGTTACAGCTAAAAGTGCGCACAGAACGCGACAATCTGTACGCCAGAGGAGTTCCGATCTAGAAGCTCGGCCTCCATCCACGAATCGATTCCGGTCTTCTCAGCGTTGGCGTCTGGCTGTCGGGCTTATCGCTCATCTGCAGAGAATAGCCATTTGCAAGATACGACGGGATATCGCGGTAATCCGTTATCGGAATATACGGGCCTTCTTTTCCCAGATGCACGTGGTATCGATCGTCTTTGAATCGGTGCGGAAATAAGCGCGTTCCCAGTTTCTTGCCGCGCGACACCGTTGCAAACAGCATGGAGCTTCTCCCAGAAAAGTAAATGCTCGCTCATTCTACAAACTCGCAGCCAACCCCGGTAAGTCCCACATCTGTGCAAATCTGTGCATCCCTGTGGATCGCGCAAAAACTGTGTCGGGTGCCTCATACCGCTTTTGCGTGTGGCCGTCCTTCGGAGAAAATATTGTGTCCGCACCAAGAATTCGCGCATCCTAGTAGCGTCTGGAGGCGGCTATGTCCATACGACCGGTGAAGCGATTGATTCGCAGCAAGCCCACGCTGGAAGGCGCAGGCGTGCACTTGCGGCGCGCTTTTGGATTCGGCAACACCAAGGACTTCGATCCCTTTCTCCTGCTCGATGATTTCCGCAACGATGTCCCGGAAGACTATCTCGCGGGATTTCCCTGGCATCCTCATCGCGGCATCGAGACGATCACTTACGTCCTGGCCGGAACCGTGGAACACGGCGACAGCATGGGAAATCACGGAGCCATTTCTCCGGGTGATGTGCAGTGGATGACCGCGGGCAGCGGAATCATCCATCAAGAAATGCCCAAAGGCGACCACGCTGGACGCATGCACGGCTTCCAACTCTGGGCCAACCTGCCGTCCAACCTAAAAATGACCCCGCCGCGCTATCAGGAAGTGAAATCCATGGAAATTCCCGAAATCACCGATGATGACGGCACGCACGTCCGTCTGATCTGCGGAAAATTCTGGGGCAAGACCGGCCCGGTTGATGGAATCGCCGCCGACCCGATTTACGTGGATGTCTCGGTGGCTCCCGGCCGCAGAAAAACACTTCCCGTCGAGACCACGCGTCACGCTTTCGCTTATGTCTTCGCCGGAAGCGGAAAATTCTGCAATGCCTCGGAGCCGCTGGAGGTCCCGACGGAGCCAGTAGGATGGCTGGACACCACTCCTCCGTCCGCAGCCGACAACCGTTCCCTGGTTCTGTTCGATCGCGGCGACGAGGTCATGGTCCAGGCCGGCGAAGACGGCCTGCGCTTCCTGCTGGTCTCCGGCAAGCCCCTCGAAGAGCCGGTAGCCTGGTACGGCCCCATCGTCATGAACACGCAAGAAGAGTTGCAAAACGCCTTCCACGAGTTGGAAAAGGGCACCTTCCTAAAGGGCAAATCCAAAGCAGAAGGGAAGTAACCGCTCCCTTCCGAGGCGGGCGCTTGTTCTGTTCTGCATCGGTTTTTGTTTTTTGTAGTGGCCGACCTTTCAGGTCGGTTCCTTCACTCGCACATGTTCTAGGTGTGTCCTCCTCAGCGAAACGAAGGACCTCAACCCAAGCACCTCTCAACTCACTTCTCTACGCGGCTCTCCTACGTCCCGCTCCGCAAGTCAATTCCGCCACTCACGGTATGCACTTCTACGCGTCCCGATGAATCACCCACATGCGCCCGCAACGAATGCTTGCTCTGCTCCTCAATAATCACCGGGATACTCGTCCGAATCCCTCCCGACGTCGATTCCGCCGACAGCAGAAAGCTCGCATTCTGCGGCACATTGATCTCCACCGATCCCGACACCGTCTTCAAATCCCACAATCGGTTCCCCGTAGGATTCCCCGTAACATTGATCGACCCGGAAATCAGGTGCACCTTCACATCATTGTTCGCGCCTTCCACTTCGACCGCTCCGCTCGCTGACGAGGCTTCCACTCGATCGCCAGGCTTCTGAATCCGTATCGACCCGGAAGCCGCGGTGGCCTTGATGTCGCCCTTTGTTGCTTTCACCGTTACGTCGCCTGACGCGCTGTTCACCCGCACAAACCCGCCGATATCCGCAATCTCAATCGATCCGCTGGCCGCCGACACCTGCACATCCTTCTCCACGCTGTACACGTGGACATATCCCGACGCCGCCGACGCCTTCACCGGCCCTTTAACCTGGTCAACCGTGATTCCTCCCGACGCCACTCCCGCATCAATCTCCGTCGATTTCGGCACTTCAATCTTGTATTCGATGGACACGTTCCTCAGCCAAGACGTGTTCTTCCCGATCCGAATCGTGTCCCCGCTCTGTTCCAGCGGTGGATTGGCCAGCACTTCCTGCGCGTTCTTTTCCGTGCTGCCAAACACCGTCCATCCGCCCGGCGTCACTTTTCCCCAGACGTGTACTTGCCCGTCCGCGCCGCCACGGATTTCCACGTTTCCTGAGCCGTTGCTCAACTCGATGCGCGTCACGCCGCCGCTCACCTTAAAAGTCTTTTCAAAGGTGTTGTCCGCAGCGGTCGCTTGCAAGGGAGCAAACGCGATTCCCGCGGCTAATACCAGGGTGGCCAATGAGGCAGTTCTGCTTGTGACCATAGTCGCTGTAAGTGCCTGACCGTCCAGGCCCTCCTATACAGAAATACGCAATTTGCTCTGGCTATGTTCCCGCGGATTTCTTCAAGCTCTCGTTCAACGACCCCTGCCGGTAACCCTCTAAATCCAATGCCACATAGGTGAATCCCGCCGCTTTCAGCGCACTGGCCATCGCCGCCGCCATCTCCGCCGATAGCGCCCTCGGCAGTTCCGCGGGCGCCAGCTCAATCCGCGCCAGCTTGTCATGCAGCCGAACGCGAAATTGCCGGAACCCCAGCCCTCGCAGCGCTGCCTCGCCCCGTTCCACCAGCGACAACCTCTCCGGCGTCACTTCCGTCCCGTAAGGCAGCCTCGACGCCAAACAAGCCGATGCTGGCCGGTCCCACGACGGCAGCCCGGCTCGTTCCGATAGGTACCGTATCTCCGCCTTATGGAGCTTGGCGGCCAGCAGTGGCGTCAGCACACGATGTTCTTTCGCCGCTCGATGCCCCGGCCGGAAATCGAACGTGTCATCGGCATTTACTCCATACGCCGTCGCCGCAAAATTCCTCTCTGCGGCAATCTGGTCCATCGCGGCGAACAGCTCATCCTTGCAGAAGTAACAGCGGTCGGCGTTGTTCGCGCGGTAAGCTTCTTTTTCCATCTCATGCGTTTCCACGAATTCATGCCGGATCGCCGTCGCCTCAAGATACTTTTCCAGTTGCTCCCGGTCATACGCGGAGTAACTCGGTGATAGCGCCGTCACCGACAACGCGCGATTCCCCAGCACTCGATGCGCCGCCCATGCCAGGTACGCCGAATCCGTTCCTCCCGACAGCGCAATCAGCATCGACTCGTGCTCACCCAGCTTCGCAAACAGCACCTGTTCCTTCTCGGATGCCTGCTCCCCGGAAGTCTCTCCGGTATGGATGTTCACCAGTGGTTTCATCGGAATCTGAGTATAACCCACCGCCACCAATCTTCCCCCTAACACATTTCCCCTTCTCCGCTCCGGTCCGCTGCCGGTTCGGGTAGCACAGACTTCCAGTCTATGTGGCCTTCCGAGGCGGCCGTTCTTAGGTTTCCGAATTTCTCTACCCACGTCATTCTGAGCGAAGCGAAGGATCTCAACCAACCCGCCCTCTCAAACAAGCCGGGTGCCCCGCGCGCCGCATTTGCGTGTGGGGTTCTTGCGTCTGTACAGGCGCTGCCTTTAGGCCCCCGTCACCTCTTACTTGAAATCCAGCAACACGTCCACGGTCCCCTTCGCCGGATCCGTCTGCAACCAATGTCCCACCGTATCGTAATGAATCGGCAAATCCTTGAACACGGTCTCCCGGTGCGCTTCCAATCGTGTCAACAATTGTTCGAATATCGCTTTGTCAAACACGTCCCCGGTTTTCTGTGGCCACGCGTCCCGAATAATCCGCTCTGCTGCCAGCGATGTTCCCGTAATTGTCAGCGCGTTGAACCGATACTGCTGACCCTCGGAAACGCTCATAAAGTACGCGACGGTATGCGCCGTGTCGTCGAACTTCGCCTCCGCGTCTAATTTCACGTCCAGGTAGCCCAGGTGTCCGTACTCCTCCTTCGCGCGATCGAGCCCGCCTTCGATCTTCATCCCGTCCGCCACATCGCCGGCCTTCATCCCCAGCGCAGCCGTCAACGTCACCGTTGAAAGCACGCTGTTCCCCTTCCATTCCACGCTCTTCCATTGATATACCGGCCCCGGCGTGCACGGTATGAACACCGGAATCTTGTCCGGCAATTTCTGATTCGGATTGCCGCTAAGCCGCACTTCTGCGGGACCGATCTTCGGTCGAAGGTTCCCTTGCTGCAGGTACACCGGCCGAATTGCCTCCGCCAGAAAAATGTCGATCGCTACTCGCGAATAGGGTTTCCCAACAATTTCTGGCAGGTGCTGTTGCACGGCCCGATTGTTCGTCAGGTTTGCGTCGCTGAACTCGATGCTTGCAATCCGCGGTGGATCGGCCGCAATCGCGAATTGTTGAATGGACCCCTCCCCCAGTGGATTCGCCACCACCGAGTGTTCCACGCTCGCCGTCGTTCCGTGCTCGGCCAGAAACGCGCTGACCGAATTCGCGGCCTTGTCGACCACCGTGCCTCCTTCCGGAAGCGTTCCATTGTAGAAGGGAAGATCTTTCTTGATGGCCTCGGTCAACTCCGAGTCAGAGAACCACGGGAAATTGTCGTACGTCACCGGAAGCCGTGGATTTTCCTCGACGTGATACGTCACGATCACGGCATCATTCTTCGTCGTGAAGTTGTAGTTCACTTTCGCGAACAACCCCGATCTCACCAAGAGGTCCGCGCCGTCTTGCAGGTCTTGCTTCCCAACCTGGGACCCGTTTACCAGGCCGGTCAGTTCTACCACCTGCGCTTCATTCAGAATGTTCATCCCTTCGGCGCGCACTTCTTTAAGCGCCGAGGTTTGCCCATATGCGGTTGGAGCGATCAACAGAAACGCGACAGAAAGGAATTGGCGGAGTCGCATGTCTTTATCTTAACGGAAATTCCCCCTGCAGTCGCAATCAGCAATTCCCACTAAAAAATCTCCGGCTCCGGAGGCGGTCGCGGCACCGTTCGCGCGCGATCGATCACCCACTGCGGAAACACCGGCGCACCTTGCGGAGGATGCCCCCGCGTAATCGCCCAATGCTCAATCCACGTTGTGCCGTCTTCTCCCGCATAGTCATCCGGCATCCGGTAGGCGGAATCGCTCAACGCCTCTTGCAGCGTGATGAACTGGTAGCCTCGTTTGCGCAGCAATTCCAGCAGTTCCCCAATGTGATCCGCTTCCAGCCAATTCCCATGCAGCAACAGCACTTGTTTCGGTTCGTATCCAATCAGCTCCTTCGAAAGTTTCTCATTGTACGCAAACACGCTGTCCGTGTATGACAGATACGAGTCCACCAATTGCTTCTGCAGCGCTGCGTCCCCGCGCTTCCGCGCGTCTGCATACACTCCCGCATACATCCAGTCCCACGCGTCCATCGTAACCGGCGCCACACGGTAGCCCCGCGCGCTCAAAAACGCCTCGGCCTCGCGCCGCGTTTGCAAATCCATTCCCACGTCCAGGTACGGATGCCGCAGATACCGCATTTTCATGTGGTGTTGATACAGCAGCGTCTTCGTTACGGTTTCCCCGCGAATCACATCCTCTTCCCACGCCTGCAGGGGCACGCGGTTCAGCGACGTGTGCTTGAACGTGTGATTGCCGAGTTCGAATCCCTCGTCCAACCACAGGCTCAGCGCCTTAATCCGGTCGTCCACTTCGCCCCACCGGTACAGCTTCTGTTCGTTGACGAATCCCACCGCCGGCGCCTTCTGCTCCTTCAACGTCGCCAACAATTTCGTGGTCATCTCCAGGATCTCTTTTCCCGTCATCCCGTTGGCGCTGGCGGCGGGCAAATCGTCGATCGTAAGCGCCACGGCCCGCTGTGGCCCCTGCGCCCTCATCTGCCCAGTACCCAGTATTAAAACGAGTGAACCAATCAGTGTGTATCGCATGCGCCTAATCTTATCGAAAACTCAGCCCCCAGGGCGCGGTTTTTGCAGCTCACCCTTCAGGGGTGAGGCTTTCCCCCTGGGGTTTGCTTTTCTCTTGCATTTGTTGGGTGCCCTTCACCCCGCATTTGCGTGGGGGGTTCTTATAATGGCTTCTCTTTGGGGTCGGCTGCCGACCCTTGGCTTTTGAGGGTACTGGTCTTGTGTTCGTCTCTGTAGCGGCGGCATTACGCCGCCATCCGCCGTACCGCGGAAAAGTCTGTGTCTTCCATATAGCGCTAGCTTTTACGCTAGCCCGGTCTTGCAACGGCGCCTGTGTAACGGCCGCCTTCCGAGGCGGGCACTTTTCATCCATCTCAACAGAACAACGGACATGTCATTGTGATGGCATCCGACGAGGATGCCCGAAGAATCTCAACCTCAAATGCTTCCACTCACGCGGCGTAGGGTCGCCCCCGCGTTGTCACTCCACCGTCACCGACTTCGCCAGATTCCGCGGCTGGTCCACGTCGCACCCACGCCTCACCGCTATGTGGTACGCCAACAACTGCAACGGTATGATCTCCAGTAACGGTGACAGTAACTCCGGAGCCGGCGGCAACTCAATAATGTGGTCCGACGCTTCCTTCGCCAGCTTGTCTCCCATCGTCACCACCGAAATCACAATCCCATCACGCGCCTTCACCTCTTTGATGTTCGACACGCTCTTTTCATACAGCGTCAACGATGCAGGGTCCGAATCATCCCTGGTCGCCAGCACCACCACCGGCAAATTCTCATCAATCAACGCGTTCGGTCCGTGCTTCATCTCTCCCGATGGATATCCCTCCGCATGGATGTACGAAATTTCTTTCAACTTCAACGCGCCTTCCAGCGCCATCGGATAGTGAATGCCGCGTCCCAAATACAAAAAATCCGATTGCCGAAAATATTGCCGCGCCAGGTGCTCGTAAAAGCCGCTCGCTTCCGCCTGTAAGATTATTTCCATCTTGTGCGGAATCTGAATTAGCTGCAGCATCAGTTGCCGAGCCGCTTCGCTCGATAGCCTTCCTCGTACTTGCCCCAGGTGCGATGCCAGCAGCACCAGCGCCGCCAGCTGTGCCGTAAACGCCTTTGTGGACGCCACCCCGATCTCCGGCCCGGCGTGTGTCAGGATTGTTCCCGCGGCCTCCCGGGTGATCATCGAACCCTTCACGTTGCAGATCGCCACCGATGGCGACCCCTTGTGCTTTGCTTCCCGTTGCGCCGCCAGCGTATCCGCGGTTTCGCCCGACTGCGTGATGCACACCGTCAGCGTCTTCGCATCTAGAATGGGATTGCGGTAACGAAACTCGCTCCCATAATCCACCTCCACCGGAAGGCGCGCCAGCCGTTCGATCATGAATTTTCCGGCCAGTCCCGCATGCCAGCTCGTGCCGCACGCCACGATCCTCACATTTTGAAACTCGCGAAACTGTTGATCGCTCAACGCCATTTCATCCAGAAACACCTTTCCGGTATCCTGCGAAATACGCCCCAGAATCGTGTCGCGTACCGCCCGCGGCTGCTCGTAAATCTCCTTCTGCATGAAATGCTTGTAGCCGCCTTTTTCCGCCATGATGGGGTCCCACGCCACGTGGTGCGCCGGCCGCTCCACCGGCTTTCCATCGAGGTCCGTCACCTTCACTCCATCGCGCGTCAGCACTGCCACGTCTCCGTCCGCCAGAAAGAAGACCTCCCGTGTGTGTTCCAGCAGCGCTGGAATGTCGCTGGCCACAAAATTCTCCCCGTTACCTAGTCCAATCACCGAAGGCGGTCCGTTTCGCGCCGCAATCAGTTTCTGTGGATCCTTGGCCGACAGAAAAACCAGCGCGTAAATCCCTCGCAACTCGCGCAGCGTTTTCCGCACCGCTTCCTCAAACGGCAGGTCCTTTGCATATTTTTCCACCAGGTGTGCCACCACTTCCGTGTCCGTCTCTGTCAGAAACTTGTGGCCTTCCTCCTGCAACTTTTCCTTCAGCTCAAAATAGTTCTCGATAATTCCGTTGTGCACCACTACATACTGACCGGTGCAATCCCGGTGCGGATGCGCGTTTTCTTCCGTCGGCCGTCCGTGCGTAGCCCAGCGCGTATGCCCAATCCCGTACGTTCCATCGATCGGCGATGCCGCAATAGCCTCTTCCAGGTTACGCAGTTTTCCCGGAGCCCGCCGCAGTTGCAGTTTGCCGTCCGTTCCCACCACCGCTATCCCCGCCGAGTCATACCCGCGGTATTCCAGCTTCCGCAGCCCCTCAATAATCACCGGGACAACTTTTTTGGATCCGATGTAGCCGACAATTCCGCACATGCCGTAAGTCTCCTCACGTTGAAAAAGTCAGAGTAACACGGGGGGACATCCAGGGCGGTCGAAAACGGTTGCTGGTGTTCAGTTCAGTTACTGCGGGATCGGTTCATTCATGGTGCGCTGTAAATCGCAATCCTTCAGTTTGCCGTTCTCATCGAAATAGAACGTCACTCGCGCCGTCACTGGCTGCACCTTCTCCGTGTCGATGTGCCGTATCTTGGCCACGATGGTGCCGTGCTTCGCGCCCGGTTCCGACGGATAGTCTCTCGCCGAAAGGAACGCATTAACAGCCGCTTCCGTCGTTCCCACCGGCAGTTGTTCGTCCAGCATTTGTTGAATTGGCTTCAGCTGCGGGTCATTCGTCTTTGCGCCGTTCTGGCAGCCCGCCACCGTAAACACTGCCGCCATAGCCACCAGCCACACCAACCAGGTTGTCACTTTGAGTAAACGGGAAGGACACCAGCACTGTTTATCGACCAAGATCTGCACCCCAGCGCAGAAGTTATTCCACGATTTCGAAGCGATATTCTTCGATCACCGGATTCGTCAGAACCTCTTTGGAGATGCGCTCCAGTTCTTTCTGCGCTTCCTCGCGGTTCCATCCATCCAGGTTCAGCACGAAAAATTTCCCTTGCCGAACATCTTTCACCTGCGCATAGCCCAGCCCCGACAGTGCGTGTTGAATGGTCTGCCCCTGTGGGTCCAGCACGGTACGCTTAGGCATTACCCAAACATGTGCTTTCATGCCTTCAGTATAACATTCTCCCCGTCTTCACTCTTCAATGTAGCGCTGCCTTTTGTGCCGGCCGCCTTTTCAATTCTTCTCCCGAAACCGAACCACCCGCTTGTCTTTTCCCGCAAACGAATACGCAAACCCCTGCGCCACAACTTCCTCCAACTCTTTCTCCGTCAATCCCATCTCCTGAGCCCGCTGGTACTCCTCCCCTAGCGTCGTATGAAACATCGCGGGATCGTCCGTCGACAACACCACCGGCACTCCATGCCGAATCAATCGTGCCATCGGATGCTGCGCCAACCCGGCCGCATTGTCCCCAACCTGCCTCGCCAACGCTCCCGTCCGCAAATTGCTCGTCGGACAAATCTCCAACGCGATCCGTCGATCCGCAAGCAAATCCATCACCGCCGTATCGTGAATCGCCGCAATCCCGTGTCCAACGCGCTTCACTCCCAGAAATTCAATCGCTTCTCGAATTTTCTCGGGCCCGCCAATCTCCCCCGCGTGGATCAGCCGGTGCAATCCGCAATCCGCCGCTTTCAAATACACGCCGCGAAACTCACTGCTCCGAATGCTCAACTCATCTCCTCCAATCCCGAACGCCACAACCCGCGGAGACTTGCATCGCTGCGCCGCTTCCACCACTTGCATCGCGGGTTCCGGCCCGAACTGCCGCACCGCATCAAAAATCCAGTTCAGCCGCAATCCTCTCTTCTCAAACAGCTCCGTCGCTTCCAGGATTGCCTCGAAGTTGGCCTGCGGTTCCTGCTTCCGCAGTAGCATCACCCCAACGGAAAGCGTCACCTCCGCATACACCACATTTTGTTCCAGCAATTGTTCGGCCAGGTCTGCGGCCACCCATCCAAAATCACGTGGCTCCCGCAAAAATGAAGTCACCCATTTGAAAGCCTCGATAAAATCCATGAAATTCGCATACTCATACCGTCGCCGAACCTCATCCTCAGTAAGCGCAACTCCGTAGCGCCGTGCCAGCGCGCATGCGATGCCAGGCCGTATCGACCCTTCCAGATGAACGTGTAATTCGGCCTTAGGTAAGTCGGCAATCCGCGAATGCAGTTTTGTAGTCACCCTAAAATTCTACCTCGTAACAAGTGCAGCTGCCTCCTTCTGCGTCCCGATATCTGATCACTATTATTGATCTCTGATCACCCATATCTGATATCCTTCACCTGTTCCTTGATCACTGTTATCAGTGTTGTAAGGGCCGCCTTCCGAGGCGGGCGTTCTTGGGTCGTGTAGGGACGCCTCGTAAGGTGGGCGGTTTTCTTTCTGATGACTGTTTCGGTCATTCTGGACTGACCGGCGCCCCGGCCTGCGAGCGGTCGTCAGCAGGCCGATGACAATCTGCAGCTTGCCCTTTTTGCCATCGCGGTTATAGCCGAACTCGCCCAGTTCGTTGCACTCACCCTCCAGATAGCTGCTGGTGACGTC
>Ga0074045_10002382_pt1 | contig 17421 bp, 12 predicted proteins | sample BogForMeECP23OM2_FD_94442 | JGI IMG/M metagenome (GOLD analysis project Ga0074045, IMG submission 94442) | Bog forest soil microbial communities from Calvert Island, British Columbia, Canada - Bog Forest MetaG ECP23OM2 | ecosystem: Environmental > Terrestrial > Soil > Wetlands ...
GATTCCAAACCAGCTGAATTTGACGCAAGGAAGCGCGCAGAATCTTGCCTTTCTGAACGAGGCCATCGGCAGTCAAGTCAGCGATTTGCCTTTGGCCACACCCGCTTCCGGCGTGATTTACACAATCGATCCAAAACTGAATATTCCGGTGCCCTCCAATGCGACTCTCGGGCCGATCTTGACGCAGAGAGCCGAAACGATTGGGAGGCATAAGTTCTACATTGCATTCACCTACCAGTATTTCCAATTTGAGGATATCGATGGCATGGGGCTCAAGAACCTGCCCATTTTTCTGCCTCTGCAGGGCGGGAACGTTGTCACAGCCACGAACAACCGCCTCGATCTGAAGGCCAGCCAGTTTACGGCATATTTTACGTATGGGCTGACGAGTTCGGTCGATGTATCGGTGGCCGTGCCCATCATAGACATGCACGAGCGGATGACCACGAGCGGCATCGAGTACAGCCTGGTTCCGCCGATCGGATCGACGAATTTTACGAATAAAGCGTCTCCGGATGGGTCAGCGACGGGCATCGGAGATGTCAACATCGCGGCGAAGTGGAGGGCGTGGAAACTAAAACACGGCGGGCTTGCCGTGGGTGCGGAACTGCGCGTACCCACGGGAGACTCCGAGAATTTCCTGGGGGCCGGCACGATTGGAGCCAGGCCGTTCGCAGTTTTTACGTATGGCAGCCGGATTTCCCCGCACTTCAATATTGCGTACGAGGTCAACGGCGATACGAATCTTGTCACTAATAGTAGCGGCTCGAACGGCCACCTTCCCAACCGTCTGATTTATTCTGGGGGAGCTGACTGGGCGATCACTCGATGGGTAACGCTGGCCGCCGATGTTTTGGAGCAGCGTGTGTTCGATGCCCAGAGAATCGATACAGTGAGCTATACCATCCCCAACCCCAACCTCACCTATCCTTCCATTAACGCGTTCACCGGTTCGTACAACCGGACAGACGGATCTGTGGGTATCAAGCTTAAACCGTTCAAGACTTTTATCGTGACCGCGAATATTCTAATGAAGTTGGATCAACCCGGTTTGCGAGCCCGCAACGTGCCTCTCGGCGGGCTGTCCATTACGTTTTAGTGCGGTTTTTCAGGGGACTCCCGAATTCCCTGCGTTCTCTGCAATCTATTGTCGAGGGATGAAAGTCGCCTGCGTCAGGATGCCTTGGAAGGCTTCTTGGGCCTTTTGCAGTTCGGTTTCCAGGGTGGTCAGCGAGGCGACGCCAACGGTGTGTCCATTGCGTACGTAGATGCGATGGATATGTACCGTCTGCCCTTCTTTGGTGGCATAGCGGATTTCCACGCCGACGGAGTCTTCGGCTCCCGCAATCTTCGGCGGAATAGCCGCGTCGATTTGCGGTTCCTTGAGGTACTCGCGAAGCATTTTGATTTGTGCCTCGACGTAGGTTTGCAGGGTAATCCCGCCGCCCAGGCGCTCTTCCATCGCGGTTATGTTGCTCTGGAAACCTCCGCCCGGCACTTTCTGGAGCAGGCCGATCCCCTCTTTGACCTCCCAATCGGGCGGCACGCGGGCAAAGGACCAACCGCCGATGACGCATTTTGGCGCTGGGAGGGTTTCCATGACGGGGCCAGGCGACGGCCTCGATGGCGATGGCGTGAGCAAGGAGGAATATCCCGGTGTTGGGGCGGATTGGGGCTGTGGCGACGCCGGAGGGCCAATAGCGCCATCTGCTACGATTGTCACCCGGAAAACGGTCTGGCCGCTGCGGATTTCGTCACCGTTGGAGAGCAACGCCTGGTCAATGCGCTTCCCGTTCAGGAAAGTGCCGTTAGTGCTCCTCTTGTCGATGACGCGGCATCCGGTCGGGCCATATTCCACGGCAAAGTGTATGCCGGACATGTGATTGTCGTGGGGCACGGCGAATTGCGCCCGGTCTGGAGCGCGGCCGATAAGGATGGTTTGGCCCGCAGAAAGAGGGATCTTTCGACCCGACAATGGCCCCAACTTCACTTCAAGCAACACCGCCACGCTAAATGTCCCTCCCTAGTCGATGGAACAGGATGCGGAGAATCGTACTGCTACTGTACATGCGAATGGGAAGAATGGTAAAGTCCCGTGCGATATTTGTGGTGTCGGCGAACGAAAGAACAAGCAGATCAACCGGCGCCTGTTTTCTTTTTCCGCCAAGATGACTCGTACTCTTCAATGGCGCGATTCGGCGGGAGTGAAGTGCTCAGAAAATGAGTGCTGCCATCAGCGCGCTCCACGACCAAAGGAGAGTTGCCTGGCAAAAGGTCGCCGGGGTTGTGGGACTGAAGGTACTTCTTTGTGGTGTAAAAAAAGACCCATCCAAAATCCTTCTCCACCGTTTTGTCCTCAAGGATAACGAGCTCAGTGCCGGGCTTGAGGGTTGCGATTGTCCTGCGGGCGATCTCAAGGGCGCGATCTTTGGTGATAGGTTCCGCGGATTTCTCTGTCATGACTGGCAAACCGCCCGCCGCACAAGATGCCGCAAAAAAAAGGAGTGCAATCGAACACAGGGCCGCCCGGAATCGCAGGACTGCGCAACAAAAAGACCGAACGGAGCGCGAAAGCTCATTTACTCGCCTCCCCTTTGCGAACAATTCCATAGCCGATGTTGCTACCCCCATCCGAATTATACCGCTGATTCGCGCGGTCAGGATTGGTCATGATTTCCTTTGGATTTCCCGCACCCCAATCCTGGCCTTCAAGGAGAACTGGTTGGCCGTGATCATTTGCCATGGTGACGATGTGGGCGGCGGTGCCACCACTATACTGAATTCCAATTATGGCGATGGTGCCATTGCCACCCGCTTTGACTGCGTCGAAGGCGTCCTTAAAGCTCTTGTTCCACGCGATTGTCATGTTGTGGCGCTGCTCAATTTCCGCGAAAGTCCCATCCATCTGATTGGGGGCTGTGGCATTGGGATTTGCTCCGGTCAAGCGCGCAATGAATGCGTCAATGATATTCCCGCAATTGATGACGCTGTTGGAGGGGTTGACAGAAGCAACGATAGGAGGAGGCGCGCCGGCTTCACCGATCATGACGGTGAAGCAGCCGAGGATGATGACGCCGCCATGAATGGTGGGGTCGCCGATGCGAGCGGCCATGAGGTTGCCGATGAGGACAGTCGGCGAGCCCATGGCGATCATGTCTGGCGGGCCGACGCAGGTGGCCATATCCGTGACGCGGGCGGCGGGGAGCATCCCGATTAGCACGGTTGGGCAACACGGTGGAAGGATTGGTCCACCGACGTGCGGCACGACACCCGTCACCATGGGGCAAACGTGCATGTCGGTCATTCGCGCGGCCGGAGGCATCTTCCTTTCACCCCAATTCGGCAGGTTGCCGAGACATCCTATCCAAAACACTTACTAACATTCACCAAAAACGGAAGCATCTTGGGTGCAAGCCTACATCTTCGTGCCTTTCGAGCCGTCGTCGGCCTCATCCGGGTCCTTCGGAGCCTTCGGATCAGTGGGACTCGAGGGGCTTCCGGAGCCAGCCGCTCCACCACTATTGATGAGGACCAATGTACCGGATATGGCGATGCCCGCGGGGCCAATATTAATGAATCCTCCCGAAGCTTGGATAGTAAGTTCCATGCCAGCTTCGATGACCACGTTCATACCAGCTTTGAGGTGAATTTCCATGCCTGCTTCGTGGGCGTAGTTCTGGCCGGATTTTTCCTGCAGGTTCTGACCGACTTGCAGGGACATGTTCTGCCCGGTCTTGACGTTTTGGTTCCCAGTGACATTCAACGAGGCATCCCCGCCAACGGTCTCATTTTGATCACCCGTAATCTGAATGTCCTGTTCGCCTTTGACCTTTTCCTTCTGGTTTCCATTGACGATCAGGCAGCGATCGTTTGCGACATACTCGCGGGAATCGTTCTTGACGCGAACGTCCATGTCCTTTTCGGCGTGAAGGAAGACCTGCTCGCTGCCTTTCTTATCCTCGAAGCGCAGCTCGTTGTAGTTGCTGGAACTGCCGCCCTTGCTACTGCGGGTCATGAATGTAGTGCGAGTCTGATTGTCGGGCAAGGTGTAGGGAGGCATTTGCTGAGCGTTGTAGACTCTGCCTGTAACAATCGGCCTATCGGGGTCTCCCTCCTCAAATTCCACAATAACTTCCTGGCCGATGCGCGGGATGTTGATGGAACCCCAATTCTTGCCAGCCCAGGGCTGCGAAACGCGGACCCAGCAGGAGCTCTTGTCATCCTTCTTGCCCAACCGGTCCCAGAAGAATTGAACTTTCACTCGACCGTATTTGTCCGTGTAAATTTCCTCGCCGGAGGGCCCAACGACGACGGCGGTTTGAAGGCCTTGGACAACCGGCTTGGGAGTGAGTCGCTGCGGGCGGAAGGGAATGCTGACCGCTATACACGCAAAGTGGTTGCTATAGGTTTCCTCGGAATCGCCACCGGAACCGGAGTAGCTATCGCCGACGGAGGCAGAATGTGTAACTTCGGTCAAAAGGTAATCGCCATTCTGGTCGCGGCGGGGATGATCGTCCAAGTGAAATTTGTAGCCGGAAGCGAAGGAGCGGCAGTTGCCGGAACCGGTGAGCAGGTAATGCACGGCCTCTTCTTCTTCCATGCGGACCTTAGTAAGGTCATCGCCGTCGGATTTCTTGGTGTAGATGCCCGGATAATCGTAGATTTCGTATTTGGTATTGCCGCCAATTTGATCGACGGTCTGAACGTTGGCCATAAGCGAGGTGCTGGGCGTCTGGAAATTATAATCGTTGAGGGCGTACTTGCCGGGCCGAAGTTCCTGCTCGGCGCCCCAACTCTGCACGATGTCTTCCTTCTGAAAGGTGCCGCCGGGGGTGTAATTGAAACGGACCTTATGCTGGACGGGGCAGTTTTTGTGGACTTGGGGTTTGTCGGCGAAGATGAGCTTATGGGAACTTTGGTCATGCTCGAAGAAATAGAAGATTCCGTATTCCTCCATGAGGCGGGAAATAAAATTGAAGGCCGTCTCACGGTACTGGACGACATATTCTCGCTGGGGGTAGGTGGCCTGGGTGCGGTCCTGAAAATCCTGAAAACCATGATCCTGGAAAACTTTCTTGATGATTTCTGGAATGGTTTTCTGCTGAAAGATCTGGCAATCGGCGGTGCGAGTGAGAAACCAAAGCCAGGGAACGATTTCGGCTTGGTAGTAGCTGAAGCGGTTGTCGCCGCCAACGGTGGCGAAGCGGCTGACAAAGCCATTCCAGAAACGCTTGTCGGTGCCGGGCAGGTGTACCGAGAGGGTCACTTGTTTGCCGACGATGTCTTGGAAAGAGATGGAGTGGTTTTCGGAAAGGAGTTCCACGGAAAAATGGAACAATTTCGAGATGGCTTCATGGCCGCTGAGATTGTGCAGCAACAGGACGTCGCTGCCCAACGGCGTATTGATGCCAAGTAATCTGTTTGATTGTGTAAACGCCATAGCGCGATTGCTCCTTCAGGGAACCAAGTTGCCGTGCTCAAGCACTGGAAGCGATGCGGAACCGAAGCCCATCGCAACGAGCGGCGAAACCAAACCGGGAATTTTCCGCTTCGCAACAATAAGCCGAAGGTACCAAGCCAAGCGGAGCGTCTGATGCCGAAGCCTCAGACGCAACGCCGCAGCATATCAGCCTTGTCCTGTGGGAAGTCACCCTTGATGGGAAGAAAATCCCAGTGCCAAGCTTCCCCCGAGTAGCGTTTGACACCATAGTCGTCCTCGTGTTTCTCGAGCCAACGATAGAACCAGGTCTTTTCGTATTGCTTGTTGTGCTTGTCCAGCGCTTTGCCTTGCAGCTTGGTGTTCGCAGCAAACCGCTTGCCTCCCTCGACGGAAAAAAAGTCCACGGCGATGCCGTTGGTATGGTTACTGAATCCCGGTGCGGCCTTAATGTGCGCAATGAACCTAAGCATTTTATCCTCCGGCCCGACAATGGTCGTGGTCACACGTCTGTGACGCTTGGAGCCGGAACGAACTTGGACGAAGCCGTAGCCCTGAACCTCCGAATAGTTGAGCAGAAACTGTTCCCGAAACTTTTCGTGCCAAAGATCGGTATCTTGTTTGGGGCCACGGTATGCGGAGGTAATGCCGATTTGCGTGACATGGATCGGAGCGACTAGCCCTAATGCCTTTAGCCTCTTTTCCTCGGCGGCCTGCTCCTTTTTGGATTTCTTCAGGAATTCTTCCTTCTCGGACTTCAGGTCGAGCTTGGCTTGCTTCATCAAAGCGAGGTACCGTTCCGCTACAGCCGTCCTAAGCTTGCGATCATTCTTGTGTTTGCCATGGGGATCAGGTTCAACCACGACCAGTTCAGCCGCAGGGATTTCTGTAGCGGGAGGCCTGGTCTGTCGCCGGATGTGCTTCGCAAGAACTCTGCTTTCGAATACGCGATATTCCTCAGTTCTGTCGAACATCAGGGGAGGGACAAAGTAGAGGTCTTGCGGATCCCCGATATCGCGAAGACCCAATGATCGAGGGGTATCGCCGGGAAAAGTGCATTGGTCGGGATCACCCGCATCGCAGCGGCCCATGGTTCCCGGAGTCCGAGGAGGCACCAGGGAGGGATCCAGGCTCAATCGGTTGCCATTCAAAAGGTTATAGTTGCTAGAGTTTGCCATCGATCAGGGGCCCTTCCGTGACGTAATCCTCTAATTCGCTTATTAGCGCGCTGTCTGGCTAACTTGCATAAAGGAACTTGCCGTTGTCGGCGACGGAGACGCAAATGCTGCTCGGTTTTTGGTGCTCGGCCATGCGCGAGAGGATGTACCGGGAGATGTCGGGGAGCATAGTGTTGGTGAGGATATTGTCGACATTACGCGCGCCGGATTCGACTTCGGTGCAGCGCTTGGCGACTTCGGCGACGACCTCGGGAGCGTAGGTCAGCTCGATCTTGTGATTTTCGCGGATGCGGCGCTGGATCTTGCCCAGTTTCAACCTGACGATGACCTTCATGGCTTCATCACGCAACGGGAAGAAGGGAACAGTCACGAGACGCCCCATGAAAGCGGGTTTGAAGATCTTGTTGAGTTCGGGCTTTAAGGCTTTAGCCAAGCCTTCCGGGCTGGGCGCGGTCTCTGGGTCGGCCGTGAGCTTCATGAGAAGGTCCGTACACGCATTGGAAGTGAGGATGATGATGGTGTTCTTGAAGTCGATCTCGCGCCCCTCGCCATCTTCCATCATGCCTTTGTCGAAAACTTGGTAGAAAAGTTCGAGCACATCGGGATGCGCTTTCTCGCATTCGTCGAGCAGCACGACAGAATAGGGCCGGCGTCGCACCGCTTCTGTCAGCACGCCGCCCTCGCCATAGCCTACGTACCCTGGTGGCGAGCCTTTGAGGCTGGAAACGGTGTGAGCTTCCTGATACTCCGACATATTGATGGTGATGAGGTTGCGTTCTCCACCGTAGAGCAGGTCTGCCAGAGCCAAAGCCGTTTCGGTCTTGCCGACTCCGCTCGGGCCGACGAGCATGAAGACGCCGACGGGCTTGGCAGGATCATCCATGCCGGCGCGGGAAGTGGAAATGCGTTGCGCAATGGCCTCGAGTGCGTGATCTTGACCAATGACGCGAGCGGCCAGGAGATCTTTCAGCGAGAGAACGGTCTTGATTTCGTCTTGCTGCATTTTGCCGACAGGAATGCCGGTCCACGCCGAAATCACTTCTCCGACAATTTGCGTGTCCACGCAAACGCGGATCAGTGGCGCATCTCCTTGCAGAGTATCCAGTTCGCTGTTGAGCCGGTCGAGATCTTGCCTAAGGGCTGTGAAATCGACAGCAGGGGCTGCCGCCGCGGCACCATCAGTGGAAACGCTGTGGGAAGCGCCATTGGATTCCAGGCGTTGCCTGAGGTCGCGAATCTGAGTGACGAGTTTGACCTCGACGGCGTGACGTTCAGTGAGAGTCTTGAGCCTGGCTTGCACGTCGGTGGTTTGCGATGCAATCTGCGTAAGGCGCTCGGAGTGATTCGCGCCCGTTGCCACCTCGCGCTCCAAGACCCGCTTTTGAACGCCCAAATCATCTAATTGCCGGTTGGCATCCTCAATCGCAGGGGGAGTCGTATTCTGACCCAACGAGAGCCTGGCGCAAGCTGTGTCCAGAACACTCACAGCCTTGTCTGGCAACTGGCGTCCTGCGAGGTAGCGATGCGAGAGTTTAGTTGCCGCGTGGACCGCCTCATCCAGAATGCGGACGTTGTGATGCTTCTCAAGTGATCCTGCGACCCCGCGCAGCATCGTCATGCAAGATTCCTCCGCGGGTTCTTCCACCTTTACGACTTGAAATCTCCGAGCCAAGGCGGCATCCTTCTCAAAATATTTCTTGTACTCGGACCATGTTGTCGCCGCGATGGTACGCAATTCGCCTCTGGCCAAAGCAGGTTTCAGAAGGTTGGCGGCGTCTCCCTGGCCGGCCGGACCGCCCGCGCCGATCATGGTGTGGGCTTCGTCGATGAAAAGGATGATTGGGGAAGGCGAAGACTTTACCTCTTCGATCAGTCCCTTCAGGCGATTCTCGAATTCCCCCTTGATGCCTGCGCCCGCTTGCAACAGAGCTAAGTCCAGCGATCGTATCGTGACATTCTTCAGGGGTGGCGGAACGTCTCCGGCTACCACGCGCAAAGCGAAGCCTTCCACGACGGCTGTCTTGCCCACGCCGGCCTCACCGGTGAGGATCGGATTGTTCTGTCTGCGGCGCGTCAAAATGTCAATGATTTGGCGGATTTCGTGGTCGCGACCCAGAACAGGGTCGATCTTCCCAGACCGCGCACTTGCAGTGAGATCGATCGTGAATTGCTTGAGGTTTTCCATTTTCCCACTGGCTGGGCTGCTCCCTGCTGCCGGGCCCTCTCCGGGTTCGCCGATGGGAACTGCCTGCGCGGTCTCACGATCCTCCGGGGAGCCTGCAACGATGCTCCAAAGGTCGCGATGTAGAGTCTCTGCGCTGATCTTTTGCAATTCACGGCTGATATCCCTGACCATTCGCATCAAATCGGGGGATGAGACCAACGCAAGTATGGTAAAGCCACTGCGAATCTGCGCCGAGCCGAAGTCGATCGAGCCAATCGTCCATGAATCACCAAGCATTTGAGCAAGCGAGGGGCTGAAAACCGGGGTGCGCGCATTTCCCGTCTTCAGTTTGTCCAAGCTCCGGGTCAGGTCGCCCGCCAGGTGAGATCGATTCACCCCGAATTGCTTCAGGATTCGGTCAAAGTCGCCATCGGTTGTTTCCAGGAGTTTGACGAGAAAGTGCTCAATTTCAATATCGTAATGCGTTCGAGCCAAGCAAAATCCCGCGGCGGCTTCCAGAGCATTTCGTGTCGTATCGTTCAGCTTTCCGATAAGACCTTTCAGATTAGTATTCATCGCTCACCCTCCGCTCCTAGAGTGGAAGAATTGTATCCCCTGGATCACGATCCATGCTAGTAGCACGAACCCAGCTCATCCAGCCGAGCTGTGGGGAATTTTCCTCCCCTTCCGATAAGGCGCAACCTGGGACTTGCGTTTTCTGAAGCACCAACTGCAATTCAAAATCAATTTCGTCGCTTGCAAAGAAGCGCGTCAACACTTGAAGGGCCCGGTAGCCGGATTGGCCCGGGAGAAATGCGCGGTATTGTTCGAGCGTCAATGGTCCAAGCCGCACCCTTGCCCGCGCTTGTTGATCCCAGACACCGTCTCCGATCACCATCCCTCCGCCGAGATTTTCGGAGGGTGTCTCTCTCTCGCCGGGCTGACTGACATTCTCTTCATCCAGCACAAACCAGCTTCCCAAGAATTGATCAATTTCGGCAGGAACTCCGAAATAGTCCTCCAGGAGCCAACGGAGTGCCTCTGCGGACCTTGGCCTTTGGGCAAACATACCCGCATAGTAAAGAAACGTTTCCTCCTCAATTGGAATTGGAGGATTCAGCCCGGCTGTACCCATGCCGACGAGATGCAACAAAAGGTGCGAGAATCGATCGCGATCACCGCGTTCATAGGCGACCGGAAATCTGTAGCGTTCCCATGCCTGATAGAACAACGAGATGAAGCGATGATCGAAGATCCGCAGGAAGTCCTGCAGCGTGGCATCGCCTGAACGAACACGCTCCGCTGCCAAATTGGAATACCAGTATGGAAGATAGCCGAGCGCCCCGGTAAGACCCATGAAATTAGTGGTTATCTTTACCGGCAGATTTTCTCGCCATTCCATGTCCTGAATTTCACTTGCCGGAAAGGCAAGCGACGCTGACGCACCGAAATGAGCAATTTCTTCCGCAGGGCGCACAAATTTTCCCACGGGCATGCGGTCTGGGAGCAATCTCTCTAGAAGCCGCACAGCCTGGAAAAACTGGAACGCCTGTGGCTCGTCCTTCAGCTTCTGCTCCAGAGAAGAGAAGACATTGGTGCCCTCTAAAGAATGATTGTTCGGCCCGCTCTCGGTCGCCATTCTCGTAGCGGCTCCTTTCGCTGCGATGTGCGTGCGGTCATTTGGCAGAAGCTATTCAGCGAAGCGTAAAGACCCAGAAAATTTTCAATCACGCTTGCAAAGAGGTAGACTCCGCCCCCGACGAACTGCTCTTCGTCAAACTCAATCTCGACCTTACGGCCGCGAACAAACCCAATCCCCGATTCCGAAATCACCCGGGCAAAGTGCTTGTCGCTCCTGAGGCTCGTGATTCCGGCAATTTGCTTTTCCTGGGAAGGAGAATCCGTGAAATTGTAGAGACGTAAAGCTTCCTGGAAGGCATCCTTACCCTCTTCAACAAGAGAGAGGTAGTTCAACGATAAGTGAGAGATCAGCCTCCACAACAATCCCTTGCCCCAAGCTGGCCGCACGGCGGCTGTAGGTTTGCATAGAGCAACGGTGCGCTTGATCGCCGCGAATCCTTCCACTTCGAAATCTCCGGCCTGGTTTCCGAACGGCAGGCGTTGAGGAAGATCCCGGTTGGAGCAAGTGCACTTCACCGTGACGGTGTCCAGATCCGGATGGGCCTGCCTTCCAGTAAGGTCCATTAACGATAAGAATACTTCTGACCCGCTGTCGCCACGGAGTGTAGATTGCTTCCGTGTGGTATTCCAGAAGGCCTGTTGCGCTTTCTGTTGGCGCGTTATGGGATGGCGGAAGCGGTAGAAGGGTTCAAACGTCAAGACATTTTGAGTGCCACGCTCATGAGACAGAACCTCGTCGACAGAAAAAACTTCCAAGGCAAGGCGCCTGCGCACATCCGGTATAACCTGATATTCGAAGCGGGTATGGTCGAGGAGAATGGGTTCTGCGGTCAGAGGAAAAAGGTTGATGACCGGAGAGCACCCCTGAACGAGAGTCTTCGAGGCGACATTAAGCTCTAGCATCTGCTGGTACTCAGTCTGCTCAAAGGGCCGAATGAGAAACAGTAGTTCAACGCGCGAACCAAAACCGCTGCCCGCCAGAGATCCAAGGCCGGTGACGTCCAAGAAGGAGAATTTTTGAGAAAAAGCAAAATACTCCTGCAAGAGCCGATATCCGGTGAATGAGTTTCTTGGATAAGGGAGCAACCCCTCGTCATCCCGGAAGCCGACTGGCACCAGCGCATCCGGAGGCAACTCGATGGGAGGGCGCCTGGATGCAGGAGTGAGATCGCGAACCAGTATTTTTGCACAGTTGTTACAGAGCAGTTCGTAGAGCGCATGAACCAGATTACTCTCCCCATTGAGGTGCAAGCGAAGGAGGTCCAGTTCAAGACTTGAAAAAGTTACGTCCGGCAAACCACTCAACTCGACGCGTAGCGCCGCACTGATGGGTTCGCTGATCTTCACGGCGGGCTTTAGCCGATCAGGGGTGACCCAACGAGCCTCCGAGACTGTCAAAGGCCACAGAGTAGTCTCATAGCAAGTTCTAAATTTGCACGGGTAGCCGTCAATGGGCCTCGAGTAAAGCAGCGTATCCTTGGGTATTTTAAGCCCACTCGAGAGTTTTCCTTGTTCCGGGTCGAGCTGAAACTGGACGACGGACATGGACGGAATTGGGCGCGTGTAGTGGGGATAAAGAATGGATAGCAGCGCTTCCGTGATTTCCGGGAAGTCATCGTCAATTTTCAAATGCACTCTGGCGGCAAGAAGAGCGGCAGCTTCGATAAGCCTCTCGACATGCGGGTCTTCGCTGCGGTTGGCGTCCAACAAGAGCCTGGATGCGACCTTCGGGTAGTTTTCCGCAAACTCCGCTCCCATTTGGCGGAAGAAGGTTAATTCACGCTCGTAGTAGGCGAGCAGATCATCGCGCATTACTCTCTCCCATGATCTGATATTCGCCGCTGACTAATTCCAATGACCCGTCAAACACAACGCGCTCCGGAGCGGGGTCGACTTGCAGCATGCCCTCGATCACCAGCCGCAGAACGCGGCTTGCACCAGGAGTCGGAAGAACGGCAACGGTGGCGGATTTGAGGCGCGGCTCGAAAAAGCTGACTGCTTCTTCAATGGCATGGGCGAGACTCTGGGGATCGTGAAGATAATTTGCGCTGATCTCCGTGATGTCCGGCAAGCCATAGCTATAGACCGAGCGTCTTACTTCGGCCAGTTCCTCAGGAAGGTCTTCCGCGACGGTGCGCGTGTTCAAAAGATTCTCCAGGTCTCGGCGCAGCGAAAGAAGCAAACTAGCGCGAGTTTCCGCGGGTTTCAAAGGGGCTTCGGACTTCACGCGCGGTGCTTCGTCGAGCAGGCGATCCAGCAAGGATGGAGTGACGGCTCCGGCTTTTTCGAGTTTCGATACTTTCTCAGCCATTTCACTTTCCCACGGAAAGCGCTAAAAGCGGATCAAGGCGGCAAATCTTCTGATAGATTTTCTGCTTTTCCAGATCATCCGCCCCCAGCTTGTTGAGGCAGCGGAAAAGCAGGGCAAGAGGATGGGCAATCGTTGAGGCGTCCTCCCATTCCTCCAACTTCCGGTTATCAATTTCCTCGACGAGTTCGACGAGAATGGGATAGGCAATCGCTTCATGCTTGGAAGCGAGACAGATGCTGGCCATCTGGAATTTTCGAGTGAAGCGCGCTCGCCCAGACCGTTCTTGCGCGATCTCCTTGCTAAGCAGCTCGATAGCTTCCTGGATGTTGCCTTCCTTTGCCTTCGCTTGCACCAGAACATAAATATCGGTTCCAGCAGCGGCCTCGGAGGTTTGAGCAGGTTGCAGGGAGGAGAGTTCGCTGATCGCGGAATCAGGTTCGAGAGAGGGAGCAGGAGGGACGATCGTGGAACGAATCCAATCCTTTGTTTCTTCGTTGGCTGCGGGCGTGTCGTCGGTCAAGTTAGCCGTTGGCAGTCCCGAGTAATCCAAAAGCAGCGAACGTAATTCGGATCGGATGGCCCGGGCAACCGGCTCATAACCAAGGGATTCCGCGGCACGAACCGCATGTCGCTGTAAATCCAGCCATCCCCGGCTCCACGCGTGGCCCATGCCATGCTCAGTCTCGTCGAGAACCTCAGCCCAGAGTTCCTCCTGAGAGAGCTTCTTGAGTTTCTGCCGTACTTCCGAGGGGGGAGCCTCAAGGAGTTGCGGATCTATCTCTGAACTACTTATCCGGAGTTCGCCCCAACGAATGCCGCGCAGTATTAAATAACCAGACGGATCGGCAGGATTTTGCTGGCGAAGATAGTCTGAGAGTGTCACAAGTCTTCCCAGCGCATCCTCGCGATCAACTGGGAGGCCTGGGCTGGACTTTCTTGACCCTGCAGAAGTTTGGCCGGCCCCAGGACCCCCGGCTTGCTCTTCTTGCCCAATCTCAGAATCCTCCCCGGCCAGCCCCGTTGCGTCCTGGGGCTCCGTTTCGGGTGTGTAGTGGAGCCTTACGACTTCCTGAAGATCATCGATAGCCTGGTTGAGGTTCTTGAAACTTGGGGCAACACGTTTGAATTTTTCATCGCAAAGCGTTTCGAGAGCGGCGGCCGACTCTTTTGCAGACTGCAGGGAGAGGTGCATCTGCTCATAGAATGTGGCGCCCGAACGCTTGGCCGAATCGTTGAACTCCTCGGGCGTGCACTTCTTTTCCTCGATGGCGGCCTGACGCGCGGCCATCTTGGATTCGTCTGCTGTCGCCTCTTCCTCAGGGGCGATCTTCGTGGACTCCTGGAACTTGAACCAGTCCAGCTTATTCCTGGTCAAGGGCACCCTGTGAATCCTAATCTCTAGGCGCTCTGCGACCCATTCAACGGGTCCAACCCGCATCTCCAAATCACCGTCCTCGATCTGCGGATAGAGCGTTTCCCAGAAAGTCTCAATTAATCCCCGGATCAGATTGAGTCCATTCTGGAGACCCGGAATGCCGTTCTGGACCAGCCACGCTTCGGTTAACCAAGCTGCGATATGCAAGTCTTTCGATTGTTTTGTCAGGGCCTCGGTGGCGAGCTTTATGACCAGCAAAAAGTCGGCTTTCTTGAGTTCATAAGACCAAACGCCCGAAGATATTGCTTCTTCCTCCCGTCGAGCTTCTTTTATCTTATCGTAGACGACATATCTCAAGTCTTGCCCAGAGGGATTCTCATCAGAGATGGGCTTGAGGAAGTCTTCAGGAATGGCCATGGGAGCGGGTCACGATGCAATCGCAGCGGCAGGCTGCCTTTGGATTTCCCTAATCTCGAGGATCGGCCAGTCCTCTTCATCTGCGATCAACAGCTTCTGACCAAGAGGGACCGCAGGCACACCGGCGCTCTCTTCCCAAACTGTCACGCGACCGAGGCGGGTAGCTGAATCGCTGGATTTCCAGGAGCCGGGAGTTATCACCGGAACTAATACGCTGGTCAATTCGCGGCCCTGGAACGCGGCAGTCGTCTTGATGGTTGCGGGAAGCCAGAGCAGGTCCCGCAACCTTTTCGGCGCCTCGGTACGGACCGATTCAACCATGTTCAGGGGTAACCACATATACGAGCCAGCCACAATGAGTTCGAGGTTCGAGCCGATTCTGGCATCTGCATCGGCCAGCGAAGAATACGGTTTGCCGTTCACCTGGAATGGAATAGGAACGTCTGGCGGGGCATTGGTGGCAACCTTCGGGAAAGTGTCCTTTTCAAACATTTCCTGGCGAGTTCTCTCCGCCGTCAAAGCTCCCTTGTAGAGAAGAGCGCCCAACCCGGATTGAGGCCCAGCCGTCGCAAGAACATCCAAATGCTTTTCGGCCCGGGAGAATTCGCCGCCAAAGCAGAGCAATTCAAAAAGGAAGGTACGCCGCCGTACGTTGGTGGGATCATTTCGCACCTCACCAACAAGCTGCTCGATAGCCTCGTCCAGTTGTCCATCCTTGAGTAACTGTTCGGCCGTCATTTTATATTGTCCAGACTGGCTCTGCTAGCCGGGAGGCAAGGAAAGAAAGGGGTGACGCCGCCCAACTTTTCGGCGCCACCCCGGATAGCTCAAGCGGCCATCGACACTAAACCTTTTTGTTCTGGGCCAGGTCCCAGCCGGATTTTACCACGCCGCCGAGGTTGCCTTTTTCGTCTTGTGGTTTGTATTCGATCTCGATTTTCGAGAAGTTGAGGGCGATCTGTTCGGAAGGCAGCGAAGACCCCTCAGAGCCGGATTCGTGAATGGACGAGATAATCACCTCGGACATAGTCACTTTCAAGTACTCTTGTTGCTCGCCGCCCGCTTTGCGGCAAGTCATGACCACTTTTGGCGTGTGTTTTCCGGTAGCGCAATATTCAAAAAGCTTTGGGCTAGCCTTGTCGAAGAACTTGCTGAACGAGAAATCATGCACCTGAACCTTACCGACACCTGCGCCACCACCGTGCCCGGCAGATCCGGGTTGCGTTGCGCCCCAACTGAAACTCTGCAGCTCAATTTCATTCTTATGCTTGCTGTCTGTACTTTCTCCCTCAATGCCATCGATCTTGAGGAACATATCCGCATGTGAACCCATACCCGTCGCCGAACTCGCCATCGTGCCCTCCTCTAAGAAGATTTTCAAAACCTTGCCACGAAAAAGACGTCGCTGTGGCGCCTATCTGGGGGGCAGAGGCGCCACTTCGTAGCCTAGATCGGAGCGAAGACCTTATCAGCCCAGCTACTTTGCTGCTTTCGGCAATTCAGTAACCAGCCGCAGCGAGACAGTCAATTCATCCAGTTGAAAGTGCGGGCGCAGGAATGCAATGGCACGATAGACGCCCGGCTTGCCGGGCACCTCGACGACCTCGACTTTCGCATTCCTGAGCGGATATTGCGCCTTTACATTCTGCGAAGCGGAATCATCCTCGGTCACATATTGCATGATCCACTTATTGAGAAAAGCTTCGGTGTCGCCGCGCGACATGAAGCTTCCAATTTTGTCCCGCATAATCACTTTAAGGTAATGCGCAAAGCGCGACACCGCCAGCATGTACGGAAGCTGGCTCGACAGCCGGGCGTTGGCGTTGGCTTCCGGCTTGTCATATTTCTTGGGCTTATTCGCAGATTGCACGCCGAAGAACGCCGCGTAATCTCTGCCTTTGCAATGCACCAGGGGAATAAACCCCTGATCGGAGAGTTCCTTCTCGCGCCGGTCAGTAATGGCAATCTCGGTCGGGCACTTCAGGGCGACATCCCCTTCGTCGGTCTGAAATGTATGGGTCGGAAGCCCCTCGACCAATCCCCCGCCCTCGACCCCGCGAATAGCCGCGCACCAGCCATACCTGGCGAAGGCGTTCGTGAGCCGCGCTCCGAGCGCATAAGCCGCATTGCCCCAGAGATACTTGGAATGGTCGGTGCCGTCGACCTTTTCTTCGTACGCAAATTCATCGATCGGCTTGGTGTCTTTGCCATAGGGAACGCGCATGAGAATATGGGGCAGAGTTAAGCCGACGTAGCGCGAGTCCTCGCTGTCGCGGAAACCGCGCCACTTGGCGTAAAGATTGTTGTCGAAAATCTTTGCGATATCGCGGGGATCGCCAATCTGAGTGAAGCTATCAAGATTGATCAGTTCGGGGGCCGCGGCGGTGAGAAATGGGGCATGTGCGGCGGCAGCGACTTGAGACATCCTCTCGAGGAATTCAATGTCCTCGGGATGCCGGCCAATTTCAAAATCGCCGATCATGGCCCCCAGAGGCTCTCCACCGAATGTGCCAAACTCCTCCGAATAGACCTTGTTGAAGGTCACACTTTGATCGAATTCCGCGGAGCGTTGCAAATCCCTGAGCAACTCTTTCTTGCTCGCGTTGAGCACGCGGATCTTAAGCATGGAGCTGGTTTCGGTGTTCTCGACCAAATAACGAATGCCGCGCCAGCTGGTCTCGAGCTTTTGAAAATCCTTGTGGTGCAAAATCTCGTTCAGCTGGATCGAGATCAGGTGGTCGATCTGAGCGATGCGCGCATTGATGGTGGCATCGGCATCGACAGAGACCTTCATCTCGTCGGTAACGACCTGAGACAAAAACTCCTTGACGATATCCCGCCCGTGCTCCCGAGCGTCTTTTTGTCCGCCAAAGCGTCCCTGGTTGACAATCTTCTCTA
>Ga0074045_10002383_pt1 | contig 17417 bp, 19 predicted proteins | sample BogForMeECP23OM2_FD_94442 | JGI IMG/M metagenome (GOLD analysis project Ga0074045, IMG submission 94442) | Bog forest soil microbial communities from Calvert Island, British Columbia, Canada - Bog Forest MetaG ECP23OM2 | ecosystem: Environmental > Terrestrial > Soil > Wetlands ...
CGGTTCTGGGTTTCCTGCGCGAACACGTCCCCAGACGATGGCCAGAATTTCGCGCTTCCGTCACGGACAACTTCCGCGTCATCGATCCGAAAAATTTTCGGGTTGTGACCTGAGCAGGGTATACTTGCGCGAAGGGGTAGACCGGAACCGGATCGCCGCTGCGATGCAGGTATTCCTCGACTCGCCGATGGCGATCTCGGCGACCGAGATCTTCAAGCGCCATCCGGAGTCCTGCGCGCCGGACTTTGCGGACAGGCTTCGCCGGGGCGACGACCCACTGCGGCCGCCGGGACTTCATCTCAGCCGGGAAACCGCCGACTCGATTGCGATCAACCGGGTCACCGGCGGCGCGGTCATTCTCAGGGATGTGCACCGGCGGCCGAGTGCTCCACCACTTGCGCCATAACCTCGGACGGCCGGCGTCGGCTGCCGTGTTCGTCGGCTACGCGTCCGAAGGAACGCTTGCGCGCCGGATCATCGACGGCGCATCGGAAGTCACGATTGGCGACGACCGGATTCGGGTCCGGGCGCGCGTTCACACCATCAACGGCTTCTCGGCCCATGCCGATCAGGCGGGGCTCATTGCTTGGCATGCGCGGACGAACGCCAGGCGCACCTTCCTGACCCACGGCGAAGAGCCGGTCATGCGCGCCTTCGCCGCCAAGCGCGGCGGCGCGGCGGTCGAAATGCCGACGATGGAACAGAGTTACGAGCTGTAATCGGACGGCGGACTCTTTGATGCCGTCGCCGCCGTCCTCGGAAATCCCACCGTCTGTCCGAACAGCGGCCGCTGGCGCTCGCTTAAGGCCAGCGCGGCCGCGAGGGCCGGCCGATCGCAGTTGTGGAACCAAGCGGCAAGGCCGCGCGAGGCGGCGAACAGATAGACGTTGCCGGCGATGAGGCCGGTGTCGACATAGAAGTAGGACTTCTCGACTTCCGGGTCGTGCAGCCCGGGCTCGTCGAAGCCTGCAGTGTGCTCGAGCTTGTCGAGGTCGGCGACATAGACGAGCCGCGCCGGCGCATTCGATCCGCCCGCGCCCTGCCGTGCGCTGAGCGCAATGCGGCGGTGATCGCCTGCCGCGACGGGCCGGAGGCGATGCGCAGTCGGGTCATAGAGATAGGCCCCCGCGCTGAGGACGACATAGACGTCGACCTCCTGGGAGTTGCTGGCGGAGGGGGCGGTGCGGCCCGAGACGCCGAACGGGCCGTTCACGCGATTGACGCCACAGGCCGCCCACAGAAGGTCGCCGAGAAGCTGCGGCGGCAGCGGTTCGTCGCTGAACTCACGCACCGTGCGCCGCTGGCGAAAGGCTTCGCCGAGCGAAAGGCCGCCATCGAGCTTCGGCTCGGGCAGCGCAATCGGCTCAAGGTGGACGACGTTCGGTTCGCGATGGCCCGTCGACATGATCCTGTCCTCATTCTCCGGTCACGCGGGATAGCCGACCGTCTGCGCGAAGGTCACGAACTGCCCTTCCGGCAGGTTCATCGCCGCGCCGAGCTTCGCCTGATTGGCGGAGCCGCGGAACACGGTCGCGAGCCCCTCCGAGGCGCAGAAAAGATAGACGTTCTGTCCGATGAAGCAGGCGTCCGCCGAAGCGAACAGGCGTCGCTCCTCCGGGCCGACGTCGGTCATCCGCTCGCCGTGGGCGACATAGATGAGGTTCAGCGGCGCGGCACCGACGAAATCCTGGGTCCCGCTCAAGGCGCGAAGGTCGTCCTTCTGACGCAGGAGGAGGGCCTGCGCCTTCGGGTCGTAGAGCCACACGCCGTCGGCCATCGCGGCGTAGATGTCGATGACCATGATGTGCCGCCAGTAAGGCGCCGTGCGGTCGCCGCTCGGACGATTGACACCGTCCGCCGCCCAAAGCAGGTCCGACAGGACTTGCGGCTCGAGCGGGCGGGTGGAATAGGCGCGGGTCGAGCGCCTGAGTTTCAGTGCGTCGATCAGCGGCATGCCGCCTGTTGCGCGCGGAGGCGGCAGCGACCGCGCCGCCGCCTCCGCCTCCTGCGCCTGCGCTGTTCCTCGCACGCTCATCGCCAATGCGGTTGCGGCCAGCCCGGCCGCGGCCTCGCGTCGGGTCAACATGATGAAACTCCTCTCATCAGGACGCGGCCGCCAGGATCGCCCGTTTCACCAGCGCCTCGAACATCGGCGCCTTGTAGGCGTTCCCGGAGAGCGGCGTTGCGCCGTCGAGCGCCAACCGTCCCGCCGCGGCGGCGGCGTCGGCATCGATCCTCTTGCCGGTCAGCGCCGCCTCGGCGGCGCGCGCGCGCCATGGCGTCGGCGCGGCGGCGCCGAGCACGATCGACGCGCGCCGGCAGGCGCCGCCGTCGGAAAGATCGAGAACGACCGCGACGTCGGCGAGCGGCCAGTCGAACGATTCCTTCTGCGCCAACTTCATGTGCTTCATGCTGAGGCCGGCCGACGGCGGCAGGAGGACGGCGATGAGAAGCTCGCCCTGCCTCAGGTCGTTCTCGCGCTGGACGTCCCTGTCGGGGCCGATGAAGAAGTCTTCCAGCGCGACCCGGCGTGTTCCACCGTCCGCATCGGTCAGCTCCGCCTCGGCGCGTAGGGCGACGAGCGCCGTCGCGGAGGTCGACGGATGGACGATGGCGCAGAAGCGGTTGTCGAAGATGGCGTGATAGGCGTTCTCGCCGGCTATGGCGTAGCAATGGCCGCCGCCCTTGCGCAGGCAGCGGAACTCTGCCAACCGGAAGTACCAACAGCGCGGGCGCTGCAGCAAATTGCCGCCGAAGGTCGCCGCGGCGCGGATCTGCGGGCTCGCCGAACTGCCCGCCGCCTCCGCGAGCGCGGGATAGCGCCCGCGGATCGCCGGGTCCTCGGCGAGGCGCGCGAGCGTGACCATCGAACCGACGCGGAGCCCGCCTTCCGGGGTCGGCGCAATCGCGTCCAGGCCCGGAACGGCGGCGAGACTCGTCACCTCGGCCGGCGCGAGCAGGCCCTCCTTCATCAGATCCATCAGGTCGATTCCGCCCGCCTTGACGATCCGCAGATCGTTGAGGCCGGCGCCGCCGTCCGGCACCAGCATCGCCTCGGCGACGAGGCTCGCGGACGCGGACGCTTGCGCGACGGACTGGGCCTTGCCGAATGCAAAGTTGCGCATGGGATCAGCCTCTTCCTGGAATCTTGCCGAGCGCGGCGAGGACGGCGGCCGGCGTCATCGGCAGCGACCGCAGGCGGACGCCGATCGCGTTATAGACGGCGTTCCCGATCGCCGGCGCGGTCGCGATGTTGGCGGGCTCGGCGATTCCGTAGGCGTCGGTCGCGCTGCGCCCCTGCAGGTTCTCGAGCACGACGACGTCGATCGCCGGAACCTCGCGAGGGCCCACGACCTTGTAGGCTTCGAGATTGGCGTTGACCATCCGGCCCGTGGCACGGTCGAGCACGCGGTTCTCGTACAGCGCGTAGGAAAGGCCCATCAGCACGCCGCCCTGGATCTGGCTCTCGAGCAGCAGCGGATTCATCGGCCGGCCGCAGTCCTGCACCGCGACGACTCGCTCGACCCGGATGATTCCGGTCTCCGTGTCGACGGCGACCTCGGCGAACTGCACGCCTCCGAGGTCCTGCTGCGCCTGCGCGGCCTCGCCCATGACGCGGCGGAAGCCGCCGTAGTCCTCGCCGCGACTCTCGGTGACCGAGAGCGTGTCTCCTGGGATCAGGGCTGCCGCCTCGGCGAAGGTCATGCCCCGCCGCGGCTCGCTCCTGGTCTCGATCCGCCCGGCGCGCGCAACGAGTTCGTCCGGCGCGGCGTTGAGCTTCAGCGCGGCCTCGACGAACAACTTCTGCAGGAGCTTCCAGGCCGCGACGCGCGCGGGCGGCGTGATCGAGGCCGTGGTGCGACTGCCGTAGGACGGCGGCCCCAGCGGATAGTTCGTGTCCCCGAGGCGGACCGTGACCTGATCAGGGCTGAGGCCGAGCGTTTCGGCGATGGTCTGCGCGATGACGACGCCGACTCCGGTCCCGATGTCCTGGACGCTCGACAAGGCTTCGACCGAACCGTCCCGGGCGATACGAACCTCGATGAAGGAGTAGGTCTGGACATTCGCGCCCCACAGCGACTGCGCCATGCCCACGCCGCGCTTGATTGGCCCGGGATCGGCGCCCGGGGCATGCCGCGCCGCCCAACCAATCCGTTCTGCGCCGATGCGCCGCTCCTCGCGACGCACCAGGCTTGGGTCTATGCGCTCCCGCAAAGCCAAGGGGTCGACGCTGAGACGTTCCGCGAGTTCGTCGACCGCGAGCTCCATCCCCCACGCGCCCGGCGTGTTGCCCGGCGCGCGCATGGCGCTCCCGGGGCCGGCGTTGGTAAAGACGTCATATTGCGCCGACGCAAAGTTCGGGCATTGATAAATTGACTGGGCGAAGGAACCCACTCCGGCGTTGAGGCCGACGCCAGCCGTGCCGTGGCTCTCGACGGCGATGGCGGTCAGCGCGCCGTCGCGCCGCGCGCCGATCCGGATTCGCTGATGGACCGACGGGCGGTTCCCGGAATCGGCTTGCTCTTCGGGCCGGATCAGGGTGAGCCGCACCGGCGCGCCCGCTTGGCGTGAGAGCGCCACGCCGAGCCGCCCGTAGTTGCCGAGCGTCGATTTCGAGCCGAAGCCGCCGCCCATGCCGTCCACGACGACGCGCACCTTCTCGAGCGGCAGGTCGAATGTCCTCGCAAGCTCTCGTCGGACGCCGGTCGTGAACTGGGTCGAAATGTGGACCGTCAGGCCGTCGGGACGCCAGTCGGCGACGAGGCCGTGCGGCTCCAAACAGCAGTGGGTCTGCACCTGCGTGCGATACTCGCCGTCGACGACGACGTCCGCCTCGGCCAAGCCGCGCTCGACGTCGCCGCGGCTCGCCAGCATCGGCCCACGCACGTTGCCTTCAACCGGAAGACCCGCCTGCGCGATGAGTTCGCCCGCCGACCCGCCCGGCGCGGCGCCGGGAGCGTAGACCTTCGCGGACTCAGGCCTCCGCGCTTCGTCGAGGTCCACGACGAAGGGAAGCGGCTTGTAGTCGACTCGGATGAGGCGAAGCGCCTCCTCCGCCGCGGCCATCGACGTCGCGGCGAGCGCGGCGACTGGCTGGCCGACGTAGCGGACGACAGCCTGCGCGGGATCGTCGAGCGGGATCGCGCGAACGATCGCACGCACCCGCGGGTCTCTTTCGGCCGCCTTCGTATCGATCGCGCGCACCTCGGCGTGCGCGTGCGGCGAGCGCAGAATCCGCCCGATCAGCATGCCCTGCGGCGCGACGTCGGCCGTGTAGCGGATCGCCCCGGTGACCTTGGCGCGGGCGTTCAGCCGCGGATGCGGCCTGCCAATGACTGCGAGTTCCGCGTTCGGCGGCAGAGGCGGCGGGTCGCCGGGCGGAACTTGCCGCGGCTCTTCCGCTACGGCGACGCCGACGACGCCAACAGGAAACGTCTCAGTTCGCCTTGCGCTGCTGTCCGCCATGGCTCAGCCCTTTCGCGTCTTGGCCGCCGCCAGGGTCGCTGCGACGACATGTGGATAAGAGCCGCAACGGCAGACATGGCCGCTGATCGCCCGTTCGACATCCTCGGCCGTCGGGTCGGGGTTGCGGGCGATGAGCGCGGCGACGCTAAGCGCCATGCCCGGCGTGCAGAAGCCGCACTGCATCGCGTCGTGCTCGATGAAGGCCTGCTGAACCGGGTGCAGGACGTCGTCTTTCGCCAACCCCTCGATCGTGGTCACTTCGCGGGGACCGACCTCGACCGCGAAAGTCATGCAGGAGCAGACCGGCGTCCCGTCGAGCCAGACCGTGCACGCGGAACACGCGCCGCGATTGCAGGCGATTTTCGTTCCCGTCAGGCCGAGCGGGCCGCGCAATGCTTCCGCAAGCGTCATGCGCGACTCGACCTTGAGCGGTCGATCGACGCCGTTGACGCGAAGCACGATGTCATGCGCTGACGCGGGCTTCGACGTCTCGGCTTCCGCCGCGGCCGCGGGCAACGCCCAATTCGGGGCCCCCGTGCCCAACGCCGCGTAAACCGACCCGCTCAAAAGGTCGCGACGCGACAAGCCTTCGTCCGAACCCACGGCCTCCTCCTCATCATCGTCTCGCGCTCTTTTTCGAGGCGACATCATGAGGCCGATTGCAGCCGCGGTGTTTGAGCGCGATCAAAGACGCGAGGCGCTCTCGAAAGGTTGAACAGGACCTCGGGGCTGCGAGCCATGGGGCGCGCGGAATTGCGGCCTCGGCTCCAGCGAAGTAAAATCAGCGCGATCCAAACGGGAGAGGACAGTCGATGGCCGACAAGCCGGGTCGGAACCAACCCGCCGCCCACGCGCCGACCCGGGCGCCGGGGTCCGTCTTCGACCTGAACCGGGCTATCAAGTCGATCGTGACGATTCAGTCTTCGATTCCGGAGGACGCCTTTACCGCGCAGACGCTCGGAGAGCAGCGGACAGGGAGCGGCGTGGTCATTCGCGACACCGGCCTCGTGCTGACGATCGGCTATCTCATCACCGAGGCGGAAACTGTCTGGATCGCCCGCGCCGACGGGCAGGTCACCCAGGGGCATGCGCTGGCGATCGACCAGGAAACCGGCTTCGGTCTCGTGCAGGCGCTCGGGCAGCTCGAATGTCCGGCGCTCGAGTTCGGACGCTCCGATCTGGCCCGGATCGGCGACCCGGTCGTCGTCGCGGCGGGCGGCGGAACGAAAGCCGTTCATGGCACGATCGTCGGCAAGCAGGAGTTCGCCGGATACTGGGAATATTATCTGGAAGAGGCGATCTTCACTGCGCCTGCGCATCACTTCTGGGGCGGAGCGGGCGCCATCGGGGCTGACGGGCGGCTTCTCGGCATCGGCTCGCTTCATGTCGAGCAGGTTTCCGAACGCGACGGCCCGCGCGACGTGAATATGATCGTGCCGATCGGGCTCCTGCCGCCAATCCTTGACGATCTCTTGACCCGCGGCCGGGTGAATAAGCCCGCAAGGCCCTGGCTCGGCATCTATTCCGCCGAGAACGGGGGCGAGATCGTCGTGGCCGCGGTCTCCGAAGGCGGGCCGGCAGCCAGCGCCGGCGTCCGGCGCGGCGATATTCTCGCAAGCGTCCGCGGCGCCGAGGTCATCGATCTCGGAGACTTCTACCGAAAGGTCTGGGATCTGGGCGAGGCCGGCGTCGAGGTGCCGATCGAAATCATCCGCGACGGCCGGGCCGTCGGCCTGAGAATCCGGTCGGCGGACCGCTCGTCCTTCCTTAAGCGGCCGCGACTGCAATAGGCGAGGCCGCCCCAAAACCACCCGCTGGGCGCGAGCCCGGCTGGGCGCGTCGCGGCGTCTCCGGCGGGGCGGAGCCGCCGCTTCTGGATCGGAAGGAGCTTTCCAAATCAAGGACGACCCGAAAAGGCCCGCCGCGCTTCGCGGTGCGTCTGTAGAGTGGGCCCAAGACCGCACCTACCTCGCCCTATGACGCATCCTTGATTTGGAAAACCCCACACGTCCTGTAGCAATTCGCCGCCAGCCACCAAACAACATAAACACTTTATCGCGGTTCACGCTGTGACCGCCGTCACACTCTGAACACTTTTTTCGATGGGAAATCGAAAAGCGTGGGGGCGCAAGGGGCGACGCGCGGCTTCAACGCCGACGCCGCCTCACCCCGGGGAAACCCGCGAGATTCAGCAGGACTCCTTCGACGGACAGTGTGCGTCAGCCCTCCCTGACGAGCCGGGCGGCGAAAAATCCGTCGAGTCCCGAACGCCGTGGATCGTCGCCCCAAAGATGGCAGGGCAGCGTGCGCAACTCGCCCGCGGCTGTCACGCATTGATTGAGCCCTCCGATCTCGGCCGCCGTGATTGGCGCGCGGCGGACGTCGGGGTTGCGCCGCAGCAGGGCCACAATCTGGGCCTCGCCTTCCTCAGGCTCGAGCGAACAGGTGCAGTAGACGATCGGGCCGCCGGGTTTGGTCAGCGCGATCGCCTTGTCCAGGAGCTGGCTCTGCAGTCTGGCGAGGACTGGAAGGTCGGCCGGGCGCTTCATCCAGGCAACGTCGGGGTGACGGCGAATAGTGCCGGTCGCGGAGCAGGGCGCGTCGATCAGCGTCGCGTCGAACGGCGCGGCGTCGAATGCGAGGGCGTCGGCCACGACAATCTCCGCATCGAGCTTCAGCCGCTCAAAATTAGCGGAAAGGACCTTCAATCGCTCGGCCGACCGGTCGACCGTCGTGACGACGGCGCCCGCGGCCGCCAGTTCGGCGCTCTTGCCGCCGGGCGCCGCGCAAAGGTCGACGACGCGTTGGCCGGGGCGCACGCCGAGGAGCCGCGCGGGCAAGGCTGCGGCAGCGTCCTGCACCCACCACTCGCCGTCCGCGTAGCCTTCCAGCTCGACCACCGGCCGGTGAGAATCGAGGCGCACCGACCCGGTCGGCAGGACGACGCCGCCGAGGCGCGCCGCCCAGCCCACGGCGTCGCTCTTCACGCTCAGATCGAGCGTCGGCTCGCAGCGGTTCGCCGCGGCGATCGCGCGCGCCGTCTCATCGCCATAAGTCGCCCGCCACCGCGCGGCGAGCCAGGGCGGCGTGTCGTCGTCGAGCGCGTCCGAGGCACCGAGGATCGTCGCGCGATCCCGCGCGACCGAACGAAGGATTGCGTTGACGAGTCCGGCGAAGGGCGCGCTGGCGGCGTCCGCCCGCGCGGCGCGCACCGCCAGATCGACCGCGGCGTGATCCGGCGTTTCGAGGAAGAGAAGTTGGGCGGCGCCGACGACCAGCGTCCATTCCAGGGCTCCGGTTCGCCGCGGCATGCCCTTTTCGAGCCTCTGCGCGATCGCCTTGCGGATCGTTCCCATCCTTCTGAGCGCAACGGTTGAGATCGAGCGCGCCAGAGCCCGGTCTCGCGGGTCGATGCGGGGGTCGCGCAGCGACAGGTCTGCGGCGAGGCGCTCTTCGAGCGGCCGCGCCAAGGTCACGGCTTCGGAGATCGCGCGCGCTGCGGCGATCCGCGCCGTCAGCCCCGGGGCCGGCGGTTCAGGCGCGCGGGGACGAGGACCGGAAAATCCGCGCTGCTGTTTGATCAAACGCGCCTCGCCTCGAATCGATTGGCCAACCCGGCCGCCAGTCTATACGGATTTTGCCGGACTGGCTTGCCTCAGACCGTCGCGGCGTTCGCGCCATGCCGAGGCGCCGTAAGATAAAGACTATATACCAAAGTTACGTTTAAGCAGAACCCTGTTGCGGCGCAATAGATGGATTAGCCAATTGCACAAACCTCACCGAACCGGTGCTTCGATGAGGTCGAATTCTCGCCATTGGACAGGGGGAAATTCCAATGACGCAAATCGCGATTTTGGTCTTTGTCAGCGCGAGCGTGATTTTATTACCGAATGGATCCGTGTCTGATCCTGCGAGCTGGGCGCTTGTTCTGGCGGCGGTCGCCGGCGGACTCCTTGGTCGTACCAAGCAGCCGATCGTCATCGAGGGCTGATCGCCCCTTTCCAGCGAGCAAGCGCCCGCGAGCCTCGAGTGCGGCGCGAAATCCATCTTCGAATCCCGCCCGTGGCGCGGGCGGGATTTGACACGGCGGCGCGCCGACAGTAAGAGCGACGCCGTTTTCGTCAGGTTTCAGCATCGTCGATCAAGCCGTTCGATCCGTTGAGATCGACGGTCCCGGTCCGGCAGCGCGTTGCGCCCCCGGGCGCTATCGGCGCTGGAAAACCGCTGGGCGGGAGCGCACATCGTGAGGGACGGCTGGCCGGAGACGGCCGGTCGCCTTATTTCCCCGGCATTCGCAACCCGCCGCAAGGAGCACATGCATGTTCGAGAGCCTTTCCGAGAAGCTCTCCGGCATATTGGACAAACTCACCGGCCGCGGCGCCCTCTCCGAGGAGGACGTCAACGCCGCCATGCGCGAGGTGCGCCGCGCGCTGCTCGAAGCGGACGTCGCCCTCGAGGTCGTGCGCGCCTTCGTCGACCGCACCCGCACCAAGGCGGTCGGCGCCGCCGTCATCAAGTCGGTCAAGCCCGGGCAGATGGTGGTGAAGATCGTCCACGACTCGCTGATCGAAACGCTCGGCGGCGAGTCTCAGGCGATCGACCTCAACGCGCCTGCCCCTGTCGCCATCATGCTGGTGGGCCTTCAGGGCGCGGGCAAGACGACCACCGCCGCCAAAATCGCCAAGCGCCTCGCCGAGCGCGACAGGCGCAAGGTGCTGATGGCCTCGCTCGACGTGAAACGCCCGGCGGCGCAGGAGCAGCTGGCGATTCTCGGCGAGCAGGTCGGCGTCGACACGCTGCCGATCATTCCCGGCCAGGATCCGGTCGACATCGCCAGGCGCGCCGAGCAGGCCGCCCGCTTGCAGGGCTACGACGTCGTGCTCTTGGACACCGCCGGGCGCACGCACATCGACGAGCCGCTGATGGAGGAGATGGCGCAGATCCGCGAGGCGGCGAGTCCTCACGAGGTGCTGCTCGTCGCGGACGCTCTGACCGGACAGGACGCTGTCCATCTCGCCAAGAGCTTCAACGAGCGCGTGGGCCTCACCGGCATCGTACTGACCCGCATGGACGGCGACGGGCGCGGCGGCGCGGCCCTCTCCATGCGCGCCGTCACTGGCAAGCCGATCAAGCTCCTCGGCGTCGGCGAAAAAATGGACGCGGTCGAGGATTTCCATCCGGCGCGCCTCGCCGACCGCATTCTCGGCATGGGCGACATCGTCAGCCTGGTCGAAAAGGCGGCGCAGACGATCGACGCACAGCAGGCGGCCAAGATGGCCGAAAAGCTGCGCAAGGGCGTGTTCGACCTCAATGACCTCTCCGAGCAGCTCGCCCAGATCGAGAAGCTCGGCGGGATGGGCGGCATCATGGGGATGCTGCCCGGAATCGCCAAGATGAAGGACCAGCTCGCCTCCGCCAATCTCGACGACAAGTTCGTCAAGCGCCAGCGCGCCATCATCTCGTCGATGACGCCGCTGGAGCGGCGCAACCCCGACATCCTCAAGGCCTCGCGCAAGAAACGCATCGCGGTCGGCGCCGGCGTCACCGTCGAGTATGTCAACCGGCTGTTGAAACAGCACCGGCAGATGGCCGACATGATGAAGATGATGGGCGGCGCCAACGCCAAGCGCGGCATGATGGGCAAGCTCGGCCAAATGATGGGGCTCGGCAACATGCCGATGCCGACGCCCGAGCAGATCGAGGCGCTGCAGAAGCAGGCGGGCGGCGCCGGCGCGCCCGGGCTGCCGCCGGGACCGCCCAGTATCCCTTCCGTCCCGCCTCCCGGCGCCTTCAACCTGCCTCCCCAGTTCCCGGGCTTAAGCGGCCCGAAGCTTCCGGGCCTGGGCGGCGGCTTCAATCCGTTCGGGGGGAAGAAGAAGTGAATTCCCCTCTCCCTCCGGGAGACGCGCTAGGGCGGGTCGCAAGTCCATCATCCGTCGCCTTCGGCGACGCCTTCTCCCCGAGGGAGAAGGGGCGGGCGCTCTCAAATCGACTGACCTTGATAAAGACCCAGAAAGGAAGAAACCTGAAATGTCGCTGAAAATCCGTCTCTCCCGCGCCGGCGCGAAAAAGCGCCCGTTCTACCGCATTGTCGTCGCCGACGCCCGCATGCCGCGCGACGGCCGCTTCGTCGAGAAGATCGGCACCTTCGACCCGCTCAAGGCCCAGGACGACGCCGCGCGGCTCGTGCTCGACCAGGAGAAGGCCAAGGCCTGGCTCGCCAAGGGCGCCCAGCCGACCGATCGCGTGCTGCGCCTGCTCGACAGCGTCGGCGTCGCCAAGCGCGAAGCCCGCAACAACCCGGAGAAGGCGAAGCCGAAGAAGAAGGCGCAAGAGCGTCAGGTCGCTGCCGAAGCCGCCGCCGCCAAGGCCGCGGAAGCCTCAGCCGCTTAAGTCCTGCAGGACCGGAGCCATGCGCCCGCCCGACCGGCTCGTTCTCGTCGGCCGGTTCGGCGCGCCGCAGGGTGTGCGGGGCGAGGTCCGCGTCCAGTCCTTTACCGCCGATCCCAAGGCGATCGGCGCCTACGGGCCGCTGACGGACGCGAGGGGCGCTGAAGTCTTCGCCTTTGAACGACTCAGGCCGATGAAGGACGACATGCTGGTCGTCAAGGTGAAGGGCGTCGAGACGCGCGACGCCGCCCGGGTTCTGACGGGGGTCGACCTCTTCGCCCGCCGCGACCGGCTGCCCGAGCCGAGCAAAGACGAGTTCTACGTCGACGACCTGATCGGCCTCATGGCCGTGAGGGCTGACGGCCGAGCGCTTGGCCACATCGCCGCGGTCCCGAACTACGGCGCGGGCGACATTCTCGAGATCGCGCCCGAGGGCGGCGGCGAGCCGCTGCTCCTCCCCTTCACCAAGCCGTTCGTTCCGGCCATCGATTTCGCCGGCGGGAAGATCGTCGTCGAGCCGCCGGAGGAGGTCGCGGGGGACGGCTGAGGCGATTGCAGGGGTCGCGCGGCCGGCGTGCGACCGGGGCGCCTCAAAGGGCGGGAGCCTATAGGGGTCGCCAAGGAAGGTCCATAGTCCGCCCTTCGGTCGACAACCCGTTGCGAACGCGGAGTGGGCTACACCGCCCGAAGCGGACCTCGGTCACTTTGATCGCGAGCGCGGCGAGACGGGCGAAGATTCTGGCGCGGGTTCCAGCCAACGCGTCCGAAGCTTCTCTCAGGAACTCCCGCGCCTGGCGCATCCGTCGCGTTTGGCCTTCGACTGCAATGTAGCGAAAACCGCCTGTTCATAGGGCCGATCTCGAACGGGCGCTCCCGGTCGAACCCGGACCCTTGATAAGCCACGCGCGGAACCGCGAAATCGGGCGCCCGCCATAAATTCGCTCGACGCGGCCGTTAGTCCCGGCGCTCGGGCGGGGCAGGCTTGGGAGGCGAATCCGATGACCGACAGTATTGCGCCCGAGGCCGCGCCAGCGCATCCGGCGCGGCGCGATTTTCTAAATCTCATGACCGGATCGGTCGCCGCCGTCGGCGTCGCCGCTGTGGCGTGGCCGTTCATCGATCAGATGAACCCGGACGCTGCGACCATCGCCGCCGCCGGGCCGGTCGACATCGACATCAGCCAGATCCAGCCGGGCCAGCGGATCGTGACGCTTTGGGCGTCGCGGCCGGTGTTCGTCGTCCGCCGCCCGCCGGAGGCGCTGAAGGGGTTGCAGGATCCGAAGCTCACCGCGCAACTGCGCGACCCCGATTCCGACAACCTGCAGCAGCCCGAATACGCCAAGAACTGGCACCGTTCGATCAAGGAGGAGTTCTTGGTCGTCGTCGGCATCTGCACCCATCTCGGCTGTGTGCCCCTGTTTGACCCCAACCCCGACCCGTCGAACCCCGCGCCCAATTGGCCCGGCGGGTTCTTCTGCCCCTGCCACGGCTCGAAATACGACCTCTCGGCCCGCGTCTTCCAGGGCGTGCCCGCCCCCTATAACCTGCCGGTGCCGCCGAATTTCTTCCCGGACGAGAAGACGCTCCGGGTGGGCCAGAACCCGCCCGGGCAGACTTTCGACTTCAACTCGATCCTGCAGGTGTGAGGACGCGGCGGCGCGTCGAATCGCTTCAATGCGCATCGAAACATCGCCTCCCGGAGAGGCGCCAGACTTGGGCGCCGACCCAAGAAGTGAGAGGCGCCATGATCACCTGTTTCATCCGTTACGAGATCGATCCGTTCACCGTCGCCGCTTTCGAGCGCTACGCCCGCGCGTGGGGCCAGGCGATTCCGCTCTGCGACGCGGATCTCATTGGCTATTTCGCTCCTCATGAGGGCTCGGCGACGACCGCCGACGGCGTCTCCAACGTTTCCGACCTCGCCGCCTGCGAAGCCTATCGCGCGCGTCTCCACGCCGACCCGGCGGCGCAAGCGAACTTCGCCTTCGCGCGCCAAGAGCGCTTCATTCGAAAGGAAGACCGCATCTTTTTGCGCCTGGTCACCGCCCCGCACGCCGAAAGGACGACGTCATGACCGGCTCCGCTTACGAACGCTTTCGCGCCCTGCACCAGGGCGCGGCCGCCTTCATCATGCCGAATGTGTGGGACGGCGCGTCCGCGCTGATGATGCGCGACGTCGGTTTCGCCGCGATCGGCAGCTCCTCCTTCGCCTATGGCGCCACGCGCGGCCTGCCGGACGTCTCGTCCCGGCTCGGCCGGACCGAAAGCATCGCGCACGCCGCATGGCTCGGCGGCGTCGCGAAGCTGCCGGTCAATGGCGACCTCGCGGACGGGTTCGGTCCTGCGCCGGAGGACTGCGCGGCGACGGTCGAGGCGTCCGTCGCGGCCGGCCTCGCAGGGCTCGGGATCGAGGACGCGACCGGCGATCGGGCCGCCCCGATCCACGCGTTCGACGCCGCGGTGCGCCGCATCGAGGCCGCCGCAAGGGCGGCGCGCGGCCGCATCGTGCTAACCGCCCGCGCCGACAATTTCCTCCATGGCCGGGCGGATATCGACGACACGATCCGCCGACTGACCGCCTTCGCGGAGGCCGGAGCGGACGTCCTGTACGCGCCGGGTCTGCCGGACATGGAGTCCGTTCGCAGGGTCGTCCGCGCGGTCGCACCGAAACCGGTCAATGTGCTGATCGGACCTGGGGCGCCGCTTAAGGAACTCGAGGCGGCCGGCGCGCGGCGCATCAGTCTCGGAGGCGCGCTTTACCGCGTCGCGTGGGCGCGCTCGCGCGCTCCGCCGCCGCGCTCAGCGCGGGCGATCTTGCCGTCGCCGTCGCGGGCGCAATGCCCGGCAAGGACCTCCAGCGGCTGCTGGGATAGCGGTCGCGCCGGAACGGAGGGAGAATAGGAGCGTTCGGCTGGGTTGCCAGACGGGCTGCGCTTCGTGCAGGGTCCCGCGCCAGGAGGACCTTGGGCATGCGCATGACCCCCTATCTCTACTTCAAGGGCGCTTGTGAGGAGGCGCTGACGTTCTACGCCGCACGCGGCCTCGGCAAGGTCGTCGACCTTCGCCGCTATGCGGAAAGTCCGATGGAGGGGCGCGCCGGCGGCGCCTGGCGCGACAAGGTGCTTCATTCCCTGTTCGAGGGCGACGGAATTCGCTTCTATGCGTCGGACGGTCCCGACTCCGAGCCGATGAAGGGCAGCGCGCTGATGATCGAGGAGGGCGACGCCGAGCGCGCCGCAGCGCTGTTTGACCAGCTGAGCGACGGCGGCCGGGTGACGGTTCCCTTCAAGAAGCAGTTCTTTGGCGACGTCTACGGCAACTTCACCGACCGGTTCGGCGTGCAATGGGCGATCATCGTTCCGGCGGACGTTTGAGGGCAGCGATGGACGTCGCCGAAGATATCCGCCGCATCGCGCTGCAGGAGGAGCGCCTGCAATTCGACCGGTTCGGCTTGAGCGAAGCCTGGGCGGTTGGCCTGGCGCTGAAAGCGGTCGGCGAAGCGGGACGGCTGCCGATCGTGGTCGACATCCGGCTCGCGACGATGAAGCTTTTGGCCTTCGCGTGCCCGGGAGCGCGCCCGACAATTTCGACTGGGCGCGACGCAAGCGCAACGTGGTGTTGCGCTTCCACCGGTCCTCCTACGCCATCGGGCTGAAGCTCGCGCTCGAGGGCAGGACGTTCGCCGATCTCGGCGCGCTGCCGGAGCGCGACTACGCCGCGCACGGCGGAGCCGTGCCGATTTTCGTCGCGGGAACCGGATGCGTCGGCTCCGTCACGGTCTCCGGCCTGCCTCAGCGCGACGATCACCGGGCCGTCGTCGAGGCGATGGCGAAGGTCCTTGGCTGGGACCTCAGCGATATTGCGCTCGATTGAGGCTGCCGCGCGGCGCCCGCGCCGGTTTGCGGGCGCATTTCGTCGCTGCGCCTCAAAAAGGGCCGCGTTCGGAGCGCATTCGGCGCCTGTTCGGCGGCCGAAAAGCGGCCCTTATTCACCCGTGTTTTGAGCCTTTTCAAGGGCTTGCAACACAGTTTGGAAAAAACCGACGTTCGCCGAAGCGCTCGCGAGCGGCGACCGCCCCGACCCTCAAAAACTTCCTCGCGCATTCGACGCCCGCGGAGAGGGGGGCGAACGGGGTCCCCCGGCGCCGCCTGCTCCTGATCCTTGCGGTCGCCGTCTGAGGCTCCGGGATCATAATAGGCCACATTTCTCTTTCTAAAAAGAGAATGCCTATAGCTTTCGATTCGCGTAATTCAAAGGCTCGCAACGTGGCAGGCGATGCTTCGACCCTATCGCCGCGACGCCCGGCCCCGACCGCGAGGGAGGCCCGGCGCCGCCTTTCAGCCCGCCGCCTCGGCGCTGACCCGCGCCGGCCCGGTCGCTGCGGGTTCGCCGGCCCGCTCCCGGCCTTGGTGGTGCAGGAGGAAAATCGCCTGCTCGCCGACGAGGTTCCAGGTCCATTTCGGCCAGATCGCGGAAAGCTCAGCGCCGCCCTCATCGAGCGCGACGCTCTTGTCGATCACCGCGCCAACCTCCCGGGCGAGTTCGATGAAGTCGGTGATCGTGCAGAAATGGATGTTCGGCGTGTCATACCAGGAATAGCTCAGCTGCTCCGTCACTGGCATCCGGCCCCGGAAGGCGAGCTGCACGCGGACGCTCCAATGCCCGAAGTTCGGAACGGAGACGATGGCGCGCCTGCCAATGCGCAGCATGTTCTCGAGCACGACGCGAGGCTGGCGGGTCGCCTGCAGGGTCTGAGACAGGATGACGTAATCGAAGGCGTCGTTCGGATAGTCTGCGAGATCAGCGTCGGCGTCGCCCTGCACGACCGACAGACCCTTGGCCACGCAATCGTTGACGCCCTGCTGCGAAAGCTCGATGCCACGCCCGTCGACGTTCCGTTCCTCGGCCAGCAGGCGGAGCAATTCCCCATCCCCGCAGCCGACGTCGAGGACCCGTGATCCCGGGGCGACCATCTCCATAACCCGGAGAAGGTCGACGCGCCGGGCGTCGAGGATGCGCGACAGGGTCACGCGAGCCCCCGAGCCCGGGCCGCGGCGTCGATGAAGCCTTTCATCGTCTCGATGAACTCGGGCACGTCGAGCAGGAAGGCGTCGTGCCCCTTGTCCGTTTCGATCTCGACGAACGAGACCGAAGCGGCGCCGGCGTTGAGCGCGCGGACGATCGCGCGCGAATCGCTGGTCGGAAACAGCCAGTCGGAGGTGAACGAGACGACGCAGAACCGCGTCGGCGACCCTTTGAACGCCTTGGCGAGCGAGCCGCCGAAGTCGGCGGCGAGATCGAAATAGTCCATCGCCCGGGTCAGATAGAGGTAGGAATTCGGGTCGAACCGCTCGACGAAGATCTGTCCCTGATGGCGCAGGTAGGACTCGACCTGGAAATCCGCGTCGAAGGAGAAAGTTCTTGCTTCACGGTCCTGCAGGTTGCGTCCGAAGCGCCGGTGCAGCGTGCTGTCCGACAGATAGGTGATGTGAGCGGCCATCCGAGCGACGGCGAGTCCTTTGTCCGGCCGCGTATCCTCCGTCAGATAGCGCCCGCCGCGC
>Ga0074045_10002385_pt1 | contig 17415 bp, 8 predicted proteins | sample BogForMeECP23OM2_FD_94442 | JGI IMG/M metagenome (GOLD analysis project Ga0074045, IMG submission 94442) | Bog forest soil microbial communities from Calvert Island, British Columbia, Canada - Bog Forest MetaG ECP23OM2 | ecosystem: Environmental > Terrestrial > Soil > Wetlands ...
CCCGCGGCGGCTGCCCATCGCGATGCCGGGAAGGCGGCCGGCCTTCCGGAGGCGGGGAAGAAGGAGCCGAAGCTCACCTCCAGCTTCTGGTGCGCGCCCGGGCGGATCTCCACGGGGCCGCTTGTCGGCCCGCCGTACGCCCAGTGATCAAGGGAGAAGGTGACGTGGTTCGAATCGACGTAGTTCACGATCAGGATGTCGCCCCGGCCGGCGCTTCCGCTGGAGACCAGGGGTTCGCTGACGCCGGCCTGGCCCGTGGGAAACTCCAGCGAGATGACGAGGGGGCCGACCTCGGTTGCCCTTGCCGGCGCGCCCCAATCCGGTTTGAGGCGCCGAACCCCCAGGATCTCGCCCGTGAACCTGCGCCCCAGCGCCCTCTGGGTCGGCGCGCCGGAACCGACGGACGGGCGGACGGAGAACGGCGGGTGGAACCGCTCCGCCGTGTCGATCACGGGAACCCCGTCGAGGCTTATCCTCAGGCGCGCGCCGAATGCCTCGACCTCCCCCGCGGGAATGCCGTCGAAATACGGATCCCCGACCGGCGGATAGAGCGGCGGCATGTCCACCGTGATCCGGTGGGGCCGGCTGTAGTCGACCGGGATGGGGTCCGTCACGGGCCCCCCGTAGCCGGCGTGCTCGAATCCGATGACAACGCTGTCGCCCGAGGCATAGTACAGGTACACGTAGTCCGACAGGAACTCGAGGCCGGTGATCACGAGCGGCTCGAGCTGGCCCTTCCTGTCGGTCGGGAACCTCACTGTGAGCTCGAGCGGCCCGTAGGCGTGCCCCGCGACCCTGTCGAAGGCGAAACGCGGATAGTTGAACACGCGCTCCAGGCGGTGGAAGACGGCGGGGTCGTTCACGCGGAGAAGCTCGTTGTGCGCGAACGCCGCGAACAGGTTGAACAGGACCGACCAGACGAGCAGCAGCCAGCACCCCGCGCTGACGATCCTCCGCGCCAGCCCGCCGAACTGCTCCCGCAGGCCCCAGAACCCGATGACGGCCAGGATCATGACCCCGGGCAGGAAATCGACCATGTAGCGATTGGTGGCGAACTGGAAGGAGAAGACGACGCAGGCGACGGCGAAGGACGCCACGGCCACGGCGAGCACGAATGGCCCGAGCAGCCGCCGGCGCACGCCCGGGAGCGCCGCCCCGAGCGCGAGGACCGCGAACGGCATGTTCGGAAGGATGCCGTAGGGGTCCTCGACCCCGTAGTGCCCCTTTGGGAGGGGCGGCAGCGAGACGACCCGAACGAACGGGAAATAGGCGCTCAGCTGCGCCGGCGCGAACAGGTACGCATGGCAATTGAACCAGATGTAGGACGGGCTGAACTGGGTGATCTTTGTCTCGTTGAAGCCCGAGAGCGCCCACGTGACCCCGAACTCGAACGGGTTGTCGAAGCGGAGTTTATTGTAGGCCATGATCCCCGCCACCACCATGCCCACGGGGACGACGGCCGCGCACGCGCGCCTGAGGCGCGCGGGACCGCCGCCCCCGGGGGAAAGAAAGACCGGCACGAGAAGCGCGGCCGCCCCGAAGGCGTAGGTGGGGCGCGAGGCGATGGCCAGGCCGTAGCAGAGGCTCGCGAAGGCGAGCCATCCCAGTCTCCGCTTCCCGTAGAGCGACTGGAACAGCCCGAGCAGCGAGAGGATGAAGAACGCGTACGCCGAGGACACCGCGACCTCGTAGAACTGGGGCCTTCGCAGGAGCACGGGCACCATGCCGGCCAACCCGATCGCGATGATCCCGGCCGCCTCCGCGGCCACGCCGGCGTCCGGGAAGAACCGCCGCCTGACCCTGCCCAACAGGAAGCAGCCAGCCAGGAACGCCCCGACGCAGAACACGAACACGGCCTGGCGGTCGTCGAGGTAGAGTCCCGTGATGGCCGTGAACGGCCAGTAGAGCACAAGCGCCGGCGCGGCCCCGAAGTAGAGGTAGAGCTTCCCCTTGTAGAAGCTGACGTCGTGCATCCCGAACGGCGCGTTCTGCCTCGGGTCGTAGGGGTCCTTGAGCTTCAGCAGGCCCGCCGGCGCCTCCGCCTGGAGGCTGAGGTGCCCGGAGCGGAACCCCTTGACCAGGAGGTTGTAGTATTCGATGCCGGTGTCGAATTTCGCTATGGACGGGGGCCCGGGCGCGATAGCCCACGCATAAAAGGCGATGACCGCGGCGATCGAGAGTATGAGGACGGCGTACCGGAGGGCTGCGCTGCGGGCGGTCGGCGACTGGTCGGGGGAGGTTTCGCGCGGCACGGCCCCTGAATCTGGTGGACCGCCGCGTGGCGTGGCAAGTTCCGCCCCGCGCGGCAGGCACCCGTCACGGGTGTGTCGCGAGGGCATCCGCCAGCTCCTTCCTCAGGGCGCCCCGGCGGCCCTCCTCCGCCAGAAGGACGGCGTTCACCTCCCCCAGCGTCCCGTCGGCGTTAACGGACGAGAAATGGATGATCATCTCATTCTCGTTGCCTGGCATCTTGAACGGGAAGAGCAAACTGGCCGGCCCGTTGCTTTCCATCCCGCCGTCGCGTGCGCCATAACGGGGGTCGGCGCCATACCCCTCGATGGCGACGTCGATTGTGATGCTCTCGCCAGGACGCAGGTGAATGACGCCCGCCCGCACCCTTCCGTTGGCTATGTGCGCCTTGATCGAGCGCTGATCCATCTGGGCAGACAGGATCACCCCGTCCCCAAGCAGCCATAACTCAAAATCGGCGTTGTTCCTGATGAGGACAGATGCCACGGGCGGGCCCCTCCCGCCACCGGCCGAGCTTGGGGCCGAGCCGGGGGCGAACTCCACGAAGCTGGCGGTCAGCAGGGGACCGTCGGGGGCGATCCTCCTCACATCCTGCCTGGCGAACACCAGGGCCACGCCGATGCTCGAGGCGAACGTCGCCGAAATGCAGGCGACGCACATGAGTCCGCCGTAGAGCCTCCTTAGCCATCGCCTTTCCACCCGGAACATCGGATGCGGATGGAGGGCGCCCATCATCCGGATAATCGACACGCAGGGCCAGAGCACCCCCGCGAGAACGGGCGGGCCGAGCACGAGAAGCGCCAGGGCGTCCGAATTGAACAGATCCGTCAGGTCCCCCTTCTTCCTGTATGTGAGCGGCAGCAGGATCGCCCCGACCAGCAGCGGAATCAGGATGAACTGGAATCCGACCACGTACCGGAAAATTGACGAGACCTGACCTGCTGAACCCGGCTGGGGCCTCACGATCGCCCAGTCGAAGAAACGCGCGATCACGACGACAAGAAGCACCACCGGCAGGGCCACGTAGATTATCGTCTCCGCTGACGGGAGCCTGAGCAGATCCATGAACGAGACGTCCTTTGACGGGAGCTGCGTCACCGAGGAGCACCCGCGCATGAACGTTATCACGGTCACCAGGGTGAGGGTGACCAGGTTCCGAAGGACCGTGACAATGGAGAACGTGGAGATGGTCAGGAACGAGAACGGCCTCGCATAGGGACCGCCGGACTCGCTGAAGGCCGCGGCGAACCGCCTCGGGCGGAAGGCCAGATCGACCAAGGTCACGAAGAACGCCCTGATGAACGCCAGCAGCCCGACGAACAGCCCTTCCACCTTCTCAAAAAGATCGAACGAATCCATTATTCGCGGGCTTCGGGCAGGGGCATTGGGTCAACACGCGTCGCCATGGCGCCGGGATTGAAGGCGTTCACCCGCCTTCCGGCAAGGCCCCGTCGCAAGAACGAGGCCGCCGCCGACCAGGGATTCGGGTCATGTCCCGCCCTATGACAGGGTGACAAAGGCGGGCGCCGCGCGCTGAATCACCTCGTCGCGATCCCCATCCGGTCGCCCATCCGGGCGTAGGTCTCGGTGCAGGAGGCGCTCTGGTTCACGACGTCCGCGTCGAACACGATCCGGCTCCGCGGAAACACCGTGACGACGCAGGAGCCGCCGAAGGCGAACAGGCCCTTCTCCTCCCCCTTGAGGACCGGACGGCCGGGGACGAAGGCCTGGACGATGCTGCCGACGTTGGTCGCGCCCACCTCGACCATAGCCACGGTCCCGAACATCGTCGACTCGACAAGCGTCACGAACCGCTTGTTGCGGACCAGGTAGCTTATGTTCCTGCGGAGCGCGATCGGGTTGACCGAGTGTAGGCTTCCCCTGACGAGCCTTGGCTCGCCCGGGATGCCCGCCACCGGGAAGTGGAAGCGGTGGTAGTCGCTCGGGCACAGCCGCGAGATCAGCATGGAGCCGCCCGAGAGCCGCCCGGCCTGCTCGGCGTCACCCAGGAGCTCGTCCAGCGTGAACTTGGCCCCCTTCACGTAGAAGCCCTCCGCCCTGTCGATGTCGGGGAACGCGAGATGCCTGCCGTCCGCGGGGAAGACGGCGACGCCGGCCCCGGGGGCGACCGGCCTGGCCTCCGGCTTCAGCGCGCGGCGGAAGAACTCGTTGAATGTCTTGAAGTCGAAGGGCGACTTCACGAACTCCGAGACGTTGATGTCGTGGTCCCCTATGAACCTGATGATCAGCATCTCGCTCATCGGGGCGTTCATCCGGCGCCCGTAGTACCACGAGAAGAACGCGCGCCGGAAGACGAGCCAGACGGCGAGGCGGCCGACCGGGTTCTCGTAGGCCAGCCGCAGCCAGCGTTCGCCGAAGACCTTCTCGGTCTTCGTCGTCCTGTCGTACCGGTCGAAGTAACGAATGGGTTCCGCGGGCAAGGCGTCGTTGTGTTTTCCCGCATTTTCGGCAGATTCCTTTGCTTCGCCATGGAAAACTTCACGTATTTCAATCCGACGCGAATCCACTTCGGCCGGGGCCAGATCGCGGCCATCGACCGCGAGCTCCCGGCCCAGTCCCGCATCCTCCTCCTCGCCGGGGGCGGGAGCATCCGCAAGAACGGCGTCTACGACCAGGTGCGAAAGGCGCTCGGGGCCCGCAAGCTCTTCGAGTTCTTCGGCGTCGAGGCCAACCCCGACTACGACACGCTCATGAAGGCGGTCGAGCTCTGCCGCCGCGAGAAGGTCGACTGGGTCCTCGCCGCGGGCGGCGGGTCCGTGCTGGACGGGGCGAAGTTCGTCGCGGCCGCCGTCCCCTACCCCGGCGACCCCTGGGAGATCCTCACGACCCGCGGCGCGAAGCTCCAGTCGGCGCTGCCGGTCGGCACCGTCCTCACCCTTCCCGGGACCGGCTCGGAGGCCAATGGCGCCGCGGTCATCAGCCGCCGCTCCATCAGGCAGAAGCTCGCGTTCATCCACCCGCTGGCCTTCCCGACGTTCTCGATCCTCGACCCCGAGGCCACCTTCACGCTGCCGGAGCGCCAGATCGCGAACGGGGTCGCCGACGCGTTCACGCACGTCATGGAGCAGTACCTCACCTATCCCGCGCGGGCGGCGGTCCAGGACCGCTTCGCCGAGTCGGTGATGCATGTCCTGATCGAGGAGGGCCCGAGGTCGGTGAGAAGCCCGTCGAACTACGACCTCCGGGCGAACGTCGTCTGGGCGGCCACATGGGCGCTAAACGGAGCGATCGGCGCCGGCGTCCCCCAGGACTGGGCGAGCCACATGATCGGGCACGAGCTCACCGCGCTCCACGGGATTGACCACGCGAGGACGCTCGCCCTCGTGATGCCGAGCCTCCTCGGGGTCCAGCGAGCGAGGAAGCGCGCCAAGCTCGTGCAGTTCGCCGGGAGGGTCTGGGAGATCGAAAAGGGCTCCGACACCGCGCGCGTCGAGGCGGCTATCGCCAGGACGCGCGCGTTCTACGAGTCGCTCGGCCTGCCCACCCGCCTCAAGGCCTACAGCCTTGGCGCCGAGACCGCGTCCGAGGTCGCCGGCCGGCTCAAGGAGCGCGGGATGCTCAAGATGGGGGAGAGGGGCGACATCACGCCCGAGGTCGTCGAGAAGATCCTGCGCGAGGCGGCGTAGGGCGCCCGGGCCGGTCTCAGGCGACGACCCATTCCCCGTTCTTGACGGAGAAGGTGACGGTCGAGCCGGGAGCGATCTGGCCCGAGATGAGCCCGCGCGCGAGCCGCGTCTCGATCTGGCGCTGGATGTAGCGCTTGAGGGGCCTTGCGCCGAAGACCGGGTCGTAGCCCTTCTCGGCGGCCCATTCCCGCGCCTTCCTGTCGAGGGCCACGGTGACGCGCTGGTCGGCAAGCCGGTGGTTCAGGTCGACGAGCAGCAGGTCGACGATCGAGCCGATCTCCTCGAGCGTCAGCGGCTTGAAAAGGACCGTCTCGTCGATCCGGTTCAGGAACTCGGGCCGGAACGTAGTGCGCAGCTCCGCCATGACGCTTTCCCGGACGCTCTCGGGGATCGTGTCCCCTACGACGCCCTCCAGCAGGAAGCGGGAGCCGATGTTGGACGTCATGATTACGATCGTGTTCTTGAAGTCCACCGTGCGCCCCTGGGCGTCGGTGATCCGGCCGTCGTCGAGCACCTGAAGGAGCACGTTGAACACGTCCGGGTGCGCCTTCTCGACCTCGTCGAAGAGCACCACGGCGTAGGGCTTGCGGCGGACGGCCTCCGTCAGCTGGCCGCCCTCGTCGTATCCCACGTAGCCCGGGGGGGCGCCGAGAAGCCGCGAGACCGCGTGCTTCTCCATGTACTCAGACATGTCGATGCGCACGATCGCGCTCTCGGTGTCGAAGAGCGTCTCGGCGAGCGCCTTCGCAAGCTCGGTCTTCCCGACGCCCGTGGGCCCCAAGAACAGGAAGCTGCCCACGGGCCTGCGCGGGTCCTTGATCCCGCTGCGCGCGCGCAGGATCGACTCGGTGACCAGGGTCACGGCCTCGTCCTGGCCGATGACCCGCTTGTGGAGCGTGTCCTCGAGCCGGAGCAGCTTGTCCTTCTCGCCCTCGAGGAGCCGGGTGACGGGCACGCCCGTCCACTTGGCGACAATCTCGGCGATCTCCTCCCCGGAGACCTCCTCCTTGAAGAGGGTCGCGGCCCCGCCCGCCTTCTCGAGCTTCTTCAGCTCGGCCTCGAGCTGCGGGATCCTGCCGTGGCGCAGCTCCGCCACCCTGCTCAGGTCGTAGGCGCGCTCGGCCTTCTCCATCTCGAGGCGGCTGGCCTCGATCTCCTCGCGCAGCTTGCGGACGCGCCCGACGGAGGCCTTCTCCTTGTCCCACTGGAGCTTGAGCCCCTTGGCCTTCTCCCGGGCGTCGGACAGCTCCTTTCGAAGGGCGGCCAGCCGCTCCTTGCTGGCGGCGTCCTTCTCCTTCGCTAGCGCGGTCTCCTCGATCTCGAGGCGGAGCGAGCGCCGGGTGAGCTCGTCCAGCTCCTGCGGCATCGAGTCCATGTCGGTCCGGATCATCGCGCACGCCTCGTCCACCAGGTCGATCGCCTTGTCGGGGAGGAAGCGGTCCGAGATGTACCGGTCGGACAGGACGACCGCGTTCACGAGGGCGTTGTCCTGGATCCGGACGCCGTGGTGGAGCTCGAAGCGCTCCCGGAGCCCGCGCAGGATCGAGATGGCGTCCTCGACGCTCGGCTGCTCGACCAGGACCGGCTGGAAGCGCCTTTCCAGGGCCGCGTCCTTCTCGATGTGCTTGCGGTACTCGTCGAGCGTCGTCGCCCCGATGCAGTGGAGCTCGCCGCGCGCGAGCATGGGCTTGAGCAGGTTTCCCGCGTCCATCGCGCCCTCGACCTTCCCCGCCCCCACGATCAGGTGCAGCTCGTCTATGAAGAGGATGACGCGGCCGTCGGACTGCTTGATCTCGTTCAGGACGGCCTTCAGCCGCTCCTCGAACTCCCCCCGGTACTTGGCGCCCGCGACCAGCGCCCCCATGTCGAGCGCGAAGACCGTGCTCTCCTTGAGGCCCTCGGGGACGTCGCCCCGGAGTATGCGCTGCGCCAGCCCCTCGACTATCGCCGTCTTGCCCACGCCGGGCTCGCCGATCAGGACCGGGTTGTTCTTCGTCTTGCGGGAGAGGATCCGGATCGTGCGGCGGATCTCGTCGTCGCGGCCGATTACCGGGTCGAGCTTGCCCTTCTTGGCGCGGTCCACGAGGTCCACGCCGTATTTCTCCAGCGCCTGGTAGGTCGCCTCTGGGTTGTCCGTCGTGACGCGCTGGCTGCCGCGCATGGACTTCAGGGCGTTCATCACCTTGGCGCGGTCGAGCCCGAAGCTCTTGAAGAGCTTCTTGAGCGAATCCGGCCGGCCGACCTCGATGAGGCCCAGGAACACGTGCTCGACGCTGACGAATTCGTCCTTGAGCGCCTTGGCGTCCTGCTCGGCCTTCGTGAGAACGTCGTTGACGGCCTGCGTCACGTAGACCTTCGACGTGTCGACGCTTCCCGTGACCTTGGGCAGCCGCTCGAGCTCGCGGTCGACCGCGAGCGCGAGCGCGCTGGCGGAAAGGCCCATCTTGTCGATCATGCCGGGTATCAGCCCGTTCTCCTGGGAAAGGAGCGCCGAGAGCAGGTGCCACGTGTCGACCTCGTTGTTGTTGAGGCGCCGGGCGGTCGCCTGGGCGTCCGAGACGGCCTGGCGCGACATCTGCGTGAAACTGTTGAGGTCCATTGCGTCCCTATCCTGCAAGGCCCGCGCCACCGGCGCAACCCGCTGTTTCGCAGGGTGCAGCCCCACGGGGCGCCCGCCGGACGCGGCCATTTCGGCACAGTCAGACCACCGCCGGCCCCAAGAATGGCGCAGGCCGCGCGGCGGTCACGGCGCCGAGGAAAGCTCGGCCGAGGCCCCGCGCAGCCCGGGTGAGCTCGCGGCCAGGTGGATGGCGCCCGCGCCGCGGCCCGCCTGCAGGATCGCGAGGCACTTGCCATGATAGGCGAGGCGCCTGTCGCCGTTGAAGCTCTCCGCGATCGAGACTGATCCGTTGTCGACGCCGATGATCCTCGCCGGGCCCTGCACCGCGAACGCGACGGGGTTGTCCGCGGTCGGGACGGTGCGCGAGTCCGCGTCGACGATCTCGACGACCGCGTGGACGACGTCCCGGCCGTCCGCGACGAGCGACGCCCTGTCGAGCGTCAGCCTGAGCGCCGCGGGCTCGCCGGTCGTCGCGATCTCGTCGACAGCCGCCACGCGGCCGGAGCGCATCCCGACGGCCCTGAGGGTGCCGGCCTCGTAGATGACGTCCCAGGACAGGTGGAGGTCGCCCGTCGTGTGGGGCCCGCGCGCCCGCGCAGGCAGGTTGTTCCACGCGCCCTCGACGCCCCTCCTCGGAAACTCGTAGGCCTTCACCCCCATAGACCGGCCGTTCACGAACAGCTCCACCGTGTCGCAGTTCGAGTAGGCGTAGACCGTCAGGGGCCTGCCCTCGTTGCCCCTCCAGTTCCAGTGCGGCAGCAGGTGCACCATCGGGCCCGCCGTCCACTGGCTCTGGTAGAAGTAGTATCCGTCCTTCCTGAATCCGCAGGTGTCGAGGACTCCGGAGGCCGTGCCCACCCCGCCCTCCCCGAGGTAGTCGATGCCCGTCCACATGAAGTCGCCCGCGACGTAGTCGTAGGTCCGGACGAACCTCCAGAGCTGCTCGACGTTGATCTTGGGCAGGCAGTTGCGCCAGCCGGACCAGAGCGCGGCGGCCTGCGGCTGCGCCGCGCCCGCCGGCGCGGACCCGGCCGGGGGCGCAAACACGACCCCGTAGTCGCCCCGGGATCCCCCCATGGAGACGCTCTCCGTCCCGATGAATCTCCGGCCGGGGAACTGATGGCGGTCCGGGCTGTAGTAGGTGTTGGCACGGTCGCGCCAGCGGTCGACGTAGTTGTAGCCCGCCACGTCCTGGAGGGCCATGAACTCGGCCGTGGCGCTGTCCGGCTCGGCGTACGCCTTGTCGCAGGCGCACGTGACCGGGCGCGTCGGGTCCTCCCTGTGGAAGATGTCGACCAGGCCCTGCAGGACGGCGGCGCCGCCCGGCGCCGTCTGCTCGCCTATCTCGTTGCCCGCGCTCCACAGGACGACGCACGGATGGTTCCGGTCGCGGCGCACGAAGTCCGTCGTGTCGCGCACGTGCCACTCGCCGAAGAACAGGTGGCAGCCCTCGGGCGTCTGGTCCTTCGGGACAAGCCACTCGTCGTACATCTCGTCCATCACGCAGAAGCCCATCCGGTCGCACAGGTCGAGGAAGCCGGGATCGGGCGGATTGTGGGCCGTGCGGATCGCGTTGCACCCCATCTCCTTCAGCTCCGCCAGCCGCCTTGCCCACACGCCCTCGGGCACCGCCACGCCGACCGGCCCGCCGTCCGCGTGGAGGCACACGCCGTTGAGCTTGACGGGGGTCCCGTTCAGGATGAAGCCCCTGTCGGCGTCCCAGGCCGCGGAGCGGATGCCGACCGGCGTGTCATACCGGTCGACCTCGCGGTCGCCGACCCTGACGGTCGTGCGGACCATGTACAGGTAGGGAGTCTCGATCGACCACAGGCTCGGCTTCCCCACCGCGATCTCCTGCCGGAACTCGCCCTGGCCCCCGGCATCCAGGGCGCCGGGGCCCTGCGCGCTCCCCACCTCGCGGCCGTCCCGGTCGATCAGCGCCGAAGCGACCGTGAACCTCGCCGCGGCCGCGGCGCAGTTTGCAACCGTCACGGCCACGGAGACGACGGCGCCGTCCGCCGCCGCCCTGGGGGTGGTCACGCACGTCCCCCACTGGGGGATGTGCAGGTCGTCCGTCGCGAGAAGCCACGCGTGCCGGTAGATCCCGGAGCCGGCATACCAGCGCGAATTCGGCTGGCGGGAGTTGTCCGCGCGCACCGCGAGCACGTTGTCCTCCCGACCGTACCGGAGGTACGGCGTCATGTCGTACACCACGCTCGTGTAGCCGTAGGGGCGCTCGCCCAGCAGGCGGCCGTTGATCCAGACCTCCCCGTGCTCGCGGATGCCCTCGAACTCGACCGAGACCCGCCTGCCCCTGTCCGACTCCGGGACCCGGAACACCCTGCGGTACCAGCCGATGCCGGCCGGCAGGTAGGCCCCGGGCCGGCCCGAGGGGGAGTCCTTGTCGAACTCGAGGTGGATGCTCCAGTCGTGCGGCAGGTCCACCGCCTGCCACGCGGAGTCGTCGTACGAGGGGGCCTGGGCCCCGGCCGGGTCGCCGAGCATGAACCTCCAGCCGAAATCCATGGTGTCCTGCCTCCTCGGGGAATCGGCCGCGCGCGAGCCGCCGAGGGCCGCGACGAGGCACGCGCCAGCCAGTATCCATCTCGTCAGGTTGGGTCTCATGGCCCGGGGGTGCCGGAACAGAAGCACCGACCCGGCGGGCCATGCAAGCCCGCGCGGGCTCGATTTTTGCCCGCCGAGCCGCCAGCCTCCCTGGCAAGGACCCGACCGCGTTGACAGACGAACTCATCCAACTCCTCGGACAGGCGCAGGTGCTGACCGAAAGGGAGGACCTGATCCCCTACTCCTTCGACGGGACCGCGGCCCTGAGGGAGCGCCCTAGGGCCGTGGTGTTCCCGAGGAGCGCGGCGGAGGTGGCCTCCGTGCTGGCCGTCGCCGCCAGGCACCGGGCGCCCGTCGTCACCCGCGGCAGCGGCACCGGCCTGTCCGGGGGCAGCGTTCCCACGCCGGGCTCGGTCGTCCTTTGCACGGTCCAGATGGACAGGCTGATCGAGCTCGACGCCCGCAACTTCACCCTCCGCGCCCAGGCCGGGGTCCTCACCCAGGCGGTCTACGACGCCGCCGACGCCGCGGGCCTCTTCTACCCGCCGGATCCGGGCTCCATGAAGATCTCGACGATCGGGGGCAACGTGGCCGAGAACTCCGGCGGGCTGCGCGGCCTGAAGTACGGGGTCACCCGCGACTACGTCATGGGGCTCGAGGTGGTGCTCGCGAGCGGCGAGATCTGCCGGCTGGGCAGCAAGTGCGTGAAGGACGTCGCGGGCTACAGCCTGAAGGACCTCTTCATCGGGAGCGAGGGGACGCTCGGCGTCGTGACGGAGGTGCTCCTCAAGCTCCTGCCCAGGCCCGCGGCGCGCCAGACGCTCCTCGCGACCTTCGCCCTGATGGAGGCCGCGGCGCAGACGGTCTCGGCCATCATCGCCGCCAGGATCGTCCCCTGCACGCTCGAGTTCCTCGACTCGAAGACCATCCGCTGCGTCGAGGACTACGCCCGCGTCGGCCTGCCCCTCGACGCCGACGCGCTCCTCCTCATCGAGCTCGACGGGCACCCGGCGGCCGTCGCGGAGGACGCCGCCCGGGTGCGCGAGCTCTGCGCCGCGGGCGGGGCCACGTCGGTGAGGATCGCCGCCGACGCGGCCGAGGGCGCGCGGCTCGCGACCGCCAGGCGCAGCGCGTTCAGCGCGCTCGCCCGGGTGAAGCCGACCACGATCCTCGAGGACGCGACCGTCCCCAGGAGCGAGCTCGCCCGGATGATCCGGTTCATCCAGGGCGTCGCGCTACGGCACCGCCTAGAGATCGCCACCTTCGGGCACTTCGGCGACGGCAACCTCCACCCGACCTTCCTCACGGACGAGAGGGACGCCGACGAGATGCGCCGCGTCGAGCTCGCGATGCGGGAGATCTTCGCCGAGGCCCTGGCGCTCGGGGGGACGATCACCGGCGAGCACGGCGTGGGCCTCGCCAAGAAGGCGTTCCTCAGGGGCCAGTACGGCGACTCGAGCCTCGCGCTCCTCAAGCGCGTCAAGCGGTCCCTCGACCCGGAGAACCTCCTCAACCCGGGGAAGATCTTCGACCCGTGAGAGCGGAGCCGAACCTCCTGCGCTCGCTGGACTACTCGGTGCTCCAGCAGTGCATGCACTGCGGCCTCTGCCTGCCGACCTGCCCCACGTTCCTTGAGACGAGCCGGGAGCGCCATTCGCCCCGGGGGCGGATCTCGCTCATGCGGGCGATCGCGGACGGCGAACTGGAGACGACGCGGGCGTTCGCGAGGGAGATGGACTACTGCCTCGGGTGCCTGGCGTGCACGACCGCCTGCCCCGCCGGGGTCGACTATGCGACGCTCTTCGAGGCGGCGCGCGCGCAGGCCGAGAGAAGCGGCGCCGCGACCGGGCCCGGGCGCAGGCTTGTCCGGGCGGTGACGCTGCGGTTCCTCCTCCTGCGCCCGCGGGCGCTGCGCGCGGCGGCCAGGATCCTGTGGCTCTACCAGTCGAGCGGGCTCGGCCGGCTGCTGCGCAGGTCGGGCCTCTTCGCGCTCCTTCCAAGGCGGCTCGGCGAGATCGAGCTGCAGGCCTTCCCGGTCCGCAGGCGCTTCTCCGACGAGATCATCGCCGCGTCCGAGAGGCCGCGGGGGCCGGCGCGCTTCCGGGTCGCCGTCCTCACCGGCTGCATCCAGGACATCGGCTTCTCCGACGTGAACCGGGCGACGGTCGACGTGCTCCTCGAGAACGGCTGCGAGGTGGAGACGCCCCGGGCCCAGTCCTGCTGCGGCTCGCTGCACGTCCACAACGGCGACCTCGAGGCGGCCGCGCAGCTCGCGAGGCGCCAGCTCGACTCGATCGATCCCGGAAGGTACGACGCGATCATATCGAACTCGGCGGGGTGCGGCTCCCACCTCAGGCGCTACGGCCACCTCCTTGCCGGGGACCGCGGGTACGCCGCGCGCGCCGCCGCGTGGTCGGCGAAGGTCCGCGACATCTCGGAGTGGCTGGTCGAGATCGGGTTCCGCAGGCCCGCCGCGCCCGGTTCGGGAGCGCGGCCGGCCGCGGTCACCTACCACGAGGCCTGCCACCTCTGCCACGGTCAGGGGATAACGGCAGAGCCGCGCGAGGTCCTGAGGGCGATCCCCGGCGTCGAGCTCCGCGAGTGCCCGGAGTCCACGATGTGCTGCGGGAGCGCCGGCGTGTACTCGCTCACCCAGCCCCGGACCGCGGGCTGGCTGCGCGACCGCAAGGTCGGCCGCCTTCGCTCGACCGGCGCCGCGATTGTCGCGACGGCAAACCCGGGCTGCCAGCTTCAGATCCAGCGGGGCCTCGCCATGGGCGCCCGCGAGGCGCAGGAAATCCCCCGGGTCGTGCATCCCGTCGTGCTGCTCGCCGAGGCCTACCGGATGGAGGCCGCGGGCGGCGGGAACGCATAATCCATTTGGCGCCAATCGCCTGGGCCTTCTCCGGGCCGCGCGCCCCGCGGTTCCGCTATTCAATCCCCTTATTCTCGGCCAAAAGAACCCTGTCACAATGGTCTTGATGGAGCCGCCGGCTTTCATGACGCTGCCTGGCGATGAGACTTGGGTTCACGACCCTCGTATTGGCCGTCCTTTCAGGCGGCGCCGTGAATCTGCGCGCGCAGATCGTCAACGACACGTGGACGGGCACGGGGCCCGGCACCAACTGGGGCACGGCCGCAAACTGGACAAACGGCGTTCCGCCCGGCCCCCCGACGACGACGAACGTCTTTTTCATCCTGAACACGGGCGCCTTCACCTCGACCGTCGATAATGCCTACACAATAGCCAACCTCGACATCGGCGGCGTCACCACGAGCGCGTTCACGCTCAATTCCTCGGGCGGGTCGGCCCTGACGATCACGAACCAGTTCTCCAACCAGGATGCGAACCCCGTCTCCGTCAACGTCTCTATCCAGGGAGGCGGGGAGTTTGTCATGGGCCTCTTCGGGGCTGGCGTCGGCACGCTCACGTTGAATTCGACGAACAACACGTGGTCGGGCGTGACCCGGATCGATTCGGGAACGTTTGCCGACGGGCAGGCGAACGCCTTCTCGCCGAACAGCCTGCTGACGGTGGCAAATCCCGGCGTGGTCCAGGCCAACTTCAACGAGGTCATCGGCGGGCTAAGCGATGATATTGGCGGCCACGGTTCCGTCGTGATCCCCAACAGCGGGACGACGCTCACCATGGCAGGCTCCATCTCCTCGACCTTCACCGGCGTGATCTCCGGCAACGGCGGGATCGCGATGAACGCCACGGGGACCCTCGGGCTGTCCGGCAACAACACCTACACGGGCCCCACCGTGATAGGACCGGGGGCGGCGATATCCATCGGATTCGTTGGGCAGGAAACCGGCAGCCTGGCGAGCCCCAGCGTCTCGGGCGCAGGCGCGCTGGAGTTCCTGCTCTCCGGCAACTACACGTATCCGGGGAGCCTCTCGGGTGCCCTGAACGTTGCCCAGCAGGGCGCCGGCGTGACCACGCTCTCCGGGACCAGCAACACCTACTCGGGGCTGACCACGGTGACCGCGGGAGAGCTGCAGGACGGCGCGGCGAACGCCTTTTCGCCAAACAGCCTGGTGGAGGTCGCCACTCCCAGCTTCCTGGTGGCCAATTTCAACGAGTCGATCGGCTGGCTGGGCAGCAACAACGGCGCCGTCATAATTGCGAACTCCGGGACCACGCTCACGATGACCGGCAACGGCGGCCCGTACAACACCGCGTTCTCGGGCTCAATCGGGGGGGGCGGCGGGCTTGACCTCCAGGGGAACAACTCGCTCACGCTGACGGGAGCCAACAACAACTACAGCGGCCCCACGACACTCGAGTTCGGGAGCACCCTTGTGCTGGGCAATGGGGGAGCAACGGGCACCATCAACAGCCCCAGCGTGTCCGGCGGCGGAACGCTCGAATTCAACCTCTCCTCCGACAACAACTATGCCGGGGTGATCTCGGGCAGCACGAACGTGACCCAGCAGGGCACTGGCACGACCATCCTCTCGGGCGGCAACACCTATTTCGGGAACACGACGGTGAACGCCGGGATCCTCGCCGACGGTGCGCCGAACAGCTTCTCTGCGAACAGCCCGATGATCGTCAACGCGGGCGCCACCCTCGATGTAAACTTCAATGACGCGGTCGGGGGGCTCTCGGCCTTGGATACCGGCGGTGCGATCAACATCGCCAATGGCGCAACATTGACGGACGACGTCTTTGTGGATCCCGCCTTCCCGGGGACCATCACCGGCGCAGGAAGCCTTGTGATCAACGGCAACGGGTTTCAGACGCTGTCCGGGAACAACACCTACTCGGGCGGCACAATGGTTTCGGCCGAGCTATTTGTCGGCAGCTCGACCAACGGCCCGCCGGGCAGCTTCACCGCGGGGCCGGTCGGCACCGGCATCCTGACATTCCAGCTTAACGGCGAATTTTCCCCGTCGGCCCCGAACGTCACGCTGGCGAACACGATTGTCCTCAACGACGACGGGTTCGTCGAGAACATTGACGGGGGCAGCAACAACCTCACCCTGACGGGCCAGATCTCGGGCCCGAGCGGGTTCGACTGGTGGGCCACCGGCACGTTCGAGCTGACCGGCGCCAACACGTTTGTCAGCGGGGTCGACATGAGGGAGGGAACGCTCCTCCTCGGCAGCTCGACGGTCACCGTCCTGGGAAGCATCATATCGGGCCCCATCGGCACGGGCGATCTCACGCTTGAGAGCGGAACCGTCGTCGCCGCCGCCATCCCCAGCGTCACCCTCGCGAATCCCATCGACCTGGCGGGCAACACCCAGCTCGGGAGCGGCGTCTCCGACGCCAATGCCCTCAGCCTCACCGGCCAGATCACCGGCGCGGGCAACATCACCTACTCCGCGAATTCCGCCGGCTCGCTTACGCTCGGCGGGGCAAACTCGTTCTCCGGCTCGACGACCATCAACGGCGGGACCGTGTTCGCGGCCAACGACCAGGCTTTTGCCCCCGGCAATCCCGTCGTCGTCCAGGCGCTGGGCGGACAGACAGCGAACCTGAGCGTCAACAGCGGCGTCACGATCGCCAATTCGGTAACCACCATCGGCTCGGGCAACGTGATCAGCGGCAGCGGCACGTTCGCCGCCCCCGTCACGATTGACGGCACGGTGACGCTTTCCCCCGGCAGTCCGCTGGGCAGCCCCCTGGGCACGCTCACCTTCAGCAGTGGCCTGACGCTGGCGACCAACGGATCGATCTCCTTCAATCTCATCGACGCCAACGGGGCCCCGGGAACGGGCTTCGGCAACTTCAGCGTCACGGGCGGATCCCTGAACATGACGGCCAACGCCGGCACCCTGGCGTTCAACGTGAACACGATCAACGCCGGCGGCCTGCCGGCCATGGCGGTCAACTTCAACTCGGCCAACAGCTATTCCTGGATGTTCGGAAGCTCCTCTAGCGCCATCTCCGGGTTCCTGCCGGGCGGCGCCCAGTTCAACATCCTCACGGCCGGCTTCATGAACCCCACCAACGCCGGGACGTTCTCTATCTCCGAGAACGGGATGAACCAGCTGTTCCTCAATTTCACGCCGGTGCCGGAGCCCTCGACCTGGGCCCTGCTGGGTTCGGGGGTCATCTCGCTCTTCTTCTTCGCGCTGTACCGCCGACGCCGACGCGCCTAAGCCCGGCCGCGGGACGGGTGGTATATCCCTTGCCCCATCGCCGATCGGGTGGAGGCGCCCAGTGCGACTCACCAGGCGGCCCCGAAATACGGAATTGCTTCAGGGATGGCGGATATCCAATTCTTCCACCCTTCAAGCGGACGCTTAGCTCAGTTGGTTAGAGCACGTGTATCACACACACGGGGTCACTGGTTCGAGCCCAGTAGCGTCCACCATCTC
>Ga0074045_10002386_pt1 | contig 17413 bp, 8 predicted proteins | sample BogForMeECP23OM2_FD_94442 | JGI IMG/M metagenome (GOLD analysis project Ga0074045, IMG submission 94442) | Bog forest soil microbial communities from Calvert Island, British Columbia, Canada - Bog Forest MetaG ECP23OM2 | ecosystem: Environmental > Terrestrial > Soil > Wetlands ...
GAGCGAGTCACCAAGGCGAAAAGGGCCATCATATTTAGCGGCAATGTCGGGCAGATCGAGCAGGCCTTCCAGACCGAGATCCACCATTTCCTGATGCCCAACGGCGTAATGCACGTGTCCAACAATCGTGATATCAGCATTCCGGAGGCGCTGAATCCGGTCGTTGGCGGCGTTCCCACACTGAATAACTTCTTCCGCAAGGCGCACCACACCCCTTTTAAGAGGCTGAGCGAGATGCGCAAGCGCCCGAACTATAGCAACGGGGCCAACTGCGGATCGGTCGCCAACAGCGACTGTTTCATCGGCCCGGCGGATTTTGCGACGATCTATAACACAAATCCGCTGCTAGCCCAGGGCATCAACGGACGAGGCGTAACCATCGGCATCGTGGGCCGTTCGGACATCTTGATGAGCGATGTGCAGACCTACCGGCAACTGTTCAATCTTCCGGTCAACGACCCGGTTTTCATCCACGCCGGGCAGGATCAAGGCATTTTGGCGGGTGACGACGGCGAATCCGACCTGGACGTCGAAATTTCCGGTGGCGCGGCTCCGGCGGCGACAGTCGACTTCGTGATTGGCACTCCGACATTCCTGGTGGATGGCATCACCAACTCGATCGAGTACCTGGTCGAGAACAACATCGCCGACATCATCAGCAGCAGCTACGGTGACTGCGAAGGGAACGAGGGCGCGGGCGGCAATCAGTTCAACCAGCAGATGTTCGAGCAGGCCGCTGCTCAGGGCACCAGCGTTTTCATTGCGGATGGCGATAACGGAGCAGCTGAGTGCGACGATTCCAACGATAGTTATGAAGTGTTAGGTTATGCGGCCAGCGCTGAGGCCTCGACTCCGTACACCGTGTCGGTAGGCGGCACGGAATTCGACGAAGGGTCGAATACAGGATACTGGACCAACACCAATAACCCCGTCTTCCAGAATTCCGCCGTCTCCTACATTCCCGAGTATCCGTGGAACGAAGCCAAGAGCGCCAGCCCCACTTCCAGTCCGTCGGCCGACCTGGCCGGCTTGTGGTCTGGCAGCGGCGGCATCAGCGCGTACTACCTGCAGCCAGCATGGCAAATGGGATCTGGAGTTCCCACCACTGACCCGGTGCTCACGCAGGGCGGGAACTGGCTGGTTGTTACTGTCACCAACTCGGGCAGCGGATACATCAGCGCACCGAGCGTGACCTTCGCGGGAGAAACTTGCGTGTCGAACCCGGTTGCCGCGTCGACCACGTTGTCGGGTGGATCAGTCGCGTCGGTTGTCTACAATGACGGCACACAAGGTGGAACGCTGCACGTGGGCCAGGGTTTTGGTTGCACGGTGCCGGGCACGGTAACTTTCACGGCAGCGCCCGCGGGAGGGACCACGGCGACGGGAACTGTGGCGCTCGCTCAGATGCAGAATGTGGTGCCACTTATTTCTGGCGTTCCGCACCGCTACACGCCTGACGTCTCGTTGAACGCAGCGTCGGGTCATGACGCCACATTCTTCTGCAGCGAGGGCGTCTGCGAAGTCAGTTCCACGGGTGTACTGGAGGATGCCGGACTGGTAGGTGGTACATCGGTAGCCGCTCCCAGCATGGCAGGCATCCAGGCGCTGATTGACCAGGCCAATGGCGGCCGGCAGGGCATGCCGGCGTACCAGTACTACACGCTGGCCAATAATCAATACGTAAACAATCCAGCAACCTGTAATTCATCCACTCCGCCAGCCAGCGGCTCCAACTGCGCGTTCCAGGACATTACGACGGGCAACAACCTCATCTGCGGTACGTCGAGCTGCGCAAACACCGCGTCCATGATGGGTTTTTCGGCCGGCACGGGCTACGATATGGCCACTGGCCTGGGTTCGCCCAACGCCGCGAACCTCTCCAGCCAATGGAGCAGCGTTGTTTTCAACAGTACGAGCAGCACGCTGAACCTTTCGAATACAACGTTTAATCAGGGCACGTCGATCACACTGAGCGGAACGGTCGCTTCGGGCACCGGAACTCCGACCGGAGACGTTGCGTTCATCGTCAGCTCGGGCGCGATTGGCGATACGAACAATCAGGTTACCGGAGCCCAGAACGGCCCGGTGGCCTTCGCCACACTGAGCGGCGGAGCTTATTCCGCCACCCTGAACAACCTGCCGGGCGGCACCTATTATGTGACCGCGCGCTACGGTGGGGACGACAACTTTGCTTCCAGCCTTTCCGCTGGCGTGCAAGTGACGGTCGCGCAGGGCAGCAGCGGCGTATCGATCACGCCATTTGCGCTGAACGGGACGGCCTGCACCATCACATCCGGGTCCTCGTTCGCCTACGCGTCGGATATTTTGCTGAATATCGCCGTGGCGCCCACCTCCGGTGCGGGCGCTCCGACCGGCACGGTGAGCATCACCGACAACGGGAATCCATTGCTGACCAATCAAGCTCTGGATCCAAACGGGGATGCCTTCATCCTGTCTGGAACCCTAGCGGCGAACACCAACGACTGCGTCTACGAGTACAGCTTCTCCAATGTGCCGACATTGTCCGCCGGCACGCACAATCTGGTGGTCAACTACTCGGGCGACAACACGTATAGCGCGTCCACCGCTTCGTCGACCATTACGGTCACGCAGACCACGCCCACGCTGGCTCTTGCGACGGGCGCGGGGTTCATTACGTCCGGTTTCAACGTTCCACTGACCGCGACGTTTGGCGGGCTAACCTCGCTCAACGGTGCCAGCACTGGAAACGCGGCTCCAACCGGAACCGTGACCTTCAAGGACACGACGACGAGCGTCACCCTCGGAACCGCATCGGTCGTTTCGACGGCCGTGCCCACGACGAACGCGCAAAGTGTCTCTTACACCGCGGTTGCGGGGCCGTTCTCGACGACTGGCATCACCACCAGCGGAGCCAATTCCATCACCGCAACTTACAGCGGCGATTCGAATTGGACTACGGCAACCTCGACGGCAGTGACCGTAACGGTGGGTACCTTCACCAATGCTACGACCACCACGGTTACCTCGAACGGAAACCCGACCACTCTGGGTGGGCGCCCAACCTTCACGGCGACAGTTACCGGCGGAGCGGGCCCGACCAGCGGCACGGTCACGTTCTATGACACCACCACAACGACCAACTTGAGCAGCCTGCCTGCGGGAACCTATGTACTCGGTACGGGCACGGTGGGTGGTACTCATACCGCAACCTTCCGGCCGGCCGGGTCGCTCGCGTTTGGCGGAGGGACTCACAGCATTACGGCAACGTTCGGCGGTGTGAGCACCACCTTCGGCCCAAGCAAGAGCTCGGCGTTGGTCGAGACCGTCACAGCGGGAACGGTAACCAACGTTCTTTCTGCGAAAACTGTCGGCAAATCCGGACAGAACTACTACTTCACGTCCGTCATTACGCCGAGCAGCACGAGTACGGCCTTCCAACCCATAGCGAACGTGCAGTTCTTCGACGCTTGCGCGAATTGCTCGCCGTCCTATGGAACAACTTCGCTCGGCAGCGCGTCGCTGTACAGCATCTCCTCGGGGAATGGCGGGTACGCAATCTACGAGGCGAATCTGTCCACGAACTCGTTGCCGGCAGGTACGCATACGATTACCTCGACGTATCTCGGCGATGTCAACTACCCGGCTACAGCTTCCAATTCGCAGACTGTGTTTGTCGGAGGCACGCCGAGTCTTACCTGGGCGACGCCGTCAGCGATCACGTATCCGGCGACGTTAAGCGCGACGCAGTTGAACGCGACCGATAGTATTCCCGGCACGTTTGTGTACACGCCGGCGGCTGGGACCGTGCTGAACGCAGGCACCCAGACGCTGTCTGTCACGTTTAAACCGGCCGACTACACGGACTACAGTCCGCAAACCACGACCGTCTCGCTGTTGGTGAATCAGGCCAGCCAGACGATCACGTTTACCACCAACGCTCCCGCAAGCGCGGAATACGGCAGCAGCTTTACGGTTGCGGCCACGGGCGGCGCAAGCGGCAACCCGGTGGTGTTCACCAGCAGCGGATCGTGCAGCAATGTGGGCGCGACCTACACCATGACGAGCGGATCCGGCACTTGCTCGGTGATCGCGAATCAGGCGGGTAATACCAACTACTCCGCCGCAACCCAGGTCACGCAAACGACGAACGCAACGGACGCGAACTCCAGCGTAAGCGTCGGTTCCAGCGCGAATCCGTCGACTTATGGGCAGTCCGTAACCTTCACCGCAACGATCGGCAGCGACACCGGCCAACTGAAGGGCCGCAACAACGGGCGGAAACCGTTGATCGTAACGGGAACCGTAACCTGGAACGACTCGAACGGCCCGCTGACATGTACCGAGAGCGGCAACAGCACGACAACGGTTTCGGGCAGCTATCCCGGAACGGCGACGTGCACACTGTCGAATCTCGCTGTCAATCCTTCGGACACAGTGACCGGCGCCTACTCAGGCGACAGCAACCACAACGCAGGCTCGGGCTCGGTGAGCCAGGCAATCAATACGGCCAACGTAAACGTCAGCGTTGGTTCGAGCCTGAATCCGACAACCTACGGCCAATCGGTAACGTTCACGGCCACGATCAGCGGCGTGAACGGGCTTGTGAAGGGCAGCAAGAACGGCAGGAAGTCGAACGCCGTCGGCGGGTCGGTAACCTGGAGCGCCAACACGGGCTGCGGTACGACCCCGGTTACCTCTGGCAATCCGGGAACGGCGACTTGCACCACGTCAATCCTGCCAGAAGGACCGAGCGACGCAATCACCGCGAACTACAACGGAGACGATGGCAGCCACAATGCAGGCTCGGGTTCGGTGAGCCAGGAAGTCGATGCGGCGAGCTCAACCGTAAGTGTCGTATCCGGCGGCAGCCCGTCGACCTACGGGCAGTCGGTGACGTTTACGGCGACGATCAACGGCCAGAACAGCTTGCTCAAGGGCCGCAAGGGATCGTCCAAAAAACCGCTCGATGTAACCGGGAACGTGACGTGGAGCGCGAATACCGGCTGCAGCCAGAGTACTGTGTCTGGCTATCCGGGAGTCGCGACCTGCACTACCATCAGCCTACCGGTGGGAACCGATTCGGTTGTTGCGACCTACTCGGGTGACAGCAACCACAGCGGAAGCTCGGGTAGCGTGAGCCAGGTTGTTCAGGGTGGAGTCGCTACGTCCATCAACGTGACCAGCGTGAGTCCGGCTGCCGAAGACTTCGGTGCGGTTACGCCGGTCTCGATCACGGCAGTCCTTTCGTGGACGGGCGCCGGAGCGGCACCCACGGGCGCTGTGACGATCGGCGGCAACGGTCCGGGCGGCTATGGCGCAACGACCTGCGGCGCGGCGAGCGGCCACACGATCACTTGCACGGCCACCTACACTCCAACCGGTGCGGATCCAGCGGGCTCCTACACCGAGACGGCGGCGTTCGCGGGCGACATCAACTACGCCAGTTCGAGCAGTTCGCAAAGCAACAACTTCACCATCAACCAGGCCACCTCAACCACAGGCGTTACTTCGAACAATAATCCGTCGACCTATGGTCAGCCGGTAATGTTCACGGCGACGATCAGCGGCGAGAACGGGAACATCAAAGGTGGCAAGGGCGCATCGAGTAAGAAACCGCTCGTTGTAACCGGAACGGTGACGTGGAGCGCGAATACCGGCTGCAGCTCGAGCACTGTGTCGGGCTATCCGGGAGTCGCGACCTGCACTACCTCCAGCCTCGCTGGGGGGACCAACACGATTACGGCGACGTACTCGGGTGATGGCAACCACAGCGGGAGTTCGGGTAGCGTGAGCGGCGGCCAGGTAGTCAATCAAGCGAGCCAGACCATCACGTTCAGTGTGCCGCCACCGGCAGCCGCGGCAGCCGGGGACGCCTTTACGGTAGTGGCCACAGGTGGCGCAAGCGGCAACCCGGTGACCTTTACGGTCGGCGCGGGCTCGGCGTGCACGCTGTCTGGCACAACCTACACAATAACCCTCGTACCCGGACACTGCTATGTGGTCGCCAATCAGGCGGGCAACAGCAACTACGCGGCTGCAGCGCAGATCACAACGACGGTAAATGCAGTTACGCATGTGACCAAGGTTGCGCCGACGGTGACCTTCACCGGCGCGCCAGCCACTGCTCCGTACTTGTCCACCTTCACGGTGGCAACAACGGCGAACTCCGGTATCACACCGACCATCACGTCGATGGCAGCCACCATCTGCACGATTAGCGGCAACGTAGTTACCATGAAACTCGGTACTGGGACGTGTACGCTGAAAGCTGCGTGGAAGACGAACGACTACTACTTGGCCGCCAGTCTTACACAGTCCATAACCGCAACGCCGCTGAACACGAACACCACAATCACCGGCACCGCCACTCTGACACCCAGCAAGCTTAATAAGGTGACGGTGTTCTTTGCGGTGAGCAACGGGCGGAACGTGGTGGCGGGCAACGTGAAGGTGACGGCCAGCAGCGGGGAGACCTGCACAGCGACGGTTGGCGCCAGCAAGTGCCTGCTCACGTTTGCGGCAACGGGGTCGAAGACTCTGACGGCAACGTACGAAGGCAACCCGGACAACAGTACTAGCACGTCCGCCTCGTACCCGCTGACGGTGCAGTAAACTAGCGGCCTCGCTGCAATCCGCAGACGGAGTAACCTAGCGAACGCGGCCCAGGGCAACCTGGGCCGCAGTTTTTTGCGCGCCAAGCATAGGCGGCCGAGGCTCTGAACAATCTGGCGGTCACGGAAAGAGATGAAAAGCGTATGGACGAAGCTCGGCGGCACTATGGTCGCTTAGCCGATCTCACTTTTCCGAAGCTAAGGAAGAGACAAAAATGGCCTGCATCGTTCCTAAACTTAGCGTCGTCTATTTAGCTGGGGGTCGTTCATGGAAAGCCAGGCAGCACCCGATTTCACGTCGGGAGTTCCGATTGACCGCGTTCGCGATGGAGGGATGATTCAGGGTAAGGTGGGCGATGAAGATGCCATCCTGGTGCGACGCGGCCGTGAATTCTTCGCGGTGGGAGCTAATTGTACGCACTACCACGCGCAGCTTGTGGAAGGGCTCGTCGTAGGCGAGGAGCTTCGCTGCCCGCTGCATCATGCGTGCTTCAGCCTGCGAACGGGAGAGGCCCTCCGCGCACCGGCGTTCGATTCAATCCCATGCTGGCGCGTCGAGCTGGTTAGCGGGAAGGTGTTCGTCCGTGAAAAGCTGTCCGCGCCCATCCCCAAGTCGACGGCTGTTTCTGCTTCTGCGGACAAGGGGCCCTCATCGGTAGTGATCGTTGGGGCTGGTGGCGCGGGTCTAGCCGCCGCCGAGATGCTGCGGCGCCAAGGCTACGACGGGCCCGTGACCATGATTACCGCCGAAGACGACCCACCCTATGACCGGCCCAATCTGTCCAAGGAGTTTCTTGCGGGCCAAGCGCCTGACGATTGGATGCCGCTGCGCTTGAAGGATTACTTCGCCGAGCAGCGTATTGATCTTGTTCTCAAGTCGCGCGTTACCTCGCTCGACGTCGGGCGAAAACGGCTTCAGGTCGAAGACGGGACGTCGTACGAGTTTGGCGCATTGCTTCTGGCAACTGGCGCCGACCCTGTGAAACTGACGGTCCCGGGCGCGTCGGACTCTCAGCTTTACTATCTTCGCTCTTTCGCCGACGCGCGTGTGCTCGCCACAAAAACAGCTTCTGCGAAACAAGTAGTCGTCGTGGGCGCCAGTTTTATCGGCCTTGAAGTTGCCGCATCTCTCCGTGAGCGCAACATCGCTGTGCACGTCGTGGCGCCAGAGCATGTCCCGCTCGAGCGTGCTCTAGGCGCTGAGATCGGACAGTTCATGCGCGGACTGCACGAAGCACATGGCGTGGTCTTCCACCTGGGCGAGACCGTCGCGCGTCTCGATGGACGGAAAGCCACACTCAGTGGCGGCACAACCCTCGACGCCGATCTCCTCGTCCTCGGTGTGGGTGTGCGCCCATCCCTAGCGCTTGCCGAGCTGGCTGGATTGAAGGTTGATCGCGGCATTGTCGTAAATGAATACCTCGAAACCAGCGCGCCCGGCATTTTTGCGGCCGGCGATGTGGCCCGTTGGCCGGACCCCTGTTCCGGTCAGCTTGTGCGCATCGAGCACTGGGTGGTGGCCGAGCGCCAGGGGCAAGTGGCAGCAAGGAACATGCTCGGGCAGCGAGAGCGGTTCGAGTCTGTGCCATTTTTTTGGACCCAGCAGTACGGCGTCTCCATCAAAAGTGTTGGGCATGCGGAAAAATGGGACGCCGTCGAAATCGATGGGAGCCTGGAAGCGCAAGACTGTGCCGTCAGCTACAAACTCGGCGGCCGCACCTTGTCGGTTGCCACGATTTCGCGCAATCTTCAGAGTCTGCAGGTCGAGGCTGAAATGGAAGCTTCTCTTCGCGCGTCTTCCGCCAGACGCGCCGAAGAAGTCGCATAGAAACTAAGGAGTAAACCATGGTGCAATGTGCACATCTCAATCAAATCAGGATCACGGACACGAAAATGCACGTGTGTGAAGAGTGCGTCAAGATGGGCGACACCTGGGTTCATTTGCGGCTGTGCCTGGAGTGTGGAAATGTTGGTTGCTGCGACTCGTCCAAGAACAAGCATGCGACCAAGCATTTCCGCCACACGAAGCATCCCCTTATGCGTTCGATTGAGCCCGGTGAAGCATGGGTCTGGTGCTATGTAGACAATTTCTCTCCGGGAGAGTTAGACGGGGGCACGTTGGTCGAGGCCGCTAGCTGAGCGGTTCGCTTGCGTCTCCGTTGAGTTGGGGGCCTGCTTTTGCACATTCTTTTGAGGGGAGTTCCCGATGTCGATCCGGCCGGTTAAGCGTGTAATCAAATCCAAACCGACTCTCGAAGGCGCAGACGTTCGCCTCAGCCGCGCCTTCGGTTTGGCAACACCAAGGACTTCGACCCACAAGATCGGCTACAAGCGATCGATGACGCAAGGATACGGTTTCCGAACGAATTCGCTCGCGGCCCGGAGTACGGCGTCCTCCGATTGCGTGCGAACGAGAATCCTTCCCTCGCTCTTACCCCAACTTTCGTCCTAGAGCACGCAATACGAACCGTATGCGATCAGGCCAAGGCAACCGGCCCAGATTTGTACGCACCACGCCGCGTGTGAAGTAGGTTTTCTGGGAATAGTCGATTGCGACGTCAACGACGACAGGAAGACCGGACCCATTTAGGGTGAGCGCCTGTTTGAGAATCGCCTCGGCATCGGTATTACGACGCAATGTGAGGCACTCTACGCCGACACCTTTACAAATGGCGGCCAAGTCATAGTCAGGAAGCTCGCTGCAGGACTTCTGTCCAAGCGCGATGTTCTGAAACTGCGCAATCTGGGCCAACTCGCGGTCGCGCAAGACCAAAACCATGACCGGCAGATCTAGCTGGCGCGCGGTGAGCAGTTCCAGGCCTGTCATCAGGAATGCGCCATCGCCTGCTAGGGAAATCACCCGGCGATCGGGACAGGCCAGTGCGGCTCCAAGTGCGGCAGGCACTGCGTAACCCATGCACGAATAATCAATCGGCGCCAGAAACGAACGCGGATGCGGCAGTCGTAAGCACTCCATTGCAAGAAAAGTTCCGTTACCGCTATCGGTGGTGTAGATCGCGTTGTCCCCAACCAGCTCTTGAACTGTTTGCAAAAGATGAGGTGGGTGAACTCCTTCGGAATTGTCCGGCGTTGCCCATCCGTGTCTGACCTCTTCGTGGCCGGAATGTATGTCGCGCCGCAATGATTCATCCACTGCGCGTGCCGTCAGATGAGGAAGCAGGGAGGCGACAAAATTTGCGGCATCGGAAACTATGGGCAGATCCGCGGGATAGTTCTTTCCCAATACTGAAGGATCTACATCCACGTGAATCAGTTTGCCGGGCGGCCGCATGCCATAGCTTCCCGTGCCCACCTCAGAGAAGCGGCAACCGATAGCCAACGTCAGATCGCACGACGCTGCAACCTTGCGAACGAACGAAGGTGCGGCGGCACCAAAGCCACACCACAACCAAAGGGGATGTTTTTCGTTGAAGACGCCTTTGCCCGAGATAGTGGTGGCGACCGGAGCATTCAGTCGCTCGGCCAATGCCACGAGGCCGGCGCCGGCCTGGACGGCCCCGAGCCCGAGGTAAAGCAGAGGTCGGTGGCTGGCTTCGAGCCAATGGCGGGCCTGCTCGACAAGTTCTCCTTGAGTCGTTGGAGTTGGCGGCGCCGTTTGTGAATCAGGTGCCGGCAGAGCCGTGTCATGACGGAAGAGATAGTGCTCTGCGGGAATCTCGACCACGACCGGCCCGGCCGGGGCCGTGCGCGCGATTTGGCAAGCGCGGCGGACGGTCGCGTAGATTCCCGACCCCTGCTCAGCGCGTAACTGGGCCTTAGTCACGGGTCGCGCGATGGCGAGTTGGTCAACATCGTGGAGCTGAAACGCCGTTCCGGTGTCACGCCGAATCCCACAAGCCAGCACGAGCATAGGAATGCCGTCGAGATAAGCTTCAGCAATCCCCGAGAGCGCGTGTGTCAGTCCTGCTCCGGGAACCAGGTTTACGGCCGCAAGTTGCCCGGAAGCGCGCGCCACTCCATCGGCCATGAAAGAAGCGCTCTGTTCATCGGTGACGAGGATTGGGCGCACGCGCGCGGAACGGGCGAGGGAATCGTAGAGCTCGATGTTGTGTGTGCCCGGAATGCCAAAAGTGAAAGCGACCCCTTCATCTTCCAGTGCGCGCACCACGATGTCGCCGCCCGTCATCTTGCTCATAGCAGTGCTGTCGCGTCCTTGCGGATGCTCTCCGCTACGCGGTCGGCCAGGGCCATGATGGTCAAGTAAGGATTGATTTCCAGCGAATTCGGAAAAAGGCTCGAATCGGCCACATACAGCCACGGAACTCCATGTACCCGGCCATAAGAATCAGTCACCGAATCCTCGTGACCCCCTCCCATGGCGCAACCTCCCTGCAGATGCGCGGCAGAGATCGGCAGTTTCCCAGGTTTGAACTCCGCGTTTTCTGCAATCTGGTCAAGACGTTCTAAGTCCGCACGTTCAGTCACCGGAGAGTGCGAAACCGGCAAATGTGCCCGCACGGCTCCGGCCGCGAAAGAGATTTTCGCCGACGTAATCGCTCCGTGCACCAGGCCGTGAATCACCTGCGGTGTGAAGCGGTAGTGAACCACTGCGCGCCCGTTACTATCTACCGTCACGCGATTGTGGTCATCTACCTCATCACACGCCAGCACCAGGATCATCTGCAGCCGCGGAAAAGCGTTCATAAAGCGACTGTGATCCTCACCGAACCCGGCCATCGCCTTGGCGGTGGTAAAAGGGAAGTACATGCAAGTCTCGAGCAGGAAGTGATCGCTCTCGGCGAACTGGTCCAGGTAAAAACTCTTGGGGTGACCGACTGCGTTCGTGATGGGTCGGCTGTGTTCGGCGATCATGATCAATGCCGGATGGCACGTAAACCCGTGTCCCAGCCGTTGCAGGCTTCGGCCAAAGCCAGACCTCAGCAGCAGCGCCGGAGAATTTACCGCACCGGCACAAACCACCACGATTTTAGCGTCGATCTGGTAGTCACCCGCTTCCCAGGTTGAGGGCTCGCCTTTATTGCCCTCCGGTTTCTCGCTGACCCTCGCAAGGATCTTCTTGTTTTCGATCCGCTGCACGTCGCACCGCGTCACAACCTCTACTCCGTTGCGCTCTGCGCGCGGCAACTGGACCCGATGGGTGCCTTGTTTCGCCTGGTTTGGGCACCCCAGATTACAGAGGCTCGATCCCCGGCACCCGTTCAGGTTTACGGGAAACTGCTGGGCGCTGTAGCCAAGCTGTCGGCACCCCGCGACGAACAGCCGGTTGTTCTCATTGAGCAGCGCCTCCTCCAGAAGGTGGACGTTGTTTTCCGCCATGTACTTTCGCGCACGTTGTTCAACGTCCGCAAATGCCAGCCCCGGCACGTTCCAGCGCCGCAAGACTCGCTCTGGGGGAAGCAGCGATGTGCCCGTATAGACGACTGTAGAGCCGCCATACGCGCTTCCGAAGGCGAGTGTCATCGTTTGCTCGGCGGTCAGGAACCCGCCGGCGTCCTCGTAGAGCGCCTTCGCCATCTCCACCTCGCGGCCGGTGAATTCTTCATCGCGGAGTTTCGAACCCTTCTCGAGGACTGCGATGCGCACGCCGTCGCGGCATAGCGGCGACAGCTCTTGGGCCACCGTCCCTCCGCCGGCGCCGGAGCCGATGATAACGACGTCATAGCTGCGGCGCTTCATCGCACTGCCTCCCAACCGCGTGGATCGGGAGCATATCCGATGGCGTGCGCTCCTTCAGGTCGTCCGTAGTAACCCAGAAATGCGAGTGTACGCAGCCCCCAGAATCCGCAGCGGATACGTTCTACCCGGTGATCCTGCAAGTAACAGAGGACGTGCCTGCGTTGCTCGTCGCTCAACGCAGCAAAAGTGCGGCCATAGCGCACGACCGGCAGCCACTCGATCGCACGCAGGAAGAGCTGAAGCTGCTTCCGCAAGGCTGGTGGTCGAATCTCGAGTGCATCTTCCACCAGTTGTTCCAATGCAAGCCAGCTTGGCTCGTTCAGGTGTCTCGCATCGGGTACAACCGTCACAACGACCGCCCGAAAAACGGCGCGCACAGGGGTAAGCACCGAACGTGACGGTTCCTTCGCAGTTGCGCTTTCCGTGGTTGCACCCGGCATGCTTGTTCTCGCCGTGCTAAGTGTAATCGACTGGGAAGTTCGGCAGAAGAGCATCAGTGGCACACATGATCTGGTTCTCTGCCGTCGTTCGAGCTAGATTGCCGCGTTTGCGCTACAGCCGTGACTATGAGAGGCGTTCCGGCAAGCCTTGCAAAATTCGCGACGGAGTGAGAGAACTCTAGCCATGAGCTTCGATGTCTTGCAATCTCCGGTGCAGTTTTTGCAGCAGGCCGGGATCGGTGCAGGCCAAGACTGGCTGCGAGAATACGAGGCGTGGTTCAAAGACGAAGGGCAGGGAATCTCCGATGCGGTGGACCGCGCCGGCACGCCGTGGTTACGCATGTTCGATCGGTTCGGCGCGCGTGTGGATGAAATCCTCTACCCGCCCGAATACTGGGGCATGCTGAAGCACGGATACCGGGCGGGCGTGCTCTGGCGAGTCTTTGAACAGAATTCGCTGATCCCCGCTTACCTTCTTCTCTACGTTACGAGTTTCTATGACCCGGGTCTGGCGTGTCCTTACACGGTCTCTCTATCCACCATTGCCCCGCTCTCAAAATATGGGGATGCGGAATTGAAGGCACGGTTCTTGGCGGGCATGTTGCAGCGCAGCTTCAATGACAACGACAGCGTCTGGCAGGGAGCAACCTGGATGACGGAGATCAAGGGTGGGTCAGACCTGGGTGCGGCGGTCGAAACCGTTGCCCAACGGGATGGGAACAAGTGGCGGCTAACGGGTGACAAATATTTTGCGAGTAATGCCGGAGCGGAATTGGCGGTGGTCGCGGCTCGGCAGGAGGGCGCATCGCAGAACGTGCGCGGGCTGAGTCTTTACCTGGTACCGCGGCGCAAGGAAGACGGGCAGCTGAATTATCAGATTCGCCGCCTTAAGGACAAGATCGCCACTCGCTCGGTGCCAACCGGTGAGATCGAACTTCGCCGCAGCGAAGGTTGGCTCCTGGGGCAAGCGGAGCATGGAATCTACCTGATTCTCGAAGTGCTGAACCTCTCGCGCGTGGCCAACTGCATGGGCAGCGTAGCGCTCGCACAAAGGGCGATTGCCGATGCCTATTCTTTCGCGGCAGGGCGCGCGGCCTTCGGTAAACCGATCCTCGAACATCCACTGCTCAAGCGGCAGTTTGAGGATCGTCTGCGGGGTCTACACGCTGCTTCCAGGTTGGGCTGGGAAGCGGTGCGTCTGCTCGACAAGGTGTGGCAGGAGAAGCCGCCCTATTCAGAGAACTACCATCTGTTTCGTTTGGTCGCTCACCTGGCGAAGTATTGGACCGCAGAGTTCGCGGTGCAGACGGCGAAATGGGCGATGGAAGTGTACGGCGGGGTGGGAACGCTCGCGGAATATCGCGTGGAGCGCTGGCTGCGCGAGGGCATGATTCTTGCCATCTGGGAAGGGACTCCCCATCGCCAGATGCTGGATGGATTGGAAGTAATGCAGCGCAAAGGTGCGCACAAATTGCTGTTCCGGCATCTTGCGGGGAAAGCATCGGACACGCAACTGCGCGAGATGGAAGCGCGCGTGGAACGACAGCTCGGCCTGCCCGAGGCTGAGAGGGAGGGAACTCTGGAGGAGCTTTTTAGAGATCTCGCTTCGCTTACCGCAAATGCCCTGCTAAGCGAACCAGCTGGCTAACGAGTGCACCTGCGAATTTGTCGCTATCGCCGGAAACATGAGACTCGGACGGGCCCGCAACAATCCGTTCCAGCGACTCCCCTAGTTGTGCGCATAAAGGCCGAGGGCGTTCTAAACTTGGCGCAGCAGATGGGAACTACCGGGCCGGCAGGCGTGAAATTTATAGTGGGCACTATTCCCTATCTGTGTAACGAGGAGAGGTTTGCAGAGTGTAAGACGTGACCCCCGGCGCACATGCTCAAACTCAAAAGCGATGGGCCGCAACGAGATCCCTCCGTGGCGAGGAGAATATGCCGGTCGAAACTGCAACATGCCTTCGGTCCCATCAGCGCGCGTCAACTAAACGCAAACGCTGGAGTGTCGACGGATTTCCCGCGTCAACACGAAACAGGGGATCTCTCTTCGAAGTGAAAACTATCTGGAGCAGATTATCGGACGGTTCTCTCGGCGGAAGTGTCTTCTGCACTCCAAAGCTAAGGCCGACCTCTTGCCCCAGCGTAAACTTCTGGCCGCCAAAGAAGGAGATAGGTATCGCGAACTCGCCGGAAAAGCCCTTCGGAGTTTTCTTCCACGCCATCTTGATTTCCTGGTTGTAGTTGTGCGGCTGCGGCCGTGGGGGAAGATAATCCTCTTCGCAATAGATGCTGGGCTTGACGGCGGCAAAATCCCCCGGACTCAGGTACAGGTCATAGGCATTGATAGGTCTTCCCGGGCCGGCTTGAGGCGGGTCTGTTTCGAAGATCAGGCGGAACACATCTCCGTTCTGCACTTCCCTTCCCCAGAAAGGCTGGTAGAGGTCGGGGTCGGTGACATCGGTGGCAATGTAAAGATTCTCGTCGTCCCATGCCAAGGCGGCTCGGGCGGAAAAGTGCGGCGCTCCTTTCCAAAGAACTTTCCCGTCCGCAATCAGCGAGTCCTCGTTCAGCGAATACAAAGATCCGGACTCCCATTTCGAAAAATCGCCGTCGAGCACAGGTTTAGTGAGAACTCGCGCAGCTTTCAGCGCATCTCGCTCAGGGTCCCACTGCAGTTTGCCGCCGGGCAGCTGCGCGAACATGGGGTCGGTCCGAACCCGAGACAGCCGGTCGTGAAGCACATTCGTCAGGGAAGATAGTTCGTAGACGAGTTTCTCGTAACGGTGCTGGCCCTGCAGTACGGCAATCGAGGATGTCAGGCGAGTAATTTGCAAGTCGGCGGCGGGGATGTCGATCGGATTCCAAGTTTCCTCGAAAATCGGCCGAAAAACCGAGTCGTCCTTATCGGAGCGGAAGATTTCGAGCAGCGGCGCGAAAACTTCGGGCGCATCCGGGCCATATTGAGTGATGAGAGCATGCCTCTGCGATAGCTCGGGATCGTAGGCTGGCGGATTCCAGAGATAATCCGCCACGGTCTGGAGGGGAATCAACGAGGCCTGGGGCTGAATCATAGGATTGGAAAACAGGCCCTGTATGGCGGCGAAAAGTCCAGCATCCCGTCCGCGCAGGGGGTGCAGGTTCAGCCACCACGGGTTGTCGTCATTGACCGGATAGTTGTCCCACACCAGAGGTTTGCGGTGGAGATAGCCGCCCCACTCCTCAGCTTGAGCAACGGTGATGGTGCGCGGGATGGTCTCCGTCCCCGTCCAAATCAGCGGTACTGCGGGATTGACGCCGGCGCCTAGTTCCTTGATGTAGTCGCGATTGCCCCAACCGTTCGTATACGTGGTGGGACAAACCGTCAAACGATTGTCTGACGAAAGCGAATGGAGACGGTCGTACAAGCGATTAATCAGCTGGACATGGGCTTGGGCAAGTGTCTTGAAGCGCGCCCGGTCCTCGGGATGGACGAGGTCTGGTGGAACGTCATCCAGGAACAGGGCAAAATTCGAAATCCCGAGCCGGGCGACGGTTTCCAGCTTGCGAGCGAGGGCCTGAAAGTCCGCCTCACTCGAATAGACCATCGAAAGACCGGGGCTGATGGCGAAGGTGAAGTCGATGAAGTTTTCTTTGGCGGTGTCGGCCAGCTCGCCGAGGCGCTCAAGCTGCTCCGCCGGATAGGGTTCGCGCCAGAGTTTGCGGTGATACGGATCATCCTTCGGGCCGTAGATGTAAGTGTTCATGCCGTGCTGACCCTCGAAGCGCAAGAGTTCGAGTCGGTCGGCATGGGTCCAAGGCGGTCCGTAGAAACCTTCGACCACGCCGCGAAGGGCAAAGGATGGGTAGTCGGCGATGATTGCGATCGCACCTTGCTTCTGCAGGCGAAGGGATTGCGGCTGGGGGACGAGATTTGTTGAAAGCTTCGAGGCGTCGATGGTCAGCAGGTCAGGGAGGCGCAGCAAGGCGTTGTGAAGACCGGCCGCCGAATCCGCTTGAATGCGGATGCGGTTGGGCGCGGCATGAACGGAAGCAGGGTCACGCGAATAAGAGCATCGCAGGATGTAGCTTTCGTTGGCCAACTCCGCAGTAGGTTTTGCCACGGACCTGCGGGCCGACCGCTTGAGCTCGGCGAGGAAGGCGGCGGGTTTGGTTGCGGTGTCAAGCTCAATTAAGAGACGGCTGGGACTGCGTTCGAGACGAATCTTGTGCTCGGCCTTGCCCACGAACCGCAGCGATGCGCCGTTTTGCGCTGCCAGTTGCTGCAGTTGAACCTGAATCCGGCCGTCCACTTCGCCGCTGGATACGACTGTCCATGTGGCCTTGATCTCGGCGCTGGCGACCGGGCCCAAGAAGATGGATATGGCAGCTGCTATCAGGGCTAGATTGGCGCTCATATTAAAGAAGAGTCTCCCTCCTTGCACAGGCTTGGCGAACACCGGGCTTGGTGGCCGCCAAAAGAACCAGAAGGCCGCGGCAGCTCCAAAGCCGCGATTTTCTCTTGACAGGGTACAACAGCTGAAGCAGTATTGATACGTTTTAATAAAAGCTTTTTCTCCTGCATTCTGGCCAGGCAGCAGCGTGAAAAGAAATGCGGGAGAGGGGAATGGGATGGGGAATGACGGTCGCCCCGGCAGAAAAGGTCGGAGCGCGGCGTTAGACTCCCGTTGCGGCGTTTGTTAGGAGGAAGATCATGAACAGCAGAAACGCAATTGGCAAGAC
>Ga0074045_10002387_pt1 | contig 17412 bp, 13 predicted proteins | sample BogForMeECP23OM2_FD_94442 | JGI IMG/M metagenome (GOLD analysis project Ga0074045, IMG submission 94442) | Bog forest soil microbial communities from Calvert Island, British Columbia, Canada - Bog Forest MetaG ECP23OM2 | ecosystem: Environmental > Terrestrial > Soil > Wetlands ...
CAGAGGCGTTACACGCGACCGCATAGGGCTTGGGAAGGATGGAACTCCCCGCCGCATTCTGGACTTCCAAACGGTAGCTGCCGCCGGACACGTCAACGGGGAATTGAAGCTGGCCGTTGACGCCGCGCGTGGCCTGGCTCGTCGTAAAGGCGACGGCCTTCCTGGTAGTCGTGTTGGTGAAGAGGAAAGTGGCGCCTTCTGGCGCCGGGTAATTCGTGGCGATAGAAACCGAGTTCGAGTCGCAGGTTACCCCTGTGATGCTGAGCGGGACCGCGGTATCGACACTCGGACTGGCCGTTCCCTGCGCGGAAACGACGCTATCATTTCCGGCCTCTCGCCACTCGATCAGTTCCGGCCGCCGCAGCTGGCTTCTCGGCACAACAACCGGCGTGCTGTTCGGGGCGGGCGCCGGAAGCTGCGTCACACCGGCGAACTCGGGGGATCGCACCGGAATCGTTACGAGCGGCGTCGCCGTTAATGAATTGAGGGCCGTTAGAGCGTGGGGGACGTTTTGCGGCGGCTGGGACGTAAAGCTCACCCCGTTGCTCACGGCCATCGCTCTGACGACCCAAGGGCCGCCCGAGCAGCCGTTGTGCACGACCGTCACGGAACTGCTGCCGACTTCATGGATGTATAGCGTTCCATCACCCGTGCAGTAGACAACTGTCTCGGCAAAAGCCGCCGAACACAACAGGGCGCTCAACATCAGCACGCGAAGCGCCGGGAGTAGTTGGCAGGGCCAAGACGAAAGTGACACAGAAATCTGCTTCATTGTGAGCGACTTATCGGCGTTCTGGTGGTTTAGTATACAGGAAAGTCAACTTCTCTGTTACAACAACGTTAAAAGCGGGGAGATGCTGCGTCACCAGAAGGTTCTTAGCGGCTGGTCAGGGTTTAATGGAGCCGTCCAGATTAACCCGAAACGAGGGCGGCCGGTAGCCTGCTGGCTGGTTGGCCTCTGGTATGGCGATCGTATTCCCATCGCGCAGCGACGCGTAGTGGGGCGACATAATCTCGACCCCCGCCGCATTGAATTGATCCTGGATGTTCTGGTGGAGCGCGGAGGCGATGTCGTCCATGTGGTTGGCGTCCGCGGTATAGACGTTGATCTGATAGCTGACGTAGAAGTCGTTCAGAGCGGTCTGGAAGACGAAGGGTCGCGGGTGGTTCAGCGTCCCTGGTGTCGCGGCTGCGGCCGCGATTAACAGCTCGTGGATCTGGCGCCACGGCGCGTCGTATCCGATGGTGACGCTGGAGTTCACGATCAGACCAACATCTCGCGCGGAGGTGCTGTAGTTCAGTATGTGGGCACTAAGGATGGCCGCGTTCGGGATAGTGATGAATACGTTCTTGATAGTCCGGACACGAGTGACCAGTAAGCCCTTCTCGGCAACATCGCCCACTGTGTCCGCGATCTTAACGCGGTCGCCCACGTGGTAGGGGCGCATATAGGTGAGTACGGCGCCGGAGATGATGTTGGCAACAGCGGACCCGGAACCGAACGAGAGAAGCACGCCAAAAAGAATGGAAATGCCCTTAAACGCCGGGGAACTGGAGCCCGGCAGATAGGGAAATACGACCACCATCGCCAAACTGAAGATAACGATACTGACCAGCTTGGATGTCGGTTCCGCCCAATCGGCGTCAAAGCCGCTGATAGTGAGTTTGCCTTCGCCGATCTCAAGGAAGATGAGGCGGTTGAGCTTGAGGACGTAAAAGGTGATGAACGAAATGACGACGACGAAGAAGAGGTTAGGAAGGTAGGCGACAAACTCCGACCACAGGACTTGGAGTGGAGCTAAGAGCCAGCCATAGAAGGAGACCACCAGGCCGGCGGTGTTGGGGAATATGCCAAAGAGAGCACTGACATAGGCCTGAAGCAATAGCACAACGACGAGCCATCGAAGCGCGCCTTGGGCGGTGAGCAGGACCGCCGCCACGCGCCGAGTGGTAATAACGGCCGAGAAGGCACGGTTCTTTAGCCGGAGAGCCTTGGTCCATGCCAGTAAATGCCGGCGGGTGATGCGGTGAAGCGATGCCAGCCCAAACAACAGCGCAACTAGAACAGCGGTAGCCGCCAGCGCATAGAGTATGTACTTGACGACGTTCTTGACACTCCAGTCTTGGCGATACTGAATTACCGCGTCGCGCATGCTCGCGACGATTTGTGCGGCGAGCTCGGGCTTGGAGAGGTGAGCGGCGGCGGCATCCGCGTCCGAGACTGCCATGAGAACGGTATTTCGTGCAAAGACGACGATCCCGTGTCCGGAAAGCTCTTCTGACTTGATCGTGTCAGGCGGCACAGAGCGGTCCTCAGCAACTTCTTCCAAGCGCTTAGCAATCGCTTTGGCGCGGTCAGCGGCCGACATGCTGTCCTTCGCCACATAGACGACTGTGACAGTGCGGCCGTCCAGGACAACCGGAAAGCCGGTGTTTATTTGATCGTCTGATGATGGTTGCGCGGCTAGCGGAAGGGCCAGTGCCCCTAACAGCAAGCAGACATCAACCCAGCGCGTTCGGCGCCGCAGCTTAGTTGGTCCATCAAACATTCAGGCTTGTCCTTGCTTGGAACCAACATACTCTATTAAGTCTTTAGGTGTTCCTCGCGGACGGACAGCGCGGACGGCAGCAACGGCCAGAGCGAGTGTTGGTTATTGCGCCTGGATCTTTTCAAGAATGGCGGTAGCGGCCGCTACCAGTGCCACCAACACGATACAAACGTAAACGAAGTAGTTATTCTTTACCGCCCCACAGCGCGGGCACGAGCGTCGCAGCCTCGAATACGAGACATCACAACGGCGGCACGGGGCTTTGGACAGCCGGAATCTACTGTGCACAGCGAGACGCGAGGAGGTAATGATGTACGAATGATGACGGATTCCTGGCCAGAATGACAATGGCATAAACAGTACCGGTAGTACCGGAACTCGCTCAACCCAAGGGCTAACACTGACAAGGATTTGCGAACCTGCCTCGAAGACTAATCAGAGGAAATCTTCTTTTCGATGAGGTGATTGATCTGCTCCAGGAACGCTTCCACGGACTGCACTCCCTGGTCGCCGTGTTTGCGATGGCGGACCGAAACCTGGCCGGATTGGGCTTCGCGGTCTCCTACCACCAACATGAAAGGGATCTTCTGCATTTGCGCATCGCGAATCTTGAAGTTCACCTTCTCGCTGCGGTCATCCAACGTGGCGCGCACGCCGGCGTTGACCAACCTCTGCTTGAGCTGCTGTGCGTACTCGTTCTGGCGGTCGGTGATGGGCAAAATGACGGCTTGAACAGGCGCCAGCCAGACCGGAAAAGCGCCCGCATAATGTTCGATCAGGATTCCGAAAAAGCGTTCAACCGAACCGTACAGGGCGCGGTGGACCATAAGCGGCTGATGGGATTTCCCGTCCTCGGCGATGTACTCCAGGCCGAAACGACGCGGGAGCGTGAAGTCGAACTGAACAGTCGAAAGTTGCCACGAGCGCCCAATGGCGTCCACCAGCTTCACGTCGATCTTCGGCCCGTAAAACGCAGCTTCATCGGGTGAGACTTTCACCTTCAGGTTAAGCCGGTCGGTGGCCCGATGCAGAGCCTTCTCGCCGATTGCCCATTGGTCGGCTGAGCCGTCGTACTTTCCGCTGGCGCCGCCGTCCCAGGTGGAAAGTTCAGCTTCGTATTGCGTAAAGCCATAGGTCTCCAGCGTATCCACCGCAAATTGCAGGCAGTTGACCACCTCATCCTCAATCTGCTCGGGAGTGCAGAAGATGTGGGCATCATCCTGCGTGAAACCGCGCACGCGGAGTAGGCCGTGCATGACGCCCGAACGCTCGTACCGGTAGACCGTCCCCAACTCGCCCAGCCGGACTGGCAGATCGCGATAGCTGTGGAGCCGGTCCCGATAAATCAGAATGTGGAACGGGCAGTTCATCGGCTTGAGTTGGTACTCGGCGTCGTCCAGCTCCATGCGTTTGAACATGTTTTCGGAGTAGAAGTTGTAGTGACCCGAAGTCTTCCACAAATCGCTGCGCGCAATATGTGGGGTGTAGACCAGCGAGTACCCCCGTTTGACGTACTGATCGCGCATCCAGTCTTCCAGAAGCTTCCGGATGACACCACCCTTGGGATGGAAGAAGATCAGGCCGGGGCCCGCCAGATCCTGAATACTGAACAGATCCAGTTCCTGGCCCAGCTTGCGGTGGTCCCGCTTGCGAGCTTCTTCCAGCCGGTTGAGAAACTCATCAAGTTCCTTTTGGGTGAAGAACGACGCACCGTAGATGCGCTGCAGCTGCGGATTCTTCTCGTCGCCTTTCCAATAGGCTCCGGCAATGGACAGCAACTTGAACGCCTTGAGCTTGCTGGTAGAGGGCACGTGCGGGCCGCGACAGAAATCGATGAAGCCCGGACCCAGCGTGTACTCGGTGAAAACCTCGTCCGCTTTCTCCTCGATTAACTGCTTCTTCATCCAGTCGTTTGCATACTTGCGCAAGCCCTCGTCCTTGCGGGTGAGCTGGCGCTCGTACGGAAGATTACGGGCTTGTATCTCATGCATCCGCTTCTCGATCTTCTCGAGATCTTCGGGCGTAAACTTCGTGCCGCGCTGGAAATCGTAGTAAAAGCCGTTGTCGGTGGGCGGACCGATGCCGAGTTGCGTCTCGGGAAATAGCTCCAGCACCGCCGCGGCCAGCAGGTGCGCAGTGGAGTGGCGATAAACGTAGAGGGCTTCCGGATCCTTGTTGGTCAGAAGTTGTAGCGCTGCATCGCCTTCCAGCGGACGAGTAAGGTCCCACAGCTCTCCATTGACCTTCGCCACCAGGGCGGCGTCAGCGAGACGGGGGCTAATGGATTGTGCAACATCCAGCGGCCTAACTCCAGCAGGCAAGTTCTGTTGGCTGCCATCCGGCAGTGTAATCGTGATAGTACTCATGGATCAGTCCGCAAGGGGCGCTCGGCGCGAAGACAACTGCCGGCCCGTCGCCGCGATCTGGCTCCGTTGGTGGGCCGTTACGCAGACGTCGTATCTCTTAACGTATCAAACGGCACTGTCTGAGCATGCGGCAGCTCGTCTCAGAAAGCCGGTAGCCATAAACCTGGGCCGCAGCGTAAGGCCCAAAAAACAGTTTGGCCCGGAACCGCGTTCCGCGGCCCGGGCCTTCACAGCAACTGGCTTACCGTCTGGATTATTTCTTGAGGCTTCTACGCCGAATCATCAAGCCACCCAAAATGCCCGCAAATGCAACCAGCCCAATTGAGCCTGGTTCAGGAACACCCGCCGGAGGGTCGACCGGATCGTTATTCTTCACGGGAGGGGGCGGTGGCGGTGGTGGCGGCGGCACGTAGGCGGTCCAGATCACCGTGAAGGTCTCCGTATACCCCGACAGAGTCAGGCCGGAAGGAAGGGTCAGGCCCGTATCAACTTCCGCCGAAATGAAACTCGGAGAAATCGTATGGCTGCTGGAGGCGTTCGATGTCGTGGAACTGTTCAGTGTCCAGGGGCCCAGGGAAGAGCCGACGTTGGGAATCACACTTGTCGAGAGAGATGCACCAGTGCCTCTGCCGCCCAGCAACTGATTCACGGCGGTTATTGTCGCTACGTCTCCCGAAGGGCCAACAATGGAAACGTCGAAGTTCGCACCGAAGTTCGCACCGCTAAGGCGCGCCCCATTGACGCCAACCACCTGCACGGTAAACGTGTCAGTGCCAGCAGACGTAGAAGACCCGTTTACGTTAAGGTTTACGGCGCTGCTAAGTGTTGTGTCTGTGAGGGAAAGCAAACTGACAGTGAAGTTGGTTCCGTCGCCCGTCGCGGCAGCGCAAGTATCGCCTGGATTTGCTATGGAGTTCGGAGAACATATATTGGTAGCGAACGCAGAAGCACAGGCCCCTAGCGTCAGCGCCAAAACTGTTATGACTTTCTTCATTGGCAGCCCTCCGATCAGACCGCACCGAGAGATATTAAGAACGCAACTAGCGAAGCAGTACCATCAGCTTTCGCCTAGAGCCCAAGTTTAATCTGGTCCACTGCGCCTGTCAACAGAATTTGCCCAGGCCCAACAAAAATAATAACTTCTGCGCCGAGTTGCGATGGTGGCTGGCTGTTCTGACGATTCCGAATCCGAGCACTTCCAGCCTATTTCCTGGCATTCCCTAGAGCATATACCGAGTGGTACTATCACGCAAGAACAAATGCTTGGCGACCTGCCCACAGAAGGACAAAACCCGACTTCCAGCCAGATTGACAACCTCTCGACGGTGGAGATGTTGAAGGTCATCAACGTTGCTGACCGTGAAGTAGCTTACGCTGTGGAACGTGAAATCCCGGCCATCGCCAAGGCCGTCGACCAGATTGCAGAGCGTCTGGAGGGCGGAGGCCACCTCGTTTACCTCGGCGCGGGGACTAGCGGACGCCTCGGGGTGCTCGACGCGTCGGAGTGCCCGCCCACCTTTAATACGCCTCCCGAATTGGTACAAGGCGTGATAGCCGGAGGGGACCGGGCGCTTCGCTGGGCCGTCGAGCGGGCCGAAGATAACCCTGAGCAAGGAAGAGCCGACTTGGCAGAGCGTGGTTTTTCAAGCCGGGACGTTCTGGTTGGCATAGCGGCCAGCGGGCGGACTCCGTATGTTCTGGGCGCCATTGGCTACGCCAGGGAACTCGGGTCACTGACTATTGGCCTGAGCTGCGTCCCAAACTCCACCGTAAGCCAATTGTCAGACATATCGATTACGCCAGTCGTTGGTCCGGAGGTGATCACCGGATCGACTCGGCTCCGGGCCGGGACGGCGACCAAGCTCGTGTTGAATATGCTGAGCACCGGGGCGCTCATCCGTCTCGGCTACGTCTACGGCAACCTCATGGTGAACGTTCAGCCCACCAACGGCAAACTAGAGGATCGCGCGAAACGAATCATCGCCGCCGCAGCCGGGACAAGCTACGACGAAGCCGGAGATCTACTACGCTTAGGCGGTTCGGTGCGGACAGCAATCTTGATGAGAAAACTGGCGGTGGACCGCCCGGAGGCGGAACGCCTGCTGGCTGCCGCAAAGGGAAAACTGCGAGTGGCGCTGGGCGAGAATAAGGCGTAACCGTTACCAGACGCCGGACTGCGGTCCGGTTTCGGCACACAACAGGACAGAAAGATGGACAAATTCAGGATTATTGGGGGAGCGCCACTCCATGGTGAGCTGCGGGTGAGTGGGGCGAAGAACTCTGCCTTGCCCGCCTTGGCAGCTTGCCTCCTGACCGCTGGCGAAGTGAAGCTGAGCCGGATTCCGCAGGTCAAAGACATACAAACTATGGAGGGCCTGGTCAGTTACTCCGGCGCTTCCATACAGGACGACAACGGAACCGTGCGGGTAAAGGCGGAGAGCTTGGACCGGCCCGAAGCCCCCTACGAGATTGTCAAAACCATGCGGGCCTCGAGTCTGGTGCTGGGGCCGCTGGTGGCAAGGACGGGCCGGGCGCGCGTTTCCATGCCGGGCGGCTGCGCCATCGGCGCCAGACCCATTAACCTGCACGTAGCCGCGCTGGAGCACCTGGGAGCCACCATTGAACAGGCCCACGGGTATGTGGAGGCGAGCGCGCCAAAGGGGTTGCGCGGCGGCCCGATCCATTTTGACCGCATCACCGTAACCGGCACCGAAGATGTGCTGATGGCCGCGGTTTTGGCGAAAGGTGAGACCGTCATCACCAATGCTGCGCGCGAGCCGGAAGTTCAGGACTTGGCGGCACTCTTGACCAAGATGGGGGCCAGGATTGAAGGCGCCGGCACCTCAACCATCCGCGTACAAGGTGTCGACGAATTGCACGGCGCCGAGCATGCCATCATCGCCGATCGCATTGAGGCCGGAACGTTTCTCTTAGCCGCCGCTATCACGCATGGTGATGTGACCGTAACCGGCTGCGTTCCGGAACACCTGGCCGCCTTACGCGTGAAGATGCAGCGCGCCGGCGCGGAGATCACGGTGGAATCTGAGACCTCAATCAGGGTCCGCTGCGAGAAGCGGCCCAAGGCCGTGGACGTCACCACCGAGGAATACCCGGGGTTCGCTACTGACTTGCAGGCACAATACATGGCGTGGATGACCGTCGCGCAGGGCATCAGCTTCATTACCGAGACCATCTTCGAAAACCGCTTTATGCATACCCAGGAGTTGGCGCGCATGGGGGCGAACATCCGCGTCGAAGGAAGGCAGGCGATCGTAGCCGGTGAGGCCAGATTGACCGGCGCCCAGGTGCTGGCATCCGACCTCCGCGCGAGCGCATCACTGGTGCTGGCAGCGCTCGTCGCACATGGTGAGACCGTGATCGACCGCGTGTATCATATGGATCGCGGATACGAGAATATCGAAAGCAAGCTGGCGGGCGCCGGTGCGCGTATTGAGCGGATTCGCTAGAAAGAGCCTCGATGAGCACACCGGTTAAACACCACAGCCCGGGATTCCTGGCCATTGTCAGCGACGCCAAGACGCGGATTCATGAGATCGATATCGAACAGTACAAGCATATGCGTGAAGCGGGTGAAGCCGGGCTACTGGTTGACGTGCGCGAAGACCATGAATGGCAGGCGGCCCATGCCGCCGGCGCCATCCATTTGAGCAAGGGTTTGATTGAACGCGACATCGAAACGACCGTTCCCGACAAGAGCACCAAAATGGTGCTGTACTGCGGCGGCGGATACCGCTCCGCGCTGGCTACCGACAACCTGCAGAGAATGGGCTACACGAATGTCCTGTCGCTCGATGGCGGCTGGCGCGCCATTGAGGCGTCCGGTCTGCCTCTGGAGAAAGGCAAAGCGGACTAGCCGAGGGCGGCTTCCAATGTCCCTGCCAGGCGCAGCAGCAGCGGTTCGCTGAACGGCGCACCAATCAATTGCAGGCCAATCGGCAGGCCCGACTTCGACTTCCCGCAAGGCATAGCCAGTGCGGGATCTCCCAACAGGTTTGCCGTCCGCATCAACCGTGTTGACGCCATCCGCACGTCTTCGTCAACCCCGTTGATGTTCACAGTGGCGTCGCTGATCAGCGGCGCGGTGACAGGTGTCGACGGCACTGCCAGGACATGAACCTGCTGCCAGACCGCATTGAACTCACGCCGGAAGATGCTGCGCAGCCGTTGCGCATTCACGTATTCGGTGGCCTGAATCAGCCGTCCCTGCTCCAGCAGATTCCAGGTGCCCGGGCTGAAACGGCCGGCATCGCGCTCGTGAACATACAGTGCCGAGACCTCCGCCAGCATAATGACGAATTGGGTTGCGTTGATGGCCGCAATATCGGGCGTCTGTATCTCGATTGCCTCGGCGCCCAGCTTCACCATCGCGGCAATCGCCGCCTTCACCGCAGCCTCCACTTCCGCGTCAATTCCACGAAAGAAGAAATTGGCTGGTACGCCCACCTTCAGGCCATCCAGCCGTTTCTCCGGTTCGGCGCTGTATGCCGGGACGGGCTCCGTTGCGGAACTGGCATCCCTGGAATCGTGGCCGGCTATAGCCGATAACGCGATGGCGCAGTCGTCAACACACGATCCCAGCGGCCCGACATGATCGAAGCTGTACGACAGCGGCAAAACACCGTACCGGCTGACCCGGCCGTAGGTTGGCTTCAGGCCCGTCACGCCGCAATAGGACGAGGGAACGCGAATCGAGCCTCCCGTGTCCGTGCCCAGGGACATCGGAATAATGCCTGCCGCAATGGCCGTGCCCGATCCTCCGCTCGATCCGCCTGGAATGCGCTCCGGGTCGCGCGCGTTGTGAACGAACCCGTAGTGGGGGTTCTTGGAAGTAATCCCGTAGGCAAGCTCGTGAAGATTCGTCTTGCCGATGGACACAGCTCCCGCGACAGCGAGCTTTTCAACCGGCGTCGCGTCGTGGTCCGGAATAAAGTCGCGGTAGATCAGTGACCCGCCTGTGGTGCGAAGGTTGCGGGTGTAGAACAGGTCTTTGTGGGCTGTTGGGATCCCATGCAGCGGCCCCCGATCGATACTCGCCGCCAGCTCCCGATCACGCTCCTGGGCGGTTTCCAGCGCGCTGTCGGCGTCAACCGTTATGAATGCGTTTAGTTCTCTGCCGGACGTGTTGGCCTTTTGAAGAGCTTCCTCCACCAGTTCCACGCTCGAAACCTTCCCCGCGCGCAGCAGGCGGCCCATCTCGCGGATGTTCATGTGGATTGCTTCCCTGCCCCTGGAAGAAACGTCGAGTTCGAGGCGGCGTTATAGGTGGTGATGGGCTCGACCTCCGGTGTGAGCTGAATCAACAATGGTGTGAAGACTTCGCGGAGGCGTTCGACGGCGCGGTTTGGATCGGGCGGCGCCGGGACCGGGGCTTGGGATTCCGTCATGATTCTATTCGAACAGCCGGCAAGCACCTTGGCAAGCGGCCTCAGCCGTCAGTACGCGGCGTTATCATGTTGCCGTATGACGCCAGTCGCCGATGCCCAGGCTGTTTCCCCCTTGACGTCGTTGCTGGAAGAAGAACGCCTGTTCCAGCAATCCATCCGGCAGTTTGCCCGCGAGCGCCTTGCGCCGCACGTGCGCGCGATGGATGAAGAAGCCCTCTTCCGCAAAGACCTCCTGAAGGAAATGTTTGCGCTCGGATTAATGGGTGTGGACGTGAAAGAAGAATATGGCGGACAAGCCGGAAGCTTCTTCCAGTCCATTCTGGCGATCGAAGAACTGGCGCGCGTGGATCCGGCTGCTTCGGTGATTGTTGATGTCCAGAACACGCTGGTCAATAACGCAATTGAACGCTGGGGAACGGCGGAGCAGAAGAAGCGCTATCTCTCCCGCCTCTCCACCGATACGCTTGGGGCGTATGCCCTCTCGGAAGCGCAGTCGGGCTCCGATGCCTTTGCTCTGGGAACCCGTGCGGTTCTCGATGGCGATCACTACCGCTTGAGCGGACGGAAGCTGTGGATCACCAATGCGGGAGAGGCTGGCCTCTTTCTGATCTTCGCCACCATTGATCAATCGGCGGGTTACAAAGGCATCACCTGCTTTCTGATCGAGCGCGAGCTGACCGGCTTCCAGGTCGGCAGGAAGGAAGATAAGCTCGGCATCCGCGCCTCCTCCACCTGCGAATTGATTCTGGACGATGTCCGCGTCCCGGTCGAAAACGTGATGGGCCAGCCCGGCAAAGGCTACAAGATCGCCATTGAAACACTGAACGAAGGCCGCATCGGCATCGGCGCGCAAATGGTGGGCCTGGCCCAAGGCGCCATGGACCATGCCCTCCGGTATGCCAAGGAACGAAAGCAGTTCGGTAGATCGATCAGCGAGTTTCAGGGCGTCCAGTTTGAGTTGGCCGATATGGCAACCCGGGTAGAGGGGGCCCGCCTGATGGTCTATAACGCCGCGCGGCTGCGTGATGCCGGGCACCCGTTCGTGACCCAGGCCGCTATGGCCAAGTACTACTCATCGACCATCGCCGAGGAAGTAGCGTCCAAAGCCATCGAAGTGTACGGCGGCGCCGGGTTCACCAAGGATTGCCCGGTTGAGAAGCTGTACCGCGACGCCAAAATCGGGCGAATCTACGAAGGAACCAGCAACATGCAGCGCCTGACCATAGCCAAGGCCCTGCTGGACGGCAAAAAGTAAGACCGCCGCCAACCAGGTAAAGAAACGTTGAGATACGCCGCTTGGAACGCAGGCCCGCCGCGGACGCGTCACAATGGAAACAGGTATGACCTTCCGAAAACCATCGACTCGAGTAACGGCTGTTCTCTTTGCGCTCCTCACTGGGATCGCGGCCCCCACTCTCCGCGGCGCCGACCCCGCCCGCGAGCCTACCCCGGCTGAGATCGACGCCATCATCCACAAATTCGCGGCTAAAGAGTCCGAGTTCGCGAAGGCTCGGGAAAACTACACCTACCGGCAGACCACCAAGCTCATCGAGATCGACGAAGCCGGCCAGCAGGGTGGCAAGTATGAACTGGTGGCCGATGTTGTCTTTACTGATTCCGGCAAACGGACCGAGCGGGTAGTGCGGGCGCCGGTCACCAGCTTACAGAAAATCATCATGACGCCCGAAGACGAACAGGATCTGCGGAACGTTCTGCCGTTTGTGCTCACCTTAAGGGATCTCGACGAGTACACCGTAAACTACCTGGGCCGGCAAAAAGTGGATGAGATCGGCTGCTACACCTTTGCCGTGAAGCCCAAGCAATTGGACAAATCGGGCAAGCGCTACTTCGAGGGCGAAATCTGGGTGGACGATCAGGACTTTCAAATCGTCAAGACCTATGGCCGCTCCACCGGCTACCTTAAACACAAAGGCCAGCAGTTTCCAAAATTTGAGACCTACCGCGAACAGATTGACGGGAAATACTGGTTTCCCACCTATACATACGCCGATGACGTCCTGAATTTCGACACCGGCCCGCAGCGCATCAAGGAAGTGATCCGTTACGACAACTACAAGCAGTTCAAGAGCGACGTGGTGATCAAATACGGCGATACGGTTTCGGGCGACCAGCCCTCTGCCCCGGCCCCTCCGAAGCCGCCGCAACCGCCGCCACAGCGCTAGCAGCAGTTGCCCCTAGCAGCCAACGTGGCACCGTCTTCCGCCGGTGAGAGCCTTTTCCGGCTGCCGAATAAGCCGCTTAATTCGCCGTTTCGCCGTTCACTGAAACTTGTACACTCTTCGTTGTCGAATCTAAGGGGCGCGTGGGCATGTCTGTGATTTAATGGGATTTTCCTGCCATGGCGGAAACCAAATCACATCGCGGCCGCACGCGCCGCCGATTCAACCGGGAACTCCGCGAGGCTGCCTTCGTGGCCAAAGGGACGCTTTTTACGGATCACCCGCTGATGGCCCACATCATCCCCATCCGGCGCTGCAATCTCTCCTGCACCTACTGTAATGAGTACGACGACTTCTCCAAGCCGGTGGCCCTGGAAACCATGTATCACCGGCTGGACTTGCTCGGCCGCCTGAAGACCGGAATCATCACGTTAAGCGGCGGCGAACCCCTGCTCCATCCTGAGTTGGACCAGCTCATCACTCGCATCCGCCGCAACAAGGCCATCGCCGGGCTCATCACCAACGGTTATCTGCTGACGGCGGACCGGGTCAAACGGCTAAACGACGCCGGACTCGATCACATGCAGATCAGCATCGATAACGTGATGCCGGACGACGTCTCCAAGAAGAGTCTTAAAGTGCTCGACAAGAAGCTACAGATTCTGGCCGAGAACGCGGACTTTCACGTCAACATCAACTCTGTGCTCGGTGGCGGCATTCATTTCCCGGAAGACGCCCTGACCGTCGGCAAGCGCGCCATGGAACTTGGCTTTACGTCCACAGTGGGAATCATCCACGACCATGACGGCCAGCTGCGGCCGCTCTCTGAGCGCGAGCGCGAAGTGTTTCTCGCCATGAAGAGCTTCGAGAAGAAGCACTTCTCCCGGCTGAACTATTTCCAGGAAGATATCGCCAACGCCAAGCCCAGCGACTGGCGCTGCCGTGCGGGCTCCCGCTACCTGTACATCTGCGAAGACGGCCTGGTGCACTACTGCTCGCAACAGCGTGGCTATCCGGGAAAGCCCTTGGAAGATTACACGCTCGAAGACATCCGGCGCGAATACATCACAAAAAAATCGTGCGCTCCGATGTGTACGGTTTCCTGTGTACATCAGATTTCATACTTCGATTTCTTTCGCGGCAAACAGACTCTGGAGTCCGCCCCACTCGATGAGACCTCGAATCATCTGGTAACCATCAAGTCCGCCGGCGCTTAACGCTTGCAGGCACTCCTCGACTGTGTCCCACACACGCGCGCACTCAACTCTCTGTGCTCTGCATCCGCTCGACCCATAGAGTAGCCTCAAACTATGTTGAAGACAGGCTTAGTGGCAGACCCCGCAGTGCTCGCACATGACACCGGGCGGGGCCACCCAGAGCAGCCGGCGCGCTATTCAGCGGTGATGGACCGACTCCACTTTACGGGCCTGTTCGACTACCTCACACATATTCACCCGCAATTGGCCACCGTTGAGCAACTCGCGCTGGTTCATTCGCCGAAGTACATCGCACTCGCGGAGCGGGAGGTGAAACAACTGCACGGACAACTCAGCACCGGTGACACCACGATTTCGCCGGGATCCTTCGACGCCGCCTTGCGAGCAGCCGGTTGCGCGCTGGCGGCCACGGACGCGGTGATGCATGGCAGGGTCAACAACGCGTTCTGCGTGGTTCGCCCGCCCGGACATCATGCCAGCCAGGAGCGCGGTATGGGGTTCTGCCTGTTCAACAATGTCGCCGTCGCGGCGCGCTATGCGCAGAAGCAGTATGGCATCCACCAGGTGGCAGTCGTTGATTGGGATGTTCACCACGGAAACGGCACTCAGGACATCTTCTACGAAGATCCATCAGTTTTGTTTTTCAGCACCCATCAGCATCCTTGGTATCCCGGCACCGGCGCTGCCGGCGAAACAGGCGCCGGAGCCGGAGTAGGAACGACCATAAATTGCCCGTTTCCGGCCGGTGCGGGGCGGCGCGAGATTCTGGGTGCGTTCGAGCAAGTCCTGTTGCCGAAGCTGCGTGAATTCAAGCCCGAGCTGATTCTGATCTCGGCTGGTTTCGATTCGCGGGTGAATGATCCGCTCGGACATTTTCTGCTCACCGATGAGGATTTCATCGATCTGACCAGGCTGCTGATTGCGGCCGCCGATCAATACGCCGCTGGACGAGTCGTCTCGGTGCTGGAGGGCGGCTATAACCTGAGCGGGCTCGCATCAGCCGCGTCGGCGCATATCCGCGCATTGTGTGACCTCCACAACTGACAACGCAAGATCACGTTCAAGACGACCTGTTGCGAAAGCGCATGGCGCGTAATGAAGTTCACAGAATTCGAATGAAATTCCGTGTTGCCACTAAATTTTTTCGCTTTCACGACTTCTTCACTGGACGGCAACCAGAAGGCCCTTTAAACTCGTAGTACAGGCACCAAACCTCATGCGCTGCCCGAGTTGTGGTTACTCTGTTATTCGTCCCTCGCGGAGGCGTTGGCAGGACGTCTTCTTCTACCTGATATCGCGGGAGCCGTTCCGATGCCAGACTTGCGATCGCCGTTTCCATAGCAAGCCGGGCTCGGCCCCACCCCAGGTCGCCGTGGAAAAGGCTAAATCCCAAGCCGCTGGTTCGGGCGACAACGCCTGATCGCTCTCCCGGCGGCTGGCCGGCATCCGCTGTAACGTGATCTAATCGCGACCCTCCAGAGGCGTATAATGTTTTCATGACCGAAGTGTCATCTGGCTCGGAACATCTGCTCAACCAATATATGGACGCGCTCGACCAGTACGGGCTCGCGCGCGCGGAAATGGAAGCCGTTGAAACCGGCGCGGCTACGGTCACCCCCGAAGTCGTCGAGGATCGGGTCGAGAAGGCGAGATGGAAGTTCGTCGAAGCCCGGCACAAGTACAGGCGTCGCAAGACCCTCAGGCAGCTGACTCAGGCCCGCACCGCCTGAAAGGCCCGCCACGAAAACCAAACCTAGTTACCCCTTCGCTTTCCGCTCCGGCCTTACCTTAGCTCTTCCAAAACGGCCACACCGCGCCAATCAACGTGGCTGAAGGACCCAGCGCTGCGCGGCTGAATGAGACGCCTGACCGCGCCAGTATGCTCGCCGAGTCGCGAAAGACTTGCTCAGCGACCTTCAACACAGAATCGCCCGCAGCTGACAGCCCTCCAGCAACGGCAATGTGATCCGGGAACAGCGTGTTAGCCATGGAGGAGATAGCAATGCCTAGATGCTCTCCAGCTTCCTTCAAGATGGAAAGCGCGATGGTGTTGCCCTGGTTTGCGGCTTCGATGACGTCGCGCAGCGAGACCTCCGAAGCGAGTCCGGATTGTCGCGCAAAGCGCTCGGCCAAAGCGGGCGCTGAGACTAGAATCTCGGCGCAACCGCGGCCGCCGCAGTAGCAGGCCGGCCCCTTGGGTTCAACAATGATGTGGCCGATGTCGCCGAGACAACCATAGGCGAAGCGCAGAGGTTGCCCTTCGACCGCCATGCCGACGCCGAGACCCGTGCCCGCCGTGACACACAAGAAGCGCTGCGATTGCCGGCCGGTGCCGAACAGGTACTCCGCCATACACGCCGAGTTCGAATCGGTTTCTAATTCGACGGGTTCCTCAAAGCGGCTCCATAGCCGTTCCAGTAAAGGGAACTGTTCCAGCCACGCGATGTTCGGGTTATAGACCAGTCGATCACGCTGCGGGCTCAGGAATCCCGCGACCGCGACGCCGATGCCGCCAATCGTGTGGCTGTCGGCCTGTGCCGCGCCGAGGGTTTGCTCGATCAGTTCCGAGAGCGCCTCAAAGTAGGACTCGACATCCGGCTCTGTGGGGATGGACTGGGTGAAGTGAAGTTGACCGGACGAATCGACAACGCCCGCTTTGGTCGAGGTGCCTCCGATGTCGACGCAGACCACGGATGGATTCATGAAATTTTATCTCCGAAGAATCAACTGCGGCTCAGCCCCGGAAAGCCCGACTCCGAGCCTGTGACTGTGGACGCCCAGCGAAATAATCCAGGCGTCAGGCCTCGTGACTCGGCCGTTCGATACGCCAACAGTTGCAGCGGGACAGCCTCCAGGACGCAAGCAAATCGTGCCGCCGCGGTCTGCGGCCACGCGCCAAGTCCGCGTAGAGACGAGCCGGCATCAAGCGGGCCGATCCAGCGCACGGCTGCTCCCATGTTGGTCAGGTCTTCGGCGAACTGATGATCAATCGCGGCCGTCACGGACTGTGTGCCGATCACTACGGCCCGAATGCGCTCGTCCGCAGCCTCAACAAATCCGTGCCGGAACTGGGCAACGGACATCCCCGTGGCCGGCGTCTTCGCGACCTCGTGCATTAAGAGGACACCTTCGTCCACCGAGGCCAGGCCGGGTCCGCGACTCAGTATGTAGAGTGGTGAAGTAAGGTCTGTAAACTCTTGCGACACTTGGCTGGCGGCGATACATTCCTGGATCCACTGCGCCAGTTGAGCGACGGTTGCGGCTAGGTCCGATTTGGCGTCGTCTAACTCGTCGAGGTAAGCGGCGGCGAGCAAGAGAAGCGTAACTGCCGTAGCCACGTAAGTTTGGACCGCCACTAACTGATCGGCGGGACTATTGAGCAGAATGTGCTCCGTTGAGCGCCTGGCCAGTGTGCTCCCAGGCACATTGACCACACCAATCGTCGGGCAATGACGGTGATCGAGCAGGTCAAGGAGCTTCACGGTCTCGACGCTCTCCCCGGAGCGTGAAACTAGGATGACAACGGCATCGTGGTCCAGCTCGGAGTTCAAGAAGTGGAGCAGCTCGGCGGTCTCGACAACCGAGACGGCGATGCCTTTCGCCGCCAGCGCATAGCGCATCGGGACGCAAGCGAACAACGAAGCGCCCATCCCAGTGAGGACGATTCGCTTGCTTTTTCGAAGCAACTGCGCAGA
>Ga0074045_10002388_pt1 | contig 17409 bp, 17 predicted proteins | sample BogForMeECP23OM2_FD_94442 | JGI IMG/M metagenome (GOLD analysis project Ga0074045, IMG submission 94442) | Bog forest soil microbial communities from Calvert Island, British Columbia, Canada - Bog Forest MetaG ECP23OM2 | ecosystem: Environmental > Terrestrial > Soil > Wetlands ...
ATCCCTACCGCGACCGCTGCGGTTGCGGGATTTCCAAGCGCAGGGGAAAAGTCCCGCCTTTGGACTTTTCCGCGGAGCGGCGTTTTCCACGGCCCTCTTACCCCCAAATTGTGCCCTAGATCCCGATTTTTATAGCCTTGGACTACCCCTGAGATGATGCGTAACTCTCTCTCTCTCTGACACGCGGTCCCGGACTATTCCCCCGCTGCATTCTGGTAGCCGCCTGGCTGTTTCCTGTAAATTGACTCGATTAGTGATAGAAGCTTTACAAGCTCGAGGTGCAAATGTCAGAACCCAGGGGATTCCGGCGGCAGGTGATGATCTATCTGCTGCTCGTCTTCGCTTTCAGCTCGGTTTTCTACTTCTTGATTCTGAGGGCGCACAAGCTTGGAGCTGGAGGGCCTTTACGTTGTGGGCATCATGTGGTGTCCAGCGCTGGCGGGCGCGGCCACTCTCAAGCTCAACCGGCGCAAACTGTGCGAGCTTGGCTGGAAATGGCCGCAGGCCAGGTATGCAACCATGAGCTGGTTTATCCCGCTCCTGTACGGGACGATCGCCTATGCCATGGTGTGGGGTAGCGGGCTGGGCGGCTTTCCCAACCACGAATTCATGCAACACCTTGTCCCGCGCATGGGTTTGCGCACTTCGCCCGTTGTCTCCACGGTTGTGTACGTTCTGCTGGCGGGCAGTTTCGGCTTGGCTGAAAGTTTGGCGACTGCCCTGGGTGAGGAGATCGGTTGGCGCGGCTTTCTGGTTCCAGAGCTGTTCAAGACGATGGGGTTTACCAGCACCGCTTTGTTCAGCGGCGTGGTGTGGGCTTGCTGGCATTATCCCGTCCTGATTTGGGGTGATTACAACGGCGGGACGCCGACGTGGTACGGCCTGACATGTTTCACGGTTCTGGCAGTAGCAATCTCTTTTGCCTTCGCCCGGATGCGGCTAAGATCCGGAAGTCTTTGGGTGGGGGCTATGCTGCACGCGAGCCACAACCTCTACATTCAAGAAATCTTCACTCCTCTGACCCGCAACACCGGCAAAACCGCCTGGTTTATCGATGAGTTCGGCGCGGTGCTACCGGTCGTGGCGGTGGGGTTTGCGGTCTATTTTTGGCGGAGACGCAACGAGTTGGAGATCAGGCCAGGGGAGCAGGTCCTGTCAATTGCAGCGGATCTGTGACGACAAAGATGAGCTTCGCACGGGAATATGGGGACCGGGAACCTTTTTTGTGTGGTCCCGTAATGCGCACCCCGAAGCACTGCTCGTCGGCGCTGACGTCGAAACTGGGAGCCGCGAAATTCGACAAGTCCAATTGGAACAGCGGCCGGATGGCATCGATCGGAACGCGCTAACCCAGACTCGTCTCATGCCTGCACGAACTGCTCAGACAACGCTATTTTGGACCGAAAAGTCGGCTAGCCGCCGGCAATGGCCCCGATGATGACAAGGGGCTCCACCCCCGACGAGACGGCGGCGGGTAGCGGAGCATCCGGCAGCTCATGGGACAGGTCCTCCTCGCAAGCGAAGAACCGCAAGAACGGTCGGCGCTGCTGCGTGACGTGGTCGCGAATCGTTCCGCGCAGCATGGGATAGCGTGCCTCAAGCGCGTCGAGGACCGAGCGCTGGGTGGCTTGACCCTCGACGTCGAGCTCCACTTCGCCGCGGACGTGTGCGAGCGTCCGCAGGTGTGGGGGGAGTATGACACGGATCATGGCAACGTCTGCACCTCAACAGAGAGTACGGCCGGAAGATCGCGCACGATGGGGGCCCAGCTGTCGCCGGCGTCAGCCGATGCGTACACCTGCCCGCCGGTGGTGCCGAAATACACGCCGCAGGAATCGAGCGAATCGACTGCCATCGCGTCGCGTAATACATTGACGTAGCAGTTGGTTTGCGGCAAACCGTTCGTGAGCGCCTCCCACTCGTTTCCGCCCGTGCGGCTGCGGTAAACGCGTAACTTTCCGTCGGGTGGATAGTGCTCCCCGTCGCTCTTGATCGGCACCACATAGATGGTCTCCGGTTCGTGCGCGTGCACGTCAATCACGAACCCGAAGTCGGAAGGCAGGTTCCCGCTAACCTCATACCACGAGTTGCCTGCATCGTCGCTCCGCATGACGTCCCAGTGCTTCTGCATGAAGAGCACGCCAGGGCGGGACCGGTGCATGGCGATACGGTGAACGCAGTGGCCGACCTCGGCCGTCGGTTCGGGGATGTATTGGGAATACAGTCCGCGGTTGATTGGCTGCCACGTCTTGCCTCCGTCGTCGGTACGGAAGGCGCCCGCAGCCGAGATGGCGACGAAGATCCGACCTGGGTTGCTGGGATCCAGGACGATGGTGTGCAGGCACATCCCACCGGCGCCTGGCTGCCAACGGGGCCCGGAGCCGTGGCCGCGCAGTCCTGCGAGTTCGTGCCACGTCTGGCCGCCGTCGGTCGAGCGGAACAAGGCGGCGTCTTCCACCCCTGCGTAGACTGTGTCCGGATCGGTGAGCGACGGTTCGAGATGCCAGACTCGCTTGAACTCCCAGGGGTGCGGCGTGCCGTCATACCACTGATGAGTGCCAAGGACACCGTCGTAGACGAACTTGTTGCCTACCGGCTCCCACGCCTTGCCGCCGTCATTGGAGCGCTGGACAACCTGTCCAGACCAGCCGCTCGACTGCGACGCATACAGGCGATTCGGGTCAGCAGGTGATCCCTTGACGTGGTAGAGCTCCCAGCCTGCGAAATGGGGACCACTGATGTCCCACTGTTCGCGCTTGCCGTCTGACTCCAAAACGAATGCTCCCTTGCGTGTGCCTACCAGTACGCGTACTTTACTCATCCTCGCTCCTTCCCGCTTCGCGGGTGGTCATACTGTATCGACGATTGAGCCGGCTCAACATCGACATGCCGGCCAAAAATTATTCCGCCGCGTTCCGTCCCTTCCTTGCGGCGGCCCCACCGCCCAAGAGAATACTGCGGTCTTGGGCCAACGGGACCACTATCGGTGGGCTCGATACCCGAAGCTGGGTCCACGCGGCCGAGCCTCGGATAGGTCTCGAGAAATCGCCTCACCACCAATAACCGGGGTGTGGCGGCGTTCGGGTCACTGGGTGGGTATCGCCACGATCGAAACATGCTGCTGGTGAAGCCTGCAGCTCCGTTGCAGCAGCGTTGTCATCTTAATGCTCCATTTTGTAGCGATATTCTCATTTTACGGGTCTCCGATTCTCACTTTATGGGCACTCGGCTAATCCAAACCATTGATTCTTACTGTCCTTGCCACTCCCAATCCCATGGTGATCGCCGTTCTTCGCTTCAAGTAATGAAAAGGGATAACACCCATGACGCCTAGACCCAGAACTGCTGCCGATGCGAAACAAGGATAGTATCCGGTCAAGTCGCCGAAATTTGATCACATCATACAGAAAATGCGGTAGCTTGTTGGTGAGCAGTAGCCATCAGTTATCCGCTACAATCAGGCATGCACAAATATCGGCTTGTGAGAACTGGGTCCGATGTACGGGTTTTTGTTGATGGGAATCCCGGGGTAACCGTTGACGCGAACAGGCAAAACGAAATGCGCAACTACATGGCGTCAGCCGGCCTCACGCCTGATGAGATCAATCAGAAGGTCCACGAACTCTACGTGACTAACACCACGGAGTTCCTCGGCAAGCGCTAACTTGCATGCCTCAACAACGTGGCCCATGCGAGCGAAGCCTGGTGCGAGCTGACCCACAGAGCCGTGCCGGGAGCAGGTTCGCTGTGGCGACTCCGCGACACAGCGAGGATCACACGCCCGGCGAGTTTGGCGGTCCCAGGTAGCGATAACTTCCGAAGCCGAGGATAAGGTAGCCAAGGCCGGCAAAAAGGAAGATCAGGAAGAAGCCGAATAGCGCACTCTGACCGAAGGCTTTGGCGACATCGATGGCCACCACGATCGCAATCACTAAATTGACCAGTGGTATGAAGTAGAGGACGAGCCACCAACCAGGCCGGCCCGCAATCTTCAACAGAATGTAAAGGTTGTAAAAGGGAACCAGGATGGCCCAGCCAGGCTGCCCGGCCTTCTCAAACACCTTCCACCCGCCGATGATGCGAGCACCAGCAGCACCAGCCAGAACAGCAGCATCCCGCCGCTGAAAAACACCCTTAGAGGATTGTTGAGCTGGTTCCGCAACAGTGACACCGCGACCATTGACCTCATGTTAGTCTCCTTGTGGGATCTGCTAGTCACGTCCCCGAGTGGTGGCCCAGCTTATCCTGGGTTCCAGTCAGAGACTTCAATCCAGGGACGGTCAAGACCTTGACGGCGCCGCCCGGTGCGGATGCCGGCTTCGCGGGCAGTTACCGATTGCTGAAAACAGGTGGCAGCGCCCTGGGGCAACGAACCGTGAGCAACTGAGCCAAGAGTGCTGTTGTTTCACGCCCACGCCTCGCCTCGAGTGGAAGAAGAGACCTTGGATTGTCCACAAAAGTGGACAGGATTGCAAGGCGGTTGTTAAGTAGACAGATTCACCCAAGCTGAGCGTTTAAAGTTGGTAATCTCACCCGCTCGCAGAGGTGGCAACTCAATCAGCAGTGTCATGGTTTGTGCCGGCCGGGCAATGCGCTTTTGTGCGCTTCCATTGGGAGACGTCCACCGGCTTGCCTTGCATGCAGGTTGTCATCCCCTGATGGGCGATGCCTTTGAACCAGATGGCCGTGCCCGACGCAGGTTGCTTTGTGCCGAAGAAAAGAACGTAGGTGTCCCCAGCCTTGGTGTCTTTCAGGACCTTGCATCCGGCTTCCACGCCGCTCACCACGCACCCCTCGGCTTGGATCACGGTGTCGTCGGTTGCATCCTGTTGTGCCGGTTGTTGCTCGAGCGCGACCGCGCGAAGGCTCAATGTGAACACTGCAACCAGCAATAATTTCATGCGTCACCGCCTTTCCATTGGGTTAGCCAGTTCGTCATCCAATCCGCTCATCTCAACAACTTACCGGCGAGCCAATAGTCGACGCTGTACTTTCCTGGTCCAGAACAGATTAGCCAGATAAAGAAGAGTAGGTACAGGACTTCCGGAAGGTAAAGAAAGTCGCCGAGCCAGTTGAAAGGCGAAAGTCCCTTGGGTATGGCGGCCAGATTCGTGGACAGGACGGCAACGAGCATGTTGACGAGTAAAGCCGCACCGGCCAGGGTCGAAAGAAACCCGACAGTTAGCAGGCATCCCCCGACGAGCTCGACGGCCGAGACGAGATAGGTCATGAGGCGCGGTAGCGGGACCCTGGCCTCGACCAGCGTTTTGTACATGGCTTGGGTCCGGCTGGCGACGAACAGTTTGTTCGCCCCTGAGATGGCGAAAAACAGTCCGAGCAAAACGCGCACAAGCAGAATCGCGTATGGTTCCAGGTCATCGCTGCCCAGTAGCACAAACCGAACCAAGCGTTCCCATTCCATCGCTTGCTTCTCCATGAGAGGACGTGCTGTGATGATACTCCGTGGTATTTCAAGTCGAAGTGCACCAGACGAAAAAAGTTACGTTTGGATAGAAGGGGGCTGCGCAGAGCCGGTGGTTAGTGAGGAGAGGCGATGATGCCTTGTAGGGTCGCTGAGTTTGCGCGGTGCCGAAGGTGCCATCCTGGGCCATGTGTGCGCCGCAACAGTTGTGCTGCTGTCCGCATATGCCACCGGTCACTCAGGTCGGGATTGCAATAGGCTGCGTACTTTGCGTCGCTGCCCTACCACATCCAGCCTGCGCGTTGTGTGGTGCCGGGAGGTCCGCCGAGGTCGGTCCATCCGTCGCTATTGGGGCACTGGCTGTCGGCCAGGTTGGGGTAGGCAATGATTCGGTTCTGACCAAGTTGATTGAAAGATGAAATGGCGATTGATTCTTGGCCACCCGCGGGCAAAGTACCAATCGGCGGGCCAGTTGAATTAAAAGGTACAGACTGTATTTGCACGAGTTCACCAACTTGACCTGACCTGCACCCTGGCCAGCGCAAAACCAAGGGAAGGAAAGAACAACGAAGCCCGCCACCAGAAGCGCGATTGCGATTTTTCCGCTCGCAACGCGGTTCCTTAACAAAGTGACTGCTCGGTTCATGGTCTCGTTTCCAAAAGGACTGACGGGACAGTACGTCGTCGCAAGACTTGCACAACGATTTTTTTCGGCATCATCATCCAGCGGAGGGGACGTTGTCCAAATAATTTGTGTACGACTGAACGAGGAGTCGAGACGAAGTGGAGCTGAGGTGCTTGAAGTGCGGTATGGTGCAGTTAGCCAATGGTTGTAGACTATTGGCGTTGATTCGCCGTGCAGAGAGCCAAGCCGGCGAGGTGTCTCCATAGCCAGAGGCACGGAAGAGAGGAATTCATGGCGGAAGTAGAGTACACGTCCAACGTGCGCATCGAGCGCATTAAGGGACCGTTGCGTCGAGCGTACCTGCCCGGCGAGCCGCAGCCCGTCATGTTCAGCGTTCACGGGGACATCGCGAAGCATTACGGAGTTGACGAGAGCCGCTTGCCCGAACCGCACGCCGCTACCATCGATTATGTTGTGGCTGCACTTGGAGGTTGAATGCTCGGCACCTTTGCCGGTGCGCTGGATGCGCGCAAGATCAACGCCAAAGACAGCCGTTTGACCTGTGACGTTCGTGGGGAAGTGGAGAGCGAAGGGGGCGTGCTGGTGATCAAACGCGTGCACATCGCACACACGCTGCGCGCGGAGGAACCCAACATGATTCGCGACACCGTGGAACGCGTGCATGGTATTTACGCGCAAAGCTGCCCTTTGTATCGGTCTCTCGGCCCTGCGTTCCAGATCACCTCGAGCGTGGAGATTGTGCACTAGCAAGTGGCGGTGAAATGAGCTGCACGTTGGGGGTTGATATCTTGTTGGAGCAGCGGCAACAAGGGTTGTTCCTTAGCTGAGGAAACTGCAGACGGTTTTGCCTCAGGTCGCTAAGGCGCAAGTTTCATTTGTAGTAACAGGCAGGCCTGAAGGCCGCCACCTGAGGGGATCACAACATCTGGTGTTTCGGGGGTGAGGATGAACATTTCGGCCATCAATGTCTACCCGATCAAATCGCTGCGGGGCAGCCCGCTGAAGGAGGCGCTCGTGCGTTCTCACGGGCTGGAATACGATCGCCGCTGGATGCTGGTGGATCCCGAAGCGCACATGATCACGCAGCGCGAATGCCCGCGCGTGGCCACGATCACACCTCGGGTGGAATCCGGTGGCCTGCGCGTAACAGCGCCAGGTCGTGCAGAGGTCTTCGTTCCTTATGGCCCCGCCAGTTGGTCCGATACCGAGGTCGCAGTGGACGTCTGGGGCCACGCCTACGTCGGCGTTGCTGCAATCTCGCCGATTAATCAAGCTCTGAGCGAAATGGTCGGCATCGACTGCCAGCTGCTTTCGATCCGCGCCGATGTCTTCCGAGTCAACCGCGATGTCGCTTTTCACGATGATTCTCCTATCCTCATCCTCAGCGAGTCGTCGCTGGAGGAACTGAACCGGCAGCTCCCAGCCCCAGTGCCCATGAACCGCTTCCGGCCGAACATCGTGGTCAGCGATGCTGCGCCCTTTGACGAAGACGGATGGCAGCGGATCACAATCGGCGACGCCGTCTTTCGCACTGTTAAAGCCTGTGAACGCTGCGTTACGACCACGATTGATCAGGAGACCGGAGTCCCCAGCGGTCCCGAGCCGCTCGCCACCCTGGCGAAGTTTCGTCGCACCGCTCAAGGTGTCGCCTTCGGCCAGTACTATCGGCCCGAACAGGCGGTGGCGACCATCAGTCTGGGAGATACCGTGAACGTGCTCAGCACGATTTCTTCGCGAGTTTAAGAACTGCGGGGTTGATAAGATTGTGAATGAAACGAATAAACTAAACCTATTGTGCGGGCTGCGGTTTCGGCGGAGGCTCATGGATGGTTGCTACCACCTTTTTCATCTGTCGGAATTCGCCTGTCTGATAACCGTACGTCTGCTCGGGCAAACGAGCGGCCTCCTGCTCGATAGCCTTAGAGCGATTTTCGGGATTGGGATGGTCGGAGAGAAACTGCGGCGCGCGCGAGCCACCCTCGGCGTTGAGCTTCTCGAAGAACCTCGCCATCTCTATGGGATCGTAACCAGCTTCGGCCATCAGGTGTGAGCCCATGAGGTCGGCTTGGCTTTCGGCGGTGCGCGAGAATTTCAGCAGCACGCTGTTGGCGCCAACCCCGATGCCTAGTTGCGCGAGTTGTCCCATCATCCCGCCGCTGCCCGCAATTTGTCCGGCGAGCATCGCCGGCAACTCGATGAGGTTGGCTTTCGAAGCTTGGTTGGTGCCATGACGCAGAATCACGTGCGACATCTCGTGTCCCATCACGCCCGCCAGTTGGGCTTCGTTGTCCACTGCCCTCAGCAGCCCGGTGTTGATGAACATCGGTCCACCGGGTAGCGCGAAAGCATTGATGCTCGGATCGGCGACCACCTCAAAAGTGAATGGAAAGCCGCTCGCCATCGCCTCTCGCGACGCCATCAGCCGCTTGCCGACTGCATTCACGTAAGCCGTGAGCGTCGGATCCTTGATGACGGTCATCTGCCGGCGCACTTGCGCGGCTGATTCCTGTCCAAGCTGCACGTCCTGTTGCTTGGAGAATAGATTGAAGCCGGGCCTGATCTGCGTTGGCCCTTGGGCGAGCGCTGAGATCGCAAACAGGACGAGGACGATGGATGCGAACTCGGGTACTCGTTTCATCAACTTTGCAAGAATACGGTGCGTCCTTCGCGGTGCGTGCTTTCTCGCACACCTTCGATTTTGGCGAACATACCGTCGCATTTTACAACGACGCTTAGCTCGAATCGTGCCGGCACCCTGCCCTTCGCAATCCGCAGGGTAGGCATGGATGCGTACTACTATTGGGCGTTTTTCGCGCGACGCCGTATGGCATTCAACGGCCCGCCGGATGAAACTTAATGAGATGTCGCGAATCATATCTGATGCCGATGGACGTTTCCCAGGTTGGAGTTGTTGATGTTGATCCAGAGATCGTCTGATGTTCCCGGGTCGGAAATCACGCCGAAGAGCCTGTACATGAACCGACGTTCCCTTCTCGCCGGCGCCGCGATGCTGGCGGGAGAAGCCCTTGTCGGCGGCAAGTTGCTCGATATCATCTCACCCGCCACGTGGGCGTTCGCCGCGACGAAGTTGAACTACACAGCGGGCCCCTTCGGCACCAACGAGAAGCAGACACCGCTGCAGGACATCACACATTACAACAACTACTACGAATTCAGTACCGACAAGTACGAGCCCGCCGAGCTGGCGAAGAACTTCCAGACGCGGCCGTGGACCGTGCGCGTCGAGGGCCTGGTGAACAAGCCACAGACATTCGACATCGACACTCTGCTGAAGATGCCGCTCGAAGAACGCATTTACCGCATGCGCTGCGTGGAGGGCTGGTCGATGGTCATTCCGTGGATCGGCTTCCCGCTGAAGTCGTTGCTCGACCAGGTTCAACTGAACTCCAAGGCGAAGTTTGTGGAGTTTACCTCGCTTTATGATCCCAAGCGCTTCCCCGGACAAAACCGCAATGTGCTGGAATGGCCCTACGTTGAAGGCCTGCGAATGGACGAAGCGATGCATCCGCTCACCATCCTCGCAGTCGGCTTGTACAGCGATGTACTGCCGAACCAGGATGGAGCGCCCATCCGCCTGGTAGTTCCGTGGAAATACGGCTTCAAGGGGATCAAGGCCATTGTGAAGATTCGACTCGTGGAGCGGCAGCCGGTCTCGACGTGGACAAAGGCCGCACCCAATGAATACGGCTTCTATTCCAATGTGAACCCGAATGTGGACCATCCGCGGTGGAGCCAGGCGAAGGAGCGCCGCATCGGCGAGTTCTTCAAGCGGCCGACACTGATGTTTAACGGTTACGGCGACCAGGTGGCTTCGCTGTACGCCGGGATGGACCTAAAGAAGAACTTCTAGCGGCGAAAACTGTGAAGCCGAAATATCTGAAACCGATTGTTTTTCTCGCTTGCCTCCTGCCGCTGGGGCGGCTGGGATGGAAGGCGCTGAACTCCGCGCTGGGTGCGAATCCCATTCAGGTGATTACGTTTTCCACGGGAACGTGGACGCTGACCTTCCTGCTCACCACCCTGAGCATTACGCCACTGCGTAAGCTGACGAAGTTGTATTGGCTCATCCAGTACCGCCGGATGTTAGGACTGTTCGCGTTCTTTTACGGCTGTCTTCATTTCCTTACCTACGTCTGGCTAGACCAGTTCTTCGATCTGCACAGCATCTACAAGGACGTGTGGAAGCGACCCTTCATCACCGCAGGATTCACTGCGTTTGTGCTCATGATTCCACTGGCCGTGACGTCAACCCAGTGGGCGATCCGCAAGTTGGGCAAACGCTGGCAGGCGCTGCACCGACTTATCTACATCTCGGCAGTCGCGGGCGTCGTGCACTACATCTGGCTGGTCAAGAAGGATGTGCGTACGCCGGTGATCTACGCCATCGTTCTGGGCACTTTGCTTCTGTATCGGATAGTTGTGCTGCTGTTGGGTGCCTCTCCCAGCGTAGTGCCACTCCGTGTGCGGCGGAGCCCAATGTCAGGCGACTAAAGCTCCAGACATCTGCAAGGTTGCTGTATCATCGAACGGTTCCGGCCGACGGACCGTTATGGACCAACGCAGTTTCCAGAGATTGCTGCGCCGCACCGTTCTGATACCGGTCGTGTTGCTGATGCTGCTCGCGGCAACCCTCCTAGTGGAGATTCTGACGCTCACCAGTTCTCTGAAATGGGTGGATCACGCTGAGCAGGTGATTTCCAACTCCCGCCAATTGATGCGCTACATGGTGGACATGGAAACCGGTGTTCGGGGCTACCACCTGACCGGAGACAAGAGCTTCCTGGAGCCCTACGAAGCCGCCAAGCCACGGGTTCCCGAGCAGATCGCACTTTTGCTGAAACTCACAGCCGACACGCCTGAGCAGCAGCGCCGGTTGAAAGAAATCCAGGAGGCCGACCTTCGCTGGATCGACTATGCCGAAGCTCTCTTGCGGCAGCCCGCTGCCAAGTCTCTATCCTCCGGAGATTTCGCCGCTGGCAAGGAATTGATGGACCAGATCCGGACGAAGCAGCGCGAGTTTCTGGCAGAGGAAGACGAGTTACGGAACGTTCGCTACCGTCGCTCCACGATCCTGGGCAATATCGCCGACGGTACTGCCGTTGGACTTTCTCTGTTAGTGGCGTTCCTCCTGTTCACCCTGACGCGGCGCGAATTGTTCGCGCTCTCCTCCACCTACGAGCGTCATCTGCGCGCTGAAGCGGAGAAAACACAGCAGCTGACGGAGAGCCGTGAGTCGTTCCAGATCACGCTGAAGAGCATCGGCGACGCTGTGGTCTCCACTGACGCGGCCGGAAAAGTCTCGTTCCTAAATCCGGTAGCGCAGCAGCTCACCGGTTGGGATGATCGAGCCGCGCACGGGCGGCTGTTGCGGGAGGTTTTGCGCATCGTCGATGAAAACACCCGCGCTGAAATCGACGACCCGGTCCAAACCGTTAGTCGTTCACAAAGGGTGGTAAGGCTGTCCAACCACCTGGTCCTGATTAGCCGCTTGCAACAGGAGTACCCAATTGAACTGAACGCCGCGCCAATTCGCAACGATCGTAGCCAGCTCGTGGGAGTGGTGATCGTCTTTCGCGACATCACGCAGCGGCGCCAGACCGAACAGACGCTGCGCAGCAGCGAGCGTCTGGCGCAAGCTGGACGTTTATCGGCGACGATTGCCCACGAGATCCGCAACCCACTGGATACGGTCTCGAACCTCATTTACTTGCTGCGCCACGAGAAAGAGGCGAGTGCGGCGTCGACTCAGTATCTAGAGATGGCCAGCGACGAGCTGGCGCGCATCGCCCAGATCACCGGACAACTGCTGACCTTCCATCGCGAAGCGCAAACTCCGGTTGACGTCGACCTCGCGGATGTAGTCCAGAGTGTGCTGGTTCTGCACGCGCCCCAGATCAGGAGAGGTCACATCAAAGTCGAGCAACGCCTGGACAAGGCCCGGCCCGTGCGCGGATTTCCCGGTGAACTGCGGCAGGTGTGGTCCAACCTCGTCGGTAACGCTATCGATGCCATGCCGAACGGAGGCAAGCTCATCGTGCACGTGCACGAATCGAGCCTCGCGTCCAATCCAGCATGCAAGGGCGTGCGCGTCACCGTCCTGGACACCGGTGCAGGCATTCCGCTCGGTGTGCGCAGAAACCTGTTTGCGCCCTTCTATACGACAAAAGGAGAGAAGGGAACCGGACTGGGCCTCTGGGTGAGCCGTGGCATCATCGAGAAGCACGAAGGAACCATTTACCTTCGCAGCTCCATTCATCCCGGGAAGAGTGGGACCGCATTCTCGGTCTTTCTGCCCTTTGAGCAGAAGCTGGGAATGCTGGATCTGCCAAGCGTGCCACCCGCAGCGTGAGACAGTGGATAGGGGTTAGTGGACGCTGAGTAGGTGGGACCGCTGCCCTGCCAGCGCCCGAGATCGTGCCGGCCAAAAGCAGTCAGCCAGCGAAGTTCGTCGCTGGCTGATTTTCCGTTATCCACTGGATTAGTGAATGTCGTAGCTCTCCTGATGAAGCGCGGGATCGCTTTTTACCAGCACCGTCTTGCCAGTCAACTCTTCCATTTCGCTGATGAGCTTGCCGTTGTTGGCCTTCAGCGCCTTAGCCACTTCCGGATTGACGCGCACCGTAATGTCGGTCTTATCGTGTAGCTTTGCCATTTTGCGCATCTCGATGTAGAGCTCGTTGCACACTGTCGCAACCGATTTCACGAACCCTGCCCCCGTACAATAGGGGCAAGGCTCGCCAAGCGTGCGCTCCAGTGACTGCTTCACCCGCTTGCGAGTGATCGCCACCAGCCCGAAATCGTTGAACTGCAGAACCTTGGATGGAGCACGATCGTTGCGCAGTGCCTCTTCCAGCGCCTGCATCACCTTCTGACGGTTCTTGCGCTCATCCATGTCAATGAAGTCGATGACGATAATGCCGCCCAAATCGCGCAACCGAACTTGCCGCACGATCTCCTTGACGGCGTCTACATTCGTTTTCACGATGGTGTCTTCCAGGCGTTGCGTCTTGCCAACATATTTACCGGTGTTGATGTCGATCGCCACCAGCGCTTCGGTCTGGTTGATGACGAGGGATCCGCCACTCTTCAACCACACCTTCGACTTCAGCGAGCGGTTGATCTCATCCTGAATGCCGAATTCTTCGAACAGCGGTGCGTCTTTGGTGTACAGCTTAATGCGCCTGACCAGCGATGGCTGGAAGCGGTTGGCGAAGCGCACGACGCGCTCGTACTCATCTTCCGTGTCCACCCAGATCTGCGAGAAGTCCGCGTTGACCTGGTCGCGCAACACGCGCTCAACCAGGTTCAAGTCGTGGTAGATCAGCGCCGGCGACTTGCCGGTCTCGGTGCGGTTCTTGATCTCGGCCCACAGGTGTTTGAGAAAGCGGATGTCGGCGCGAAGGTCTTCTTCCTTGATATTCGCCGCCGCGGTGCGCACGATGAATCCGCCCAAGCCGTTCTCGCGCTCGCTGGTGACAATTCGCTTCAGTCGCAGACGCTCTTCTTCCGACGCAATCTTGCGCGAGACACCCACGTGGTTCACCGTCGGCATGTAAACGAGGAAGCGACCGGGCAGTGCGATGTGGCTGGTGATACGTGCGCCCTTCTTGCCGATGGGCTCCTTCGCGATCTGGACCAACACTTCCTGCCCTTCCTTCAGCAAATCAGTGATGAGCGGGTGCTGCCGGTTGTTGTTGGGGCGCGCGCGCAGATTGCGGCGCGGACCGCCACGGCGTCCGCGATCGCGATACTGTCGGTTGTAGCCCGGACGCTCCGCGTGACGCTGCTGATATCCTGCCGTAGGAGATGAGGCGCGCAACTCGGCGCGGCCGTTCGTCTCCTCTGGCTCGTCGGTGTCTTCCGCTTCTTCCTCATCCTCTTCGGCGCCGTAGATATTCTCGCCACGCATCTCGGCAGCAACTACTTCGTCCTCATCGACGTCTTCGATCTTGGGAATCCAACGCTCCGAAGCCCCGTTGCCTGCGTCGAGAGTTTCTTCCTCCAGGACAACTTCCTCGTCTCCTGCCACCTCGCTCAGTGCGCTGATGTCGTCCGGGACAGGATGAAACTCTATCTCCTCGTCGTCCAGAACCTCGTGCTCGAGCGTGCGGCCCTCGGGTGCTTCCAAAGGCGCATCAATCTGACGTAAGCTGGAAATCTCATAGGTCCCAGTGCCGGCCAGGTTGGGCTCGCCCGCAGCGAAGAATCCGGGGCCATGTGCGGGCCCTTCCAGTTCGGCGTCTTCCAACGCAATGTGCTTCTGATTTTGCGGGTCGGCCACCAGCATTTCGGCCGCTGTCAGTTCGGGAGTCTTGAGCGCCTGCCCTTCACCGTGAGAATGTGAAAGCTCCGGAGGCGCAACTTTCAGATTGTCGAGCATCTGCTCGCTCTCCTGCTGCGCGACCACAGCGGCCAAGTCAGAAAGAGGCGCGGCTTCCTTCCGCGGCGTCTGCCAGCGCCGTCTTGCTGGTGATGGCTGCCCCTCCGCGGCCGCAGTCGACGAGTCGGGTTGCCGCGGTTCCGCTGCAACATCGCGCTTAATCTCAGCGCGCTCTTCGGTCTCCTCGGCGGCCGCACTTGAATCGGTTTGGATGGAAACCGGTGGCGGGAAATCCTCGATGGGAGCCGCTGCGAAGTCTTCCACTTGCGTTTCGTTCTCTTGCTTTGCTTCCTGGGGCTCAGCTGCAGGATAGGGTGCCCGGTTGCGATATTTCGAGATCGATTCTCCGGGCAACAGGATCGGCGTGTAGCCAACTGGCGGACCGAAATCGGAGCGGGGACGCGACTCAGCACCCTGGATCGAAGTCTCCCCCGGCGGCTTAGCGGCTTCGATCTTCGGCTCCGGCCGCTCGTCGCGCTCATCCGGGCGGCCGCGGCGCCCGCCACGACGACGGCGGCCTCGCCAGCGCCGTGCACCCTTAGCGGAGTCCCGATCCTCTCCGGGGAAAGCTTGGCTCACCTGGGCTGCCGATTGTTCTTCGCCGGGATCAGTAAAGTCCTCGCCGACCGTTTCGGAGTCCTCTTCCGAGTCGGGATCCACAACCGAAGCGCCCGACTGGCCGAAATGAGGTTCTTCTATCCCAGGAGACTGGCCCACATTGACTGTAGTGCGAGGCGTCGGGATCTGGCCGAAGTCCTCATCCTCGTCCTCCTCGCTCGGCAACTCCAGAAAGTCGGAGACGTAAAGAAATGCGTCACGTTCCAGTCCGATATTAACGAATGCGGACTGCATGCCGGGAAGCACGCGCGTGACGCGGCCTTTGTAGATTGATCCGGCTAACGTATATTCGTTTTCCCGCTCGAAGAAAACTTCGGCGAGTTGATCGTCTTCCACGAGCGCCACCTTGGTTTCGTGTGGCGTGGAGGACACGTAAAGTTCCTTGTTCATGGTGCTCCGGTTTTACCGGCGCGGTCGAGTGAGGAAGACAGGAAAAACTCTACGGGTGACTAGGTGCAGGCATACCGAGACCTTCGCCCGGGTAAGAACCAGACCTGATTCGTACTACTGCAATTTGTGGAATCCTTAGCACCGTGTAGAGCACGCCGCCGGAGGTCTGTGGCCTCACACTCAGCTCGAGCTGATGGGGCCGTTTCCCGCCTCAATCAACGTGCGTTGCAATCCTGTCGGGCCCTATCTTTCTGCGGCCGGCAATGCCCTCGTACGTGAGGGCGCTCGTAATCTTGTTGTCATCCTTCAAAAGTCCGAGTTCCCGCTCGTGTGACTTCCCCGGCGGATGAGACCGGCTGCGTCTGATGTGCGCCCGATGGCGCGAACGGTTCAACGACTTGCTTCAGTTCACGAACCGGCGCATTCGGATATTCATCACAATCCCCAGAGCCAGGAACATGAACAGTACTGACGATCCGCCATAACTCATTAAGGGCAACGGAATCCCCGTGACCGGCATGAATCCAACCACCATGCCGACGTTGATCAGGATGTGGAAAGCGAGTACCGCTACCACTCCCATGACCACGAAGGCACCAGCCCGGTCCGGGGCCGTCTGAGCGTTTTGTATCAGACGCATCAGCACTATAAAGTATAACAGCAGCAAGCCCATAGCGCCTATGAATCCGTGTTCCTCGGAAAAGGCAGCAAAGATGAAGTCGGTGTGTGGCACCGGCAGGAACTGTCCTTGGGTCTGGCTGCCTTGCGCCGTGCCCTTGCCGAAGATGCCTCCCGAGCCCACCGCCACCAACGATTGGATCACTTGATATCCGTGCCGCTGGGGATCGGCCTCAGGCTGGATGAAGCTGGTCAGGCGGTCGCGCTGGTAGGGCTTCAACACATGCCAACCCACGGGCGCCAGCAATACGCCAAGTAGAAGGATGACCAGTGCATGTTTGGCTTTCATCCCGCCGAGGAACAATCCCATGATGGCAATGGGCAGGTAGGTAAGCGCTGTGCCAAGATCCGGCTGCGCCAGCACCATCAGCATGGGAACCCCGATCAGCGCTCCCGCCTTGACGATGTCCTGCGCCGTGCATTCCGGCTTCGAGTCAGCGAAGTATTTGGCCATCGCTAGGATCAGTACGAGCTTCACCCACTCGGATGGCTGAAAGTGAAACGAGCCTACTTGGACCCAACGACGGGCTCCGAGGTATTTCTTGCCAAACAATTCCACCGCCAGCAGTGAAGCAATCGACAGCATGTACATCAAGGGCACCCGCTCCAGCAGGGCCTGGTAGTTGAAGAAGCTCATCACGAACATGAGCCCCACTCCGCCCAGAATCCAGTACACCTGCTTGATGTGCACACCCATGAACTTGGTGCTGAGCGTCGCGCTGTAGATCTCCAGAACACCCAGCGCACAAATCATGAGCACGAGCACCAGGAGCACCCAATCGAAATCGCGAAATGAAATGTACCGGCTCACGGCTGCCTCGGGGAGACCACGGCTGCAGCCGGAGCAACGGGCGGCGGGTTCACATCAGGCTTCTTCTGGTTTTGCTGCTCACTGGGCTTCACCGATTGCGGGTCTGAGACAGGAACCTGGTTTTCAGGATGGGCCATCTCGTCGTGCGACTCCGTGGCTTCGAGGTTAGCAGCAGGAATCGGGTGATCTGTTTGTCTTACTCCAGGCGCCGAGGTCACCGGCTTTGCCTTTCCATCCGCTGATACGGTGAAGCGTCCGGCTTGCATCTTGTCAGGCTGCTTGGCATCGCCCTCATGCCAGACAGCCGCAACTTCCGCCTGCTTGCTGGCAGGTGCGTTCGCCTTGGCCACCTGGGTTTGCCGAATGCGCTGCTTCTCCACGTAGGCTTTGATCACCTGCGAAGCGGCGCGAGCGGCGTAGTATCCGTGCTCACCTTCTTCGAG
>Ga0074045_10002390_pt1 | contig 17404 bp, 9 predicted proteins | sample BogForMeECP23OM2_FD_94442 | JGI IMG/M metagenome (GOLD analysis project Ga0074045, IMG submission 94442) | Bog forest soil microbial communities from Calvert Island, British Columbia, Canada - Bog Forest MetaG ECP23OM2 | ecosystem: Environmental > Terrestrial > Soil > Wetlands ...
AAAATGGGCAAAGTCGAGCTAAGGACCGCTACGCCGTCGGGCGCTCGACTGGACCTATCCAGACCCGCTTCTGCTCCGAGCGGCGCAGGAAGTCGACGCTGACTGTACGGTTGATCTTGTCCGCGTCGAGCGCGCGCAAAAGCTCGCCGACGCTCGTCACCCTCTTGCCGTCAAGTCCGATGACCAGGTCGCCAGAGAGGAGGCCCGCGTGAGCGGCCGGGCCCGCCTGATCGACGGCCATCAGACGCGCGCCGGTCGCCTGATCGAGGCCGAGCCGGAGCGCGATCCGCCTGGGGATCTCGGCCGAAGCTGCGCTGACGCCGATATAGGCTCGTCGCACCCGGCCGTGGCGGGCGATCTCGCCGGCGACGAAATTGGCAGTGTTGGAGGCGACGGCGAAGCAGATGCCCTGCGCGCCCATGATGACGGCGGTATTGATACCCACGACCTCGCCGGCCGAGGATACAAGCGGGCCGCCGGAATTGCCCGGATTGAGCGCCGCGTCGGTCTGGACCACGTCCTCGATCATCCGCCCGGTGCGCGACTGCAGGGAGCGGCCGAGCGCCGAGATGACGCCGGCCGTCACGGTCGCGTCGAAGCCGAGCGGGTTGCCGATCGCTATGGCGATTTGACCGCGCCTCAGCTTCGCGCTGTCTCCGAGCCGAGTCGCAGGCAGCGACACGTCCGCCTCGACGCGCAGAAGCGCCAGATCGGTGTCCGGGTCGTCGCCGAGCACGCGAGCCTGCAACTCGCGTCCCTCGAGCGTGATGAGCGAAACGACCCGCGCGCCCTGCACGACATGGGAATTCGTGAGCGCGAGCCCGTCGGACGACACGATCACGCCGGAGCCGGAGCCGGCGTTGCGGCCGGCGCGCTTGACGTCGATCCGCACCACGCTCGGGCCGACACGCTCCACCACGTCGGTGACGACGCGGGAATATTCGTCGAGCGCTGCGGCGTCGTTGACGGATTTGGTTCCCGGCCCCTGCGACGCGCTTTCGGCGTCGAGGGTGAAAGCCGCGTGGAGCGGCTGAAGTGGTTCGAACATGGGGGCGCATATGGGGAGCCCGCCACGGCCGCGCAAGCGATGGATTCCCACGGCCATTCCGAGGCTTCGCGCCGCGCCTACGTAGTTTCCCTAATTGCGCGCCCGGACGCTGTTTGGAATTCTCGCTCGGACGAAAGGGGGTCAGGTTGGTCGGTGGGCGTAACGCTCACAGGAAGCCTGGCACACGCCGGTAGGGACGAGGTGGTCCGTCGCCTGCGGCGCTAAAGGGGTTTGTTGGCGATGGCTGCGTGCGAACAAAGTCCGTTCGCCGGCATGTCGACAGCTCGTTTCGCCTTTGCGTTGCGCGGTTCAGTTGACGACGGCGCTGATGGCGTACTCGACTCGATTCCCGGTTTCCGGGCTCCGAAAATCAGTCGTGGCCGAAGCTGCGCCGCCGGCTGGCGGGCCACACTTGGAAGGCTGCTCCGCCTGCCTCAGGATTCCGCCGCCATGCGGCGGAACGGAGGGTCGCCGTGACCGCGGCGGCTCATTCTGGGAACGCATCGGTCGAAGAGTTTGATGGCCATGAACAAGGGTAGAGATTTTTGGACGCCGCGCAGGCATGGGTTCGACGACGATGGTCCGATGCCGTACGAGACAAGGCGCGACCCGTCGCGTGGTCGCGGCAGGCCCGACAACGGGGTTGACGATTCTTTCGCCGCCGGCGGCGCTGCGACTCAAATCAGCCAGCCCACGGTTGAAGCGACAGTGAAGTGGTTCAAGGACGACAAGGGATTCGGGTTCGTCGAATTGGAGAACGGGCAGGGCGACGCCTTCCTGCACGCGACTGCGCTGCATTCGGCCGGACATGACACCGTTCCGCCCGGCGCGAAGATGCGCGTCGTGGTGACGGCGGGCGCCAAAGGGCCGCAAGTGTCTCGGGTCATGTCGGTCGACATGTCGACCGCCGTCGAGCGTCCCCGACGTTCGCCTGATGCGCCCCGGACGCCGCGCCGCGCTCCTCCCGACCCCTCGGCCGGCACCCAGCTCGAGGGGAAGGTGAAGTGGTTCAATGAGACGAAGGGGTTTGGCTTCGTCGCCGTCGACGATGGCGGCAAGGACATCTTCGTCCATATCTCGGCGCTCAATGCGGCCGGCATCGCCCACCTCAATGAGGGACAGCCCGTCAACATGAGGGTCGTTGACACTCCGCGCGGTCGAGAGGCGATCTCCATCAGCCTGTGACCGCGGAGCGGCCGCTCGATCCTTCCGGCTCGGGCGGCGTCCGTTAGCGTCGCGCGGCGCTTGATCGCGTGTCTATGCGCGCCCTTTGCCCCCGCGTCCTCTTTCCAGCGCGGCGAGGATTGCGGCGGCGCGAGGCCCGGCGAAGAGAGACGCGACGTCGCCGCTCGTCTTGATGCGCCAGTTCGGTCGTTCGCGGTCGGTGCCCGGCAGGTTGGTGGCGACCGCATCGCCTGCCAGGTCGTCGCACTGCGCGCTCGCGAGCAGCGAGCCGGCGGAGCCGATCAAGGCGTGGACCGCCGCAGCCATATTATCGTCGAGCGGGGCGTCCTCGGCGGGAGCGACGTCCATCAGACCAGCCGCGAAGAGCGCGCCGACGAGGCTGCGTTTTTCCGTCCGCCGAGCCGCGATGGCTTCGCCAGCTTGGCCGAGCGACATGAGGCCGAGCGACAGCCACTCGGCGATGTCTGCGCCCCGCCACCAGCCGGCGAGGGTCGCCAGATCGTGCGTCGCGACGCAGGCGACCGAAAGCGGCGGATACACGGCCGGCGGGGCGAAATCTGCGCCACGGCGCTCGAACCAGAGCACGCGCATGCCGAAAATGCTGGCCCGGGACATGCGGCTCCGGAATCCCTCGGCGACCGTGCCCAGGTCCTCTCCGATCACCATGCACTTCGCCCTCTGGCTTTCGAGCGCGATATGGCCGACGAGCTCGTCGAGCGGATAGGCGAGGTATGCGCCGTCGGCCGGCGCGGCGCCCTCCGGAATCAGGAACAGGCGCTGCAGACCCATCGCGTGGTCGATGCGCAGCATGCCGGCGTGCCGCATGTTGGCGGCGTAAAGCGCGCTGAGATCCTTCCAGCCCTGGCGCGCGCCGGTGAGCGGGTTGGGCGCAGGCAGGTCCCAGTTCTGGCCGTGCACGGAGAACGGATCGGGAGGCGCCCCGACGGTCGCGCCGCGCGTCAGCCCGCCGCCGTGCGCCCAGGCCTCGGCGCCATCGGGAGCCGAGCCGACCGCTAGATCGCGGTAGAAGCCGAGCTCGAGTCCGCTCTGGCGCGCGCGTTCGGCCGCGCGGGCGAGCTGCCGGTCGGCGAGCCATTGGCAAAAGAGCGCGAAATCGAAGCCCTCCGGGTCCTTGTCGATCGCAGCCGCAAGCGCGCTTGGGTCCCATTCGCGCAGTCCCTCGGACCACAGGCGCCAATTTTCCCCCGCCTCTCCCGCCGCGATCGCCTGAAAGGCGGCGAAACGGCGCAACGTTTCTCCGCCTCGGGTGACGAAGGCGCGAAAGTCGGCGACCAGAGCCTCGCGGGGCTGTGCGGCGGCGACGCGCGCAAAGGCGGCGTGAAGCGTCCCGAGCGCCGTGCGCTTGATCCGCCAGACCTCCGGATAATCGACCAGCCGGGTTGTTGAGGCAGCGGCGGCGGCCGGAGCGAGCGCCTTCAGCGCCGATTCGGCGGCGGCGTCGCGCGGCAGTTCGGCGTCGAAGGCGTCGATCAGAATCGGATCGAGGAAGCGCCGATCCGAAGGGTAGTACGGGCTCGCCCGCTCGCGGTCGCGCGGGAACAACATGTGCATTGGGCTGACGCCGAGATAGGCCGCTCCTGCGCCGCCAGCGCGCTCGCCGGCAAGCGCGAGGGTCGTGAAGTCGCCGATTCCCTGATCGCCGCCGCGCCGCAAGGCGTAGAGCTGGGCCGTGACGCCGAACCGTTTGTTTAGGCCGCCCTCCGGCCGGTAGCACTTGGGCGGCGCCACTGTCAGCGCGCAGTCGACGCCGTCGACGACGAATCGATGACGGCCGACTGAGAGTTCGGGCAGGGCGATGATCCGCTCGACGACGGTCCGTCCATCGGCGAGCGCGCGCCGGACTCCGTCGCCTGCCGGGGTCCGCCATTCAATCACGCGTCCGTCCTCGGTCTCGATGCGCGCGTCGCACGCGCCCGCCGCGTCACGCAGGGGCGCGACGGGCGCCTCGCCCCGCCGTATGAGCAGGGACGGGGGAACTCGGCGGCGGCGCGTCTCGTCGATTACGCTTTTCAGACTGTCGCGCGCGTCCGTCTCGCTCGAGGCCGCAAGCCCGAGCGCGGTCAAGAGCGCAATCTTGCTTTCCGGCGAGACGATCGTTCGCTTTCCGCCGATGTCCGACCAGTCGGCGGCAATGCCGACAGCGTTGGCGAGCGCGTCGATGGAATCAGCGCTCGGCGGGCCGCCGCGCAGTCCGCGAGGCGCGGCGCCCTCGGCGAGAATGAGGCAGCCTCGGGCTGCGAGCCGGCAACGGTCAGCGACGGCGAGCGGCCGGTCGGGCTCGTCGGGAACCTCCGTATCGATGATCTTCCGCCACTGCATGCCCGTGCGCGGGGCCGGGACCCGGAGATCGACGTCCGCCTCGGAGCGATTCATTGCGACGGCGACGCGGTCGACGCCGCCCTCCTGCGGCGCGGCGAAGATCGCAACGAGCACGGGTCCGGCCGGATCGTTCCAACCCGACTGCGACATCGGCCCTTCGGCGTCGCGCCATTCAACATCCGGCAGGCCGCTTGCGTCGAATGGCTTGCCGGTGAGAAAGGCGTTGCGCGAGAGAGCGGGATGAACTCGGCGGATACGGATAAGGCGGCTGACGAACCGGGTGAGCGCGGCGTCGGCGCTCCGCCAATGAATCGCCGTCGAGGCGTTGTCCTGGGCGTAAGCATTGTTGTTGCCGCCCTGGCTGAAGCCGAGCTCCGACCCCATCGCCATCATCGGCGTTCCGCGCGCGGCGAACATGAGGGTCAGGAGATTGCGCTGATCGCGCGTCCGGGCGGCGAGCACAGCCGGATCGCCGGTTGGGCCTTCGACGCCATGGTTCCAGGAATAATTGGCGTCCGCGCCGTCCCGGTTGTGCTCGCCGTTGGCCTCGTTGTGCTTGCGTTCGTTGGCGACGAGGTCGGCGAGGGTGAAGCCGTCGTGGGCGACGATGAAATTGACGCTCTTCGACGGCGTGACGGCGCCGATGCCGAATGCGTCCTGCGAGCCGGCGAGCCGGGTCGCGACCTCGCCGCGCAGTCCAGCGTCTCCGCGCCAGAAGCGCCGCGCCGCGTCGCGAAAGCGGTCGTTCCATTCGGCCCAGGCAGGACCAAAATGACCGAGTTGGTAGCCGCTGGGTCCGATATCCCACGGCTCGGCGATCAGCCGCGCTTCTCTCACGACCGGATCTTCAGCCAGTGCCTGGAAAAAAAGCGCGTGAGGGTCGAAGCCGTTTGGACCGCGACCGAGCGAAGTCGCCAGATCGAAGCGGAACCCGTCGATCCCGCCGTAAACCATCCATCGCCTCAGTGCGCCGATCGCCATGTCGACGACGAGCGGGCGGTCGAGCGCCATGCAGTTGCCGGTGCCGGCGTCGTTGACGTACAGCGCCGGGTTCGAGGGATCGAGACGGAAAAACGTCGCGTTGTCGAGACCGCGGAACGACAGCGTCGGGCCGAACTGGTCGCTCTCGCCGTTATGGTTGAACACGACGTCGAGAATCGCCTCCATTCCGGCCGCATGCAGGGCGTCGGTCGCGGCGCGCACCTCGGCCCAGCCGCCAGGGGCGAGGCGCGGATCCAGCGCGCCGAACATGACCGCGTTGTAGCCCCAGGCGTTGGCGAGCCCGAGCGGCGGCAGGTGACGCTCGTCGACGAAGACGTCCGACGGCATGATCTCGACCGCGGTCACGCCGAGCGCAGCGAGATGATCGATCGACGCGGAATGGGCGAGGCCGGCGAAGGTTCCACGCGCGCCTTCGGGCACAGCCGGGTTCAGGCGGGAGAAGCCGCGCAGGTTGAGTTCGTAAATGACGAGCGCCTCGGGCGCGACGCGCTTCCGGCCTGGCTCGCCCGCCGGCGGCGCGCCCGCAATCGCCTTCGGCGCGTGCGGACCGCTATCTTCGCCGAAGGTGAACATCGAGGGATGGAGGCGGAACGGACGGTCGAACGCGTAGGCGTAGGGGTCCGCAAGCAACTTCGATGCGTCGAAGCGATGGCCGCGCGCCGGGTCGAACGGGCCCTGAACCCGAAAGCCGTAGCGTGCGCCGGCGGAAAGCCCGGGCGCTAAGCCGCGAAAGATCCTGTCCGCGCCGCGCGCCATCGGGATCCGGGAAATTTCGCGGTCGTGGTCAAACAGGCAGAGCGAAACGCCATCGGCGTTTGGCAGATCGAGCGCGGCCTCGAGGCCGCGCGGCGAGGCGACGACGCCGAGGTTGGCTGCAGCCTTGCTCATGCGGCGGTTCGCGCGATGGCGCGAAAAAGCTCGGCGTAGCGTTTTGCCGGGCCTCGCCAGGATACGTCCGCCCGCATCCCGTTGAGCCGCAGGCGCCGCATCGCCGCGGGATCGTGATGGAGGGAGAACGCCCGGTCGATCGCGTCGCTGAGCGCCTCGACCGATGGCGGAGCGAACTGCACGCCCGTCGCCACGCCAGCCGCAAGCGCCGCCTCGTTAGAATCGATCACCGTGTCGTTGAGCCCTCCGACGCGCGAGACGATCGGCGTCGCGCCGTAGCGCAACGCGTAAAGCTCCGTCAGCCCGCAGGGCTCGAACCGCGACGGGAGCAGAATGAAATCGGCTCCGGACTGGAAAAGATGGGCGAGCTTCTCGTCGTAGCCGAAGACGCAGCTCACCGACCCCGGGCGGCTCGCCGCGGCGTCGGCGAACCCCGACTCCAGCCAGCGCTCGCCCGAACCCAAGAGCGCGAGCTGTCCCCCTCGGTCGACGATCCGGGGCAGGGCGTGCAGCAGCTGGTCGAGGCCCTTCTGGCCCGAAAGGCGGGACACAACGGCGAACAGCGGACGGTCGACGCTGAGGGCTAGTCCGAGCCTCTTTTGCAGCGCGGCCTTGTTGCGTCCGCGCATGTCGATGCGGAGCGGATTGTAGGTCTGTTCCAGCGCCGGATCGGTCGACGGGTTCCAGACCGCCTCGTCGATGCCATTGAGGATGCCGTATACCGCCGCCGCGCGCGTGCGCAGAAGGCCGTCTAGACCCATGCCGAACTCGCGCGTCTGGATCTCGCGGGCGTAGGTCGGCGACACGGTGGTAATGACGTCCGCGAGCGCCAATCCTGCCTTCAGGTAGCCGACCCCTCCGTAATATTCGACACCGTCGACTGTGAACGCCGCGTCGGGCAAGCCGAGCTCCCAGAATATGGATGCGGGGAAATGGCCCTGAAAGGCGAGGTTGTGAATCGTGATGAGCGAACCCGGCGCAGGCCGACCGGAATAGCGGAGGTAGGCCGGAACGAGACCGGCCTGCCAATCGTGGGCGTGAACCACATGCGGCCGGAACGCCTCGAGCTCGCCGAGCCCGATGTCGGCCCCGACCCGCGCCAGCGCGGCGAAGCGACGCGCATTGTCCGGCCAGTCCGTACCGTCGGGCCCGAGGTAGGGATTGCCCGGACGGTCGAAAAGATGTGGCGCCTCAAGGGCGAAAATATCGAGCTCACCGGTCCGGCCGGCGATCACCCGCGCCGGCGCGCCGAACAGGTCGGCGTATTCGTGCACGGTTTCCGCGTCGCCGAGCTTCTGCTTGACCGCGGGATAGGCGGGGACCAGCGTCCGCATGTCCACGTCCTCGCGCACCAGCGCGCCGGGGAGGGCCCCGGCGACATCGGCGAGGCCGCCCGTCTTGACCAGCGGGAAAATTTCCGAGGCGACGGAAAGGACCTTCAGACCGCTCATCACTTAAGTTTTTCGATCATCGGGCCGGTGATCAGGGTGACGCCGCTCTCCGTGCGCCGGAAGCGCTTGGCGTCGAGTTCCGGATCCTCGCCGACGACGAGGCCGTCAGGGATGTGCACCTCGCTGTCGATCACCGCCTTGGTCAGCCGGACGTGCCGCCCGATCTGCGCGTAAGGCAGCATGACCGTCTCGTGGATCGTCGAGTAGGAATGGACGTGCACGCCGGTGAAGACCAGCGACCGGCTGATCGAGGCGCCCGAGACGATGCATCCCCCGGAAAGCAGCGACTGGATCGCGAGGCCGCGACGGCCGTCAACGTCGTGAACGAACTTGGCCGGCGGCGTGATCTCGCCGTAGGTCCAGATCGGCCAGGCGCGGTCGTAGAGGTCGAGGTCGGGCACCACGTCGGTGAGGTCGATGTTGGCTTCCCAGTAAGCGTCCACGGTGCCAACGTCGCGCCAGTAGTGCTTGGCCTCCTCGGTGGAGCGGACGCAGGACTGGGAGAAGTGGTGTGCGACGGCCTTGCCGTTCTTGACGATGTAGGGAATGATGTCCTTGCCGAAATCGTGGGCGGAGCCGGGATCGGCCGCGTCCTGTTTCAGAAGGTCGATCAGGAACGACGTCTCGAACACATAGATGCCCATGCTGGCGAGCGCCACATCCGGCTTGCCGGGCATATGCGGCGGGTTTTTCGGCTTCTCGAGGAACTCGATGATCGTGTTGTCGTCGTCGACATGCATGACGCCGAAGCCCTTCGCCTCCTCGAGTGAGGCTTCGAGGCACCCGACCGTCACGTCCGCCCCCGAGTCGACGTGCTGCTGCAGCATCTTCTCGTAGTCCATCTTGTAGACGTGGTCGCCGGCCAGAATGACCATAAACTGGGGATTGTAGCTCTCGATGATATCGATGTTCTGATAGACCGCGTCGGCAGTGCCGAGATACCACATCGTCTCGCTGACGCGCTGAGAGGCGGGGAGAATGTCGAAACTTTCGTTTCGTTCCGGCCTGAGAAAGTTCCACCCGCGCTGCAGGTGACGGATGAGACTGTGGGCTTTGTACTGCGTCGCCACGGCGATGCGACGGATGCCGGAATTGAGCGCGTTGGAGAGGGCGAAGTCGATGATGCGCGACTTGCCGGCGAAGTAGACGGCAGGCTTGGCGCGCCGGTCGGTCAGCTCCATCAGCCGGCTGCCGCGTCCCCCGGCAAGGACGTAGGCCATCGCGTGACGGGAGTAGGGCGCTGCCAGCCCCATCTCCTTGGCGGTGCGTGTCCTGGGCATTTAAGGATTCTCCTCAGGCTGGGGCCTGCTCTTCGCCTGGCGGCGTGAAGACGAGGTACAGGGTGGCGAGCGGCGGCAGAACCAGCGTCGCCGAGCAGGGGAAGCCGTGAGAGGGTCTCGCCTCGGCGACGACGCCGCCGAAGTTGCCCAGGTTCGATCCGCCGTAGACCGCCGCGTCGCTGTTGAGCAACTCGCGCCAGTGACCTTGGTAAGGCAGGCCGACGCGGTAGTTTATCCGCGGCTCCGGCGTGAAGTTGCACACCACCGCCACCGGCGGGTCGCTTTGCGCGCCGCGTCGCAGGAAGGCGAGCACCGACTGTTGGTCGTCGTTGACGACGATCCACCGGAAGCCCTCCGGCTCGCAATCGCGCGAATAAAGCGCCGGCGTCTCGCGATAGATGTGGTTGAGGTCGCGGATGAGCGCCTGAACGCCTTGGTGCGGCCAGTGGTCGAGCAACCACCACGGGAGTGACTCCGCGGAGTTCCACTCCATCGTTTGGCCGAACTCCTGGCCCATGAACAGGAGCTTTTTGCCCGGGTGCCCCCACATGAAGCCATAGAAGGCGCGAACGTTGGCGAAACGCTGCCAATCGTCGCCGGGCATCTTGTAGACCATTGAGCCCTTGCCGTGGACGACCTCGTCGTGGGAGATCGGCAGGACGAAATTCTCGCTGAAAGCGTAGAGGAGCCCGAACGTCATCTTGTCGTGGCTCCAGCGGCGATAGATTGGATCGTGCGACATGTATTCGAGCGTGTCGTTCATCCAGCCCATGTTCCACTTGAAGCCGAAACCGAGCCCTCCGTGATCGGTCGGCGCCGACACGCCCGGAAAGGCGGTCGATTCCTCGGCGATGGTGATCGCGCCGGGAAAGCCTCCATAGACGAGTTCGTTGGCGTGGCGGAGGAAGGCGATCGCCTCGCGGTTCTCCCTACTGCCGTCGGCGTTGGGCAGCCACTCGCCCTCGCGGCGCGAATAGTCGAGGTAGAGCATTGACGCGACGGCGTCGACGCGCAGCCCGTCGATATGGAAGCGATCGACCCAATAGAGGGCGTTGCAATAGAGGAAGTTGGCGACCTCGTGCCGGCCAAAATTGTAGATCGCCGTGTTCCAGTCCGGATGGAAGCCCTTGCGCGGATCGGCGTGTTCGTAAAGGGCGGTGCCGTCGAAGCGCGCGAGCCCGTGCTCGTCGGTCGGGAAATGCGCTGGCGCCCAGTCGAGGATCACGCCGAGGCCGGCGGCGTGCGCCTTGTCGACGAAGCGAGCGAAGCCCGCCGGCTCTCCGTGGCGCCGAGTCGGAGCGAACAGCCCGATCGGCTGATAGCCCCAGGATTCGTCGAGCGGGTGCTCGCTGATCGGCATCAGCTCGATGGCGGTGTAGCCCATGTCGGCGACGTAAGGAATGAGTTGATGCGCGAGCTCGTCGTAAGACAGGAAACCGCCATCGTAACCCCGCTTCCACGATCCAAGATGGACCTCGTAGATCGCCATCGGTTTGCGACGCGGCTCGCCCTCGGAGCGCTTGGCCATGTATTCAGCGTCTGTCCAGACGAAGTCGGCGCTGTCTGCGACCACCGACGCGGTCGAGGGCCTGAGCTCCGCCTCGAAGCCGAACGGATCAGCCTTCAGCGGCAATAGAACTCCGTCAGGCCCGGTAAGCTCGTATTTGTAGACGGTTCCGGCCCCGATGTGGGGAACGAAGATCTCCCACAGACCGCTGTCGTAGCGCTTGCGCATCTGGCAGCGTCGCCCGTCCCAGTGGTTGAAATCGCCGACTACCGATGCGCGCATCGCATTGGGCGCCCAGAGCGCGAACAGTACGCCATCTACGCCCTCGTGCGTGGTGAGCTGCGCCCCGAGCCGGCGGTAGAGCTGCCGGTGCGAACCCTCGCGCAGAAGATAGTCGTCCAGCGGCCCGAGCGCGGGATCGAAAGCGTAGGAGTCGATGTACGACGAGGTACCATGCACAGATTCGACTTCGACGCGGTAACTGGGCCGCTCAGTGGCCGACGGGATCAGCGCCTCGAAGAAGTCGCCCTTGCGCCGAGGCAGGTCGGCCAGGAGCTCACCCTTGCGGGTGAGTGCGCGCACCCGCACCGCATCCGGCGCAAACACGCGTATGACCCACCCCTCGCTCGTCAAGTGCGGCCCAAGCACTGCGAAAGGGTCGCCGCAACGCGCCGCATGGATCGCCTCGACGTCGGCGTCCCGCGCTCTCCAAACCTCCATTTTCACCCTCCCGGCGCCCCTTCAGCTCAACGGCTTGAATGGCGCTTTCCAAATTTCTTTCGCGTATTCAGAGATCGTGCGGTCGGACGAGAACCAGCCGACGTTCGCCGTATTGAGGATGCTCGAGCGCATCCAGCGGCCGCGATCCCGCCAAGCCTCGTCGACCCGCTTTTGCGTCTCCCAGTAGGCGTCGAAATCGGCGCACAACATGAAATAGTCGTGATGCCTGAGCGTATCGGCCAGGCCGCGATAGCGCCCGGCGTCGTCGGTGGAGAAAACGCCCGAAGCGATCTCGTCGAGCGCCTCCCGCAGCGCCGGCGAGGCGGCGACGCGCGCCGACGCGTCGATGCCCTGAGCGCGCGCGGCCTCGACCTCGGATGCGGTCAGACCGAAAATGAAGATATTGTCGTTTCCGACCAGGTCGCGCAGCTCGACGTTGGCGCCGTCGAGCGTCCCGATTGTCAGCGCGCCGTTCAGCGCCATCTTCATATTGCCCGTGCCCGAGGCCTCCATCCCGGCCGTCGAGATCTGCTCGGAGAGGTCGACCGCCGGAATGATCGTCTCGGCGAGCGATACGTTGTAATTCGGCAGGAACACCACTTTCAGCAGCCCCCGCACCGTCGGATCGGAGTTGACGACGCGGGCGACGTCGATGGCGAGCTTGATGATGAGCTTGGCTTGCGTGTAGCTCGCGGCCGCCTTACCAGCAAAAATCTTGACCCTCGGCGCGAATTCGATTGTCGGATTGGCGCGGATGGCGTTGTAGCGCGCGACCGTCTCCAGGATGTTGAGAAGCTGTCGCTTGTATTCGTGGATGCGCTTGATCTGGACGTCGAACATCGACTCGGGATCGATGCGCTGGCCGAGTTGCACCGCGACGTGGCGGGCGAGTGCGACCTTGGCCGCGCGCCGCGCCGCGGCGACCGCGTCCTGCATGGCCGCATCGTCGGCGAAGGCGGCAAAAGCTTTCAGCGCCTCGGCGTTGTCCAGCGCACGCTCGCCGACCGCGGAGCGGATGATCCGTGCGAGGCCGGGATTGCACTCGATCAGCCAGCGGCGAAACGTGATCCCGTTCGTTTTATTGACGATGCGGCCGGGATAAACGGTGTTGAGGTTATGGAACACGGTTTTGCGCATCAGGTCGGTGTGAAGGCCAGACACGCCATTGATCTTGTGCGAGCCGATGTAGGCGAGGTTGCCCATGCGCACGCGCCGGCCCGCATGCTCGTCAATGAGCGAAATCGACGCGAGCATGCCGGAATCCATAAAGCCGCGACGGCGCGCGTTGTCGAGATGAGCAGCGTTGATCAGATAAATGATCTGCATGTGGCGCGGCAGCAGCCGCTCCATCAGGGGCACCGGCCAGCTCTCGAGCGCCTCGGGCAGAAGCGTATGATTGGTGTAGGAGAAGGTCGCCAGTGTGACCGGCCAGGCTTCGTCCCATTCGAGGCCGTTCAGGTCGACGAGAATGCGCATGAGTTCGGCGACGGCGATGGCCGGATGGGTGTCGTTGAGCTGGATCGCCGCGTGCTCGCCAAGCGTGCGGACGTCGCCATGCTGCTTGATGTGGCGGCGGACGAGATCGAGCAGGGAGGCGGAGGCGAAGAAGTATTCCTGCCTCAGGCGCAGTTCCTGGCCGGCCGGCGTCGCATCGCTCGGATAGAGCACCTTGGATATCGCTTCGGCGCGCACCGCATCCGAAAGAGCGCCGACGAAGTCGCCGGCGTTGAAGGCGTCGAGCTTGAATGGATCGGGCGCGCGCGCCGACCACAGGCGCAGGGTGTTGACGTGCTTGCCGCGCCAACCGACGATCGGGGTGTCGTAGCCAACCGCCTCGACCGTTTCGGCCGGGTGCCAGATGTGCCGAGTGCGCTCGTCGTCGCCGTGGACCATCTCGACCCAGCCGCCGAAGCCAATCGCGTAATTGTATTCGAGGCGCTCGAACTCCCAAGGATTGCCGTTGGTCAGCCAGTCTTCGGGAGTCTCCTGCTGCCACCCTCCCCGGATGATCTGCCGGAACAGGCCATTGTCGTATCGGATGCCGTAGCCGTGCGCGGCGATCTGGAGGGTCGCCATGCTGTCCATGAAACAGGCGGCGAGACGGCCAAGGCCGCCGTTGCCGAGCGCCGCATCCGGCTCGATCCGCCGGAGCTCGGTCAGATTGACGCCGAGTTCCTGCAGCGCCTCCGCCATCGGCTCGGCGACTCCGAGATTGGTCATGGCGTCAAACAGCAACCGGCCGATCAGGAATTCGAGCGAGAGGTAATAAACGCGTTTGCGGCCGTCGGCGTACACCTCGGCAGTCGACCGCAGCCATCGGTCGACGATCAGATCGCGAGTGGCGAAGGCGACGGCGAGAAACCAGTCGCGCGGGCTCGCGACCTCGGGGATTTTGCCAACCGAATAGGTCAGCTTAGCCAGCACGGCGGCCTTGAGCTCCGCCGGGCTGGGGCGCCGCTCGACGTCGACTTGCACAGCCTCTGCGCTCGTTGTGGGACGATCATCCATCAAGCCTCGCTCTCGAGCGCAAGATCCCTAAGTTCGGGCTTCGGCGCGCTCCCCCAGGCGACTTGTAACACGCTTACGACGCTCGGCAATCCGAGCGCACGGCGTCCGAAAGGCCTACTGCGGAGGTTCACGGCCTTCTCCTCAATGCGCCTGATCGGCGGCGGCCTTGGCGTCGCGGATCTGCTGCTGGAGGGAATTGAGCTCGGCGGTCGCCGCGTTGATCTGGCCCTGCAACGTCTCCAATTGCTTTTGCGCAGCGCCGTCCTGGTTCTGTGCGTCGGCCAAGGCGGCCCGCGCAGCGTCCGTCTGGCCCTGCAGCCGGGTCTGATCGCCCGCGAGCGCCTGATTCTGGCTTTGCAGACCGGCGAGCCGGTCGCTTTCCTCCTTGAGCCGGGCGTCGACCGACTGGAGGTCGCGCGTTTTTGCGCTGGCCTCCTCCTGCGCCCCAGAAATGGCGAGCTTGGCGTCGTTGATCTGCTTGGTGAGGTCTGCCAATTCGTTTTGCGCCGAGGCGCGCGCGGCCGACGCCTCGGACAACGCCTTCTCCGCCTCGGTGGCCTGAACCTTGAGATCGGCTGCGGTTCCGGCGGCCTTCTGCAGGTTCTGAAGATCGGCCGCCAGGGCCTCCCGCGCCTTTTCCGCAGCATGCAAGGCGTCGGCCATGTCGCTCTCCGTCCGCGAGGCCTCCGACCACAAGTAGGCGACGAGCAGCCACCCGATGATCGCGAGACCGGAAAGCGCGAGCGTGACAGGCCGCCGAAACTCCTCCCCCGCTCTCGACGCCATGAAGACACTCCTCGGGCCGCCCGGTTTGATGGGACAACGTCAGCGGTTCGACAACCGTTCCCGATATAGATCGCACCCAGCGCCATCCGCCAGCGGTAAAATCGACGCAGGTGGTTTCTGCCAGGAATTCAGGATAGCAATGCGCGCCGACCCGCGCTTATGAGGCCGGCGCCGAGCTGACGCCGGGGAGCGGCGCCGGCCGTCTGCCGTCCGTGCGCCGGACGACGCCGAGTCAGGCCGCGTGCCGCGCGTACACGGCCGGGCCGTGGCGAGCGGCAAAAAAAGCCCCGCCATCGCTTGCGAAATTTGGCAATCCGGTTGTCAATCTTCCATTGTGCGGTGTACTGTTGCACCCAATCAAGAACACGCTGGTGGGCGATCGGTCTGTGTGAGGCGCGCGACGCGTCGTTGTAGGGGCATGCGGGAGGCAGTTGGTGAGGAAAAGCGCATCGATTCCGTTTCGCACGGCGGTTGTGGCGTCCGCCGTCATGACGGCGGCAAGCCCCGGCCGGGCGGCGCTGATCGGGGCGCCGGAGCATGGCCAGGTCGGGTTCCTGCCGGCCAACAGTCCCATCGCCACGGACATCCAGTGGCTGCACAACGCGATCCTGATGCCGATCATCGTCGGCATTTCGCTGCTTGTGCTGGCGCTGCTGGCGGTGGTCGTGTTCCGCTTCAACGAAAAGGCGAATCCGGTCCCTTCGCGAACGACTCACAACGGTCCGCTTGAGATCGCGTGGACGGTGCTGCCTGTGATCGTGCTCGTCGTCATCGCGGTTCCCTCCTTCCGTCTGCTGACGGACCAACTCGTCATCCCCGAGCCCGACCTCACAATCAAGGCGACGGCCTCGCAGTGGCACTGGAACTATGGTTACCCCAAAGCAGCCGGGGGCTTCTCCTATGATTCGCTCATCAAGGAAGACAAGGACCTCAAGCCGGGCGACATCCGACTCCTGTCGGTCGACAACGCCGCCTACGTCCCGGTCGGAAAGGTCGTCGAGGTCGACGTCGTGTCGCAGGACGTCATCCACTCGTTCTCCGTCCCCTCGTTCGGCGTGAAGATCGACGCGGTTCCCGGCCGGCTGAACAAGGCGTGGTTCAAGGCTGAGCAGGAAGGCGTCTTCTATGGCCAATGCTCGAACATCTGCGGCATCGATCATGCCTTCATGCCGATCGAATTCCATGTCGTGAGCCAGCAGGCCTACGACGCTTGGCTCGAACAGGCGAAAAAGGCCTTCGCGTCGGCGGACGGCGTCGACCTTGCCACGGCGGCGCCGAACGGGCGTCCGTGACGGTCAGCGTCGTCGCCTCATCGAACCCAATTTGAACAGGACCAGAGACCCATGGCGTCTGTCACCAGTTACGCGGATCACGAGGCCGATGCGCATCACGGACACGAACAGCACGTACCGACCGGCTGGCGGCGCTACCTGTTTTCAACCAACCACAAGGACATCGGCACGATGTACCTCGTGTTCGCTGTCTGCGGCGGCGTGCTCGGGACGCTGCTTTCGATCGCGATTCGCGCCGAGCTGATGACGCCGGGCATCCAGGTCTTTCCTGCCATTTCCGCAATTCTGACCGGAGACGGGTCGATCGACGCGGCGAAGAATATGTACAACGTGTTCTTCACCAGCCACGCCGTCATCATGATCTTCTTCATGGTGATGCCCGCGATGATGGGCGGCTTCGGCAATTGGTTCGTGCCGCTCATGATCGGCGCGCCCGACATGGCCTTCCCGCGCCTGAACAACATGTCGTTCTGGATGCTGGTCGCCTCGTTCTGCCTCCTCTTCAGCTCCTTGTGGGTCGAGGGGTCGCCGGGGTTCCACGGATTCGGCGGCGGCTGGGTCCTTTATCCGCCGATGTCGTCCAATGTCGGCGCGCCGGGCCCGGCGATGGATTTCGTCATCCTCTCGATGCATCTGGCCGGCGTGTCGTCGATCCTCGGGTCGATCAATTTTATCGCGACCATCTTCAACATGCGGGCGCCCGGCATGACGATGATGCGCATGCCGCTGTTTCCGTGGTCGGTTCTGGTGACCGCGTTCCTGTTGCTGCTGTCCCTGCCGGTGCTCGCCGGCGCGCTGACCATGCTGCTGACCGACCGCAACTTCCACACGACCTTCTTCGATCCGGCCGGCGGCGGCGATCCGATCCTCTATCAGCACCTGTTCTGGTTCTTCGGCCACCCCGAGGTCTATATCCTGATCATCCCGGGCTTTGGGATTATCAGCCAGGTGGTCGCCACCTTCGCCAAGAAGCCGGTGTTCGGCTACGCCGGCATGGTCTACGCGATGTGCGCGATCGGCATTCTCGGCTTCGTCGTGTGGGCCCACCACATGTTCACCACCGGACTGTCGCTCGGAGCGCAGCGCTATTTCGTGTTCGCGACCATGGTGATTGCGGTTCCGACGGGGGTGAAGATCTTCTCGTGGATCGCGACGATGTGGGGCGGATCGCTGTCGCTCAGGCCGCCGATGCTGTGGGCGATCGGCTTCATCTTCGTCTTCACCGTCGGTGGCGTCACCGGCGTGGTGCTCGCCAACGCCTCGGTCGATCGCTACCTGCACGATACCTATTACGTCGTCGCCCACTTCCATTACACGATGTCGCTGGGCGCGGTGTTCTCGATCTTCGCGGGGTTCTACTACTGGTTCCCGAAGATGACCGGCTACATGTACGACGA